>Ga0123355_10022538_pt1 | contig 10095 bp, 7 predicted proteins | sample TergutEmb28metaG_3_FD_89872 | JGI IMG/M metagenome (GOLD analysis project Ga0123355, IMG submission 89872) | Embiratermes neotenicus P1 segment gut microbial communities from Petit-Saut dam, French Guiana - Emb289 P1 | ecosystem: Host-associated > Arthropoda: Insects > Digestive system > Gut ...
AAACGTCTGTTGTCATGCACTCTTTCGTTGACCTTACGCACCAAATCATCATTCATCAAAGATGGACGCCCACTTCGCGCCTCATCGTGCACGTTCTCTCGTCCTTCATTGAACATCCGAACCAATTTCCTAACCCTGCCATCACTCATCGCATTGTCACCATATAGTTGACAGATCTGGTGATGAATCTCACTTGGTAGCACATTCCTAGCGTTCAAAAAACGAATTACAGACAGTATTTCACAGTCGGCGGCCCCTTCAATTGTCTTAAACATGTTTATTTAACGGACATGAGCAAACATAAACATAACACGAATTTCATGAAATGGCGTCTCTGGCTTCTTAATTGATAAAGTAAGTCACTGCACATGCGCATATTGACAGTCTGGAGGATGCGCGAGAGATATGCGCAGACGGTACCTACTTTCCGAATAACCTACGTATAACTCACTGCTGCAAAATTAAGATCTCATTCACTTTTAATTGATCATGCAATGTATGTAGGTATTCATATTTTCATGTATTTCTTTACAATTGTGCCTGATGGAGGCTCAAGAATTATCCGAAACATGCAGCACTCTAGGTCAATGCTTCTTAATTTATTTTCGCTCACGGAACCCCCAAAAAGCTATAGAACGCACTGAGGAACACCTACCAGCCCAGACTACGTCAAATGTAAAATTAAATCACGCCATATGTTTAACTATTTTGTACCTTACGTGCAAAAAATCGACGACCAACTTCAAACTGACCGATATCTTGATCGTTTCGCCTGATACATCGTCTGTCTATGGCTTGCTGTGCTGATTGAATTGACTGCAGAATCAGGAAGCTTCTGGATCGAAGAAGCGGTTGATTGTTTGGGTGCTATAAGTGACGGAGTGATCAGTATCGAATGTCCCCACATAAATTTTAATTGGTACATACAAATTTAGGACCGCTAATAAAACTCCTCCGTAATTACGCATTTTCGTCTCTCGGAACCACTGAAACCCCTTTGCGGAACCTTGGGGTTCCGCAGAACCCAGTTTGAGAAACACTGCTTAGATAATACGGATTATTGCCTCCAAACCGCTGTGATTAACGGCCCATTTGTTTTGTTCATTTATGTATCAAAATGGGACGTCTCTCGCCAAAATGAGATTGTTCACAAAATGAGAAGCCTGTCTTGAACTGCATAAACTGCGACGAACAAAACATTAAGATCTTCATATGCATGACCATAAACCACACTAAGCTCATTAATTCACGCCCTCGATGTTGTTTGGGCTGTAACGAGTCGTGTGATGTTATTCAAAAAGTTGCTCTTTCCGACAAACAGGTTAATTCCGGAGCTACAAGAGGCAGCTTATTGTGTCTGCGACTCTCAAAAGCCACAGACAAACACCGCTAACGGAACGACACATCACGGCGAAAAGCAGCGAGCTTCATAGAAAGCTGCAAGGAAAACAAAACACAGCTATAACCCAACCAACGCGGATGGATATGTGGCGAAAAGCGGAACCAAAACAGATGACGTACTGCTACAGTTTAAACACAACAGCTACTTCAGAGGCTATAGAGGAGACTCGAGTGACTGGAGTGAAATGGCAATTGTGTTTGGATAGTTTGAAACAATTGTCATCTGCCGCTAACCGCGTCTCGTGTTTGTTACGTGCTACACCAGGTAACGTGATTATGGATCACGAGTTTCACGCAGGCGGTGCCGTGCTGCACCGGGCAAACATTACTTCGTCGAGTCAAATAAAATTACGTACAGATATTTCTTCATCAGAATCGGCGCGTGTAAGACACGTAATTCGCGTATCCTGCTGAAAATGTGACTACATCTGCCTGTATTGCAAAGGCACAAGATGATGTGCAGATGAATGAAAGAACCCAAAAACCACGAGTGACGGGACACAACACTGTTATTTCATTTGCAAGGGTAAAGTCAGTCCAAGGCATAAATATAAGAGCATGCAACGTGAAGAGAGAAACACTATAAACGTCTAACTACAAAAGCTATAGAACATCGTCCGACGTTTCGGCAAGTTCCTCTCCTTCACATTAGTAATAAAAGACCAGTTGTGTAACTTCAAAATTATTCATGTTTACAGTACACCAAATTACAAAGATAATACAACAACTGTAGTGTACAGACATGGTGTTACAACTAATTACCATTTGTGGGGTACGATTATGGGTACACTACGACGGCAACATTATCATAAATGCTGTGCAAATGAAGTTATGAAAGGACGAAGAGAGGGAACCAACAAGATGCAACTAATTCGATGTTTATTATTAAACTTCTATCTCAACATGTTTCGAGCATCATTATGCCCATCATCAGGAGAATAAGACCGTGTCCTACTGCATGCGGTGTTCTGCCTGCGTGTGTAGGCTGTGGTTGGCTGTGGTCTTGTGGAGCTGCGTCGTGAGCCGTGTGCACACTGCTCACGACGCAGCTCCACAAGACCACAGTCAACCACAGCCTACACACCCAGGCAGAACACCGCATGCAGCAGGACACGGTCTTATTCTCCTGATGATGGGCATAATGATGCCCGAAACATGTTGAGATAGAAGTTTAATAATAAACATCGAATTAGTTGCATCTTGTTGGTTCTCTCTCTTCACCTTATGTTCAGGATGCACGGTCACAAGAACCTAAAACTTATGAAAGGACGCCATGCTGCCCTATCTGAAGATGCTGTCACCTCGCAAAATAAACGAAAATCACAGCCAGCTTCTCTCCGGAGAACCGGATATCTTCCTAGAACTATGGAGGAACGAGCACGTTTCAGTGTGTACGACAGGCGATATGGTAACACGATATTAGAGTTCAGACACTTACACAGCGTCAGAATACACTTTCACTCAGCGCTCGGAAAATAAATATTCATTACCAAACCGACGCCCCTGAACGTCATTAGCAACGCACCAGAACCCAGAATACACCGCGTAGTTATTAAATAGGCTTCATGGTCCTCAAATAACGAACTGAATTCAACGCAACCAGTCACCATGACTTGCAAAATTTTCACAGTTATGAAAACTGCTTTATCAGGAGGAAAGTCCTGCTTCCTTCTTCAGGGTATAAAATCCCATTCTTATTGCTAATATCTCTGCCATGAAGAAGGAGCTAGTAGGCTAGCCCGAAATTTTAGAAACGAGCTACTACACTGCATGGCGTCGCGTTCTGCAAGACAACACTCCATAATCATCACAGTGAGAACTCTCAAGTACCAGAATTAGGTGTTTATAAAAAAACTGCCTAAGTATAGAGTGTCGTGACGAATTCAAGTAAATCACGCGCGGAAGAAAGCAGCTTTATCGTTTGCCAGGATACTCAAGTGTGACACGCATCTGGCACCTCACATTCAAACTTTATATACCTCCGTGGTGTCGTGATAAGGTGCATGTAAATCAACTTCTTAACTGGTTACGCCATACTATGGAGGGGTCAGTCGGGCAGCTGCCCGGGACGCCAACCTATAAGAGGCACTAAGACGTCATAGGAGTAATCGGAAATATGGTGCTGGTAATTTTGAATACTCTTCATTGCGTGCAACATTATACACTTTTTGTATACATATATATAAGCAATGCCTTCATTAGTTTTAAAACTACATAAATTTTAGATGACGGTGGTCGATCGCCGAAACACGTAGAAGGGAAAATTATATGTATATATACTACAAGCTTCGTGTGTGTATGCAAGTAGTTGGTTTTTAATAATAATAAGAAGATGGAGCTAGTAAACTCAAATTTCCACGCGTAAACGAATTTCTCCGACAATTATCTGAAATTTGGACACGTGCGCCCAAAACGTTTCGTCATCCCTGTAACATGCCGAAAAAAATCTAAATGATTATCGGTTTTAAAAAGCGTCAAATTATTAGCCTGCGCGGGGCGCATACATTTCTTGGGGCAGCCTGCCTTTGTTCTCGCCGAATGAAATTTGATACAAAACATTACGTAACATTGACATAGGTCCAACTACTGTGGTTCACATTAATGACAAATAATAATCTGCAAGCAGAACCAGAAGGTTCAAGACAACGAATACTGAATATGATATCGGCCACTACATCCTTGCAACCTCTTTCCCCAGTATACATCTACACGTCATCTTCCTATCTTCTGCTCGGTCGTCCGAGGTGCTGTTTCTCCGCCAGAATTCTGTGCGCATTTCTCGTAGCTAATTTCCTACGAATGGACATGTCACTGTGTCGTATACTACCGTCTTACGACTATCAGGTAAGATGGTATTTCATTTATAATATATATATTTGTATTCACTAACAGTAAAGCAGTAAGTTAAAATTATAGAATATTTGTTGCTCGATAGAGAAATGTCGACACGGCAGGAAGTCGGGGTCATCAATGTCAAGTATCATTGTCATAAAGCAACCAGGACACTAAATGTCACCCAAACTCCAGCTTGGCTGACGCAATTGCCGTACCCAGTGGACTCAAAATTGTACTCTGATTTCTGTATAGCGCGTGATCGTTTCATGATTTTAATTCTCAGAAGCTTCCAGTTCAATGCACTACCACGTGGAAACCAACGCCTTAATTTGCCTTATAAAAAGGCTTGCCGAGGCATATTCGGTGGATTTAGTCTACATCAGTTGATACCAGAAACTCTGCCGCTTGCTACTGGAATCGACATTTCTCTAACAACAATTTGTATATTACAAGCATCTATTCAGAACAACTCTAAACATCACATCTTCAGCCAATAAATCAAGAATATATTTACACATCATCGCAAGTTGCTGGGGACTTGAATTTCAATTCTTAAGTGTTCCAACGCACTCAAAGACTTCCCTCTCGGTCTACATTCTACGTTTCCAACCCACCATCGCCTTGGGATACAACAATTGCTCCCAAAATGCTACTTAGGATATGTCGTTTTTTTTTCCAAATTACAGCCTAATACATGTCGAATTTAGAACTTAAAAACAGTAAGTTCGGTATAAATGGCACTGACGTTCGAAGACATCTGGCAAGACCTCTCTTTCTTAGAAAAGGATCGTCAGTCGGTGTGAATATGTATTTTGTTATATCGCTGAATCAAGCTCAGTTTCTTTTTGTTATCTGATTTGAGCGAAAGGATCCTGCTGCATTCAACGATAAACCGACTCCTTCCAAACTCTCCTCACATGCTCAAATTACTGTCAAATTGCCACATTTTAGCGACTGTTTTAACGATCATAAAATGTGTAAAAAAAAAAAAAAGCCTCCTCAAAGTGTTGTGCTGTTAGTTGTAGCGCATAAACGCGCTCGCTGACGCCAAGAACTCCTGGTACGGCGAAAAAAAATCCCGGGCATGCCCACATTATTGCCGCAGTCCTTTCATCATATGATTAACCTTGTCCCCTCGTGCCGGCCCTTCATTGTTATGCTCTTCAGATGCTTGCACAGGTACTGTACAAGTCGGCAGGAGTGAAACCAGGCGACCGCGGTGCCATAAAACCGGTCTGTTTTGTCATCCTTTCCGTGTGGGTAGCAAGACTTCAAATCTACTTTACGTCGCAGGTCACATAAGCCGGGGCTCTATCAGAAATGCACCTACGTCTTCACATGCAATACGCCCATTATTCTCTTCATATTTTAACAAAATCTGTATTTTCTCTAGAGATTTTCGAAAAATACTGAAATATCAAATGTCACGATATTCCATCCAGTGGGAACTGAGTTGTCTCTTGTGGACAGACAGATACAGGTGTGCTGGTAAGTCCTTAGCCCGACCAGGCAGGAAACAAGCTAATGTTTCTGTCAGAATGGCGTGAATTTCCTTCGGCGTCTTGCCTTGCAGGAAAAAAAAAAACTTCATGACAACTCGCGTCTCGATGTTGTTGAAATCGCGCGCGTCCCTGATATGCTTCCGAGTTTGTCTTCTTCCTTATCGGGCTAAGGACTTATCAGCACCCCGGTATGATGAAGCTAACAGCCGCTTTTCGCAATTACGCGAACGCGCCTAAGAACTGACAGTACCAGCAACCACGTTGCCTTTATTCGCCACTATCAGACTTCACGAACATTCGCACTGCTCGCTAAACTTCTCCAATTCATCACCAAGCACGAGTTATTTATTCCCCATTTAAAAGCCGCAATCAAAGACATGCAACCTGCATTCAGTTACGATGCCCCGAATTAAACCGCTCTTTCTATTATATGATAAAGGCCTGTCAGTCTCTACGTCTTGTCCTTCCATTGTCAGACATGCAAATATCACACTGCATGCCAGGGATAGGTCGCCCCTCCCCCGCTTCCCATGGTGGAAAAGACACTACTCGGCCAGGACCACTTCATGAACACACACACACACCACATTCGGTAGGACTCCTCCGGACGAGTGATCAGAACTCTACCTACAAGCAAGGAGCAACATTCACAAGAGAAAGACACCCACGCAACCCGGCGGGATTCGAATCCGTATTCCCAGCAAGTGGGCGGCCGCAGACACCCGCCTTAGACCGCGTGGCCACTGTAGGCCTATATCTATGTAGCATTATACCCTAAAACACAAAGGAATGTGCACTACCATCCCATAGCAGTTTGCACGGAGTAATTATAAGTTTCGGAATCCGTGACCTGATAAACTTTACTACGTAGTTTGAAAGGACTTCCAATTAGTGTCATATTAAGCTTAATTCTCGTTACGGCTTGAACATTACAGCGATAAGCTTCATCCTCCATCAGTCAGCACTACTATTAGCCGCTCCACAGCTACTGAACAATACAGAACTGTTACACTATCGGAAGTTAGTTCGAAACAATAAAAGTGACGCGCATACACGCTGAATATTGATGATTTAGGCAGACGAGCAGACGAAAGCCTTTGATTTCATTCCCAAAATTTGATGCATTGTTCTGGTATATTACTTTATGCCACGCAGACAATGGGAACCTAACTGCACACTGTTCCTGCACACTCTGATCATAATGTAGGGGTTGTCAGTTTTCCAGAACGCATTAATACATCACTATTCTACTGATAATGGGGCGATACTAATATGTCATGATTCCGTCCATGTAGCATTATGCATAAACCTATATCTTGCTCAATCTCTATTAGTAATGATCTAGACTGTCTGCTGCTACGTGTCTAATGTACACACTCGAATTTTCAAAGCAGTGCTTTGCGTTCTCGGCTAAAGGTATGACTGCTTCCGTTCAGTGCCGGCAACATCCCAACAGTAAAACAAATAGTTTGTTCCGTCAAGAAAACAACAATAGTATATGATTAACGTTTATTATTATAGCAACAAAAGCACATGTAAGGAGTATAAAATTAATATTAAAATTGATACGTCGTGTTTCGGTGTTATTACACCATCTTCAGGGAGCTTATAAGTCGTCCCAGCTAAAGTTATGAATTATTAAAATGATAAAATACAATACAGCAGTATGTCTTTATGGTAAAATCTAATCGTTGGCAAAATGTTGCCGCATACTTAATTCAAGTCGGCAATGAATAACAATAATAATAATAATAATAAATATGGCATTATAAGGAACATGGCAAATTATATCGATTGATTTGATGGACTTACCGTGGTTAGATGTGTGTTTGGTGCGCTGGTCAGGAGTAAAATGAAAGCGGGAGTGGGTATCTAGTTTTGTAATCCACGTCTTGTGCCAAATCGTACAGAGGGTTGATGTCAATGACCCTCTGTTTGTCGATCAATACATTTTGCTTAGCTGGCACAATTTGTAAGCTCCCTGAAAATGGTGTAAGATCACCGAAACACGACGGAGCAATTTTAATATTAAGTTTATACTACTTAAATGAGCATTTGTTGGTATAATTATAAAAACATTACTTAATCAACGTAAAAATAATAGAACACGATAATGGTATTTGACTATGGCAACATGTTTCGGTTATCTTAGATACTAATATCATACACTATTGTTGTGTTCTTGACGTAATAAACTAATTATTTTATTGTGAGTACTGAAACACAACGGGATGTCTGCAGTTACAACAACATCACACCTTGGTGGGAGCCAGCACAGTTCAAACTGCACGAGTTTTCATTCTCAATGTGTCTCTAATTAAATGCGTATTGACAAAAACGCGAGTAAAAAGGGCAATTACATTTACAGGGTAACCCCCTTCCCCCCCAAAAATTGAAGTTCACCCTAGAACAGGCCATGAAGGCCCAGAGGGGGAGTAAATGTATAGCTCTACTCTTTCTTTAACCTTGGCGATAGATGGGGAGGGTGGCCAACGCCAGGCCTCGGCCGCTTTAAGCCAGGGAAAGACCCGGCACCCACTGTATAACAGGCTAGGTGGGCCCCAGAGCCGATCTGGACGGGTGCGGAAAATCTAGCCCCTCACCGAGATTCGATCCCCGAACCGCCCAGCCCGTAGCCAGTAGCTATGTTGACTATACTATCCGGCCCCACAACTCCTCCCAAAAAAATGTTATATAAATAACAACACCCAAACACGTTTAATCTGCGACAAGTTCGGCTATAAAGTAAACAACAAAAGTCAACAAAAATCGTCAGCCCCCAACCAAAACGTAAACGTGGTCGATATTAGCATACAAAATTCCTAAAATTTCTAAATAATGAAAGAAGTTTAATGTTTATTACAGATATAACAAACATTTTATCGGTTTCAAGAGAACGCACGCTCGCACAAAATACACAAGGAAACTGGATAATCAAACAAATAAAACCAGTCAACACAATTTTAACAACTGTGGGAACAACTGGAAAAATATACAATAACCAACACATATACATGACAAACATAAAATGTATAAACTTCAATATTAACAACTTGTAAACGTTTGTAAAAATTTGTCAGATCTCAGAAATTTCAAAACATCTACATGCATAGTTGAAGAATAAAAAACCAACTAGACGTCACTTGTTATATTTACTTTACTTCTTAGATACTCAACATGTTTCGGGCATTAATATTTCCATCTTCAGGAGTTCGCGACTGTCTTGTTGAACTACCACATTGGCTGTATTGTTCTTGGATTGCTGTGTGTTGGAGTTAGGGTGCGGTTCGGCTAGGGTGGTATCCGGGCTGCCGGCTGAAGCACCTCATCTAACAGCATGAAGCATAGTAAAGTTACACTGCAAAGTGTCTGACGACAACACCACGAACATGGCTTCATTGCTTGTAAAATAGGAGATCAAATAAGGTGCAAGTTATATACCCTTAAAGACGCAGTCGAGAAGGGGGCGGTAGGGTAGTTGGTTGAGGCATAAGATAGAAGATCCCGGGTTCGATTCCCCGTGGGGTCCTTGGAATATTTTCAAGTAACCTAATCCTCCTCTAGCCCTGCGGTCCACTCAGCCTCAACAGAAATTAGTACCAAGGAATTTCCTTTGGGGGTAAAGAGCGGCCGGCGTGTAGGGCTGACAAATCTGCCATACCATCTCTGAGTCTCCATGACTTGTTACGGGAAAGCTTTAAATTTAAAGTTGCAGTGGTAACAACCAAAATGAAAAGTAGCTCAGTCCCTGCGTTCTGCAAAGTCCCTCTTGAAAAGCTACCAGTTGCACGGACGTTCAAGAAATTTTTCGCATTTTAGGGAATCCCGAAGGTCCCTTTCCGTGTTCATACGACCCTGTCACAAGACCCTATTCTTAACCCCATTCTTAGCCAAACGAATCCACTCCACTACCTTTCATCCCACTTCTTAAAAGTACAATTCAACATTAGCCTTACGTCTACGTCTAGGACATCAAGGCGCCCTCATTCCTTCAAGTTTTCCTACCAAAGGTTAGTAACCATGTATGCCCTTTCCCACGATTCCTACAGGCCTCCTTCTTGTGAACATCCCAGTCACGTTTGCATAGGAGATCCTCATTATATAATTTTCTGTTGTATTTCCTCTCTCAGTGTCCAAATATGTATCCTTGGCACAAAAGCCTCAAACACCCTCGTTCCATGTCTTCCCTTCACGTGTAGACCAAGTTCCTCACACACGTATAAAACAACGGGGAAATTATGTCTGCATCTTTTGTTGTTTACATTTTCAGATATCAGGCTAAATGTAATATTGGGGGGGGGGGGGGGGGAAACACCCAAAAATTTTTAAAAAAAAAGAAAAAAAGGCCTTAAAAAAA
>Ga0123355_10022540_pt1 | contig 10094 bp, 10 predicted proteins | sample TergutEmb28metaG_3_FD_89872 | JGI IMG/M metagenome (GOLD analysis project Ga0123355, IMG submission 89872) | Embiratermes neotenicus P1 segment gut microbial communities from Petit-Saut dam, French Guiana - Emb289 P1 | ecosystem: Host-associated > Arthropoda: Insects > Digestive system > Gut ...
CTGCTGTGTAATAACCCTTGACACTACCTACTGTGTAATAACCCTTGACACTACCTGCTGTGCAATAACCCTTGACACTACCTGCTGTGCAATAACCCTTGACACTACCCGCTGTGTAATAACCCTTGACACTACCCGCTGTGCAATAACCCTTGACACTACCTACTGTGTAATAACCCTTGACACTACCTGCTGTGCAATAACCCTTGACACTACCCGCTGTGTAATAACCCTTGACACTACCCGCTGTGCAATAACCCTTGACACCACCCGCTGTTTAATAACCCTTGACACTACCCGCTGTGTAATAACCCTTGACACTACCAGCTGTGTAATAACCCTTGACACTACCCGCTGTGTAATAACCCAGAAGAGTGCGGTTCTAATCTACTTTGGCAGAAACCTCAAATCACGCAGAGTGCATGGTGGAATATGCAGGAGACAGGGCTGCATAAGGCAGCTGTTAAATGGCCATTGACTGTACCTGCTGTTTGGTATTGTATCACCCTGCATGACAGGTATACCTGGTGTTAGTCACCAGAGGGTTAAATAAATCACTTTGCTTTCTTCTCTTTTCTGCAAATGCTTCCTGCAGTGGGACAGTTACCATACTACTGGTACCAGGTCACAGTTTATGAAGGGGGCAGTGTGGGCTAGTGGGTGAATGCAGCTATCATAGCGACAAGGAAATACAGCATGGCAATTGTTTAATCAACAGTGTAATTACACTTTCTTGGTGTCAGTGTTGATAACTGTCATACTGCAGGAGCAGTGTGCCATAACTGACAAACCGATATCCCATTGCAGAACGTTGGTGTCAAATGTCTGTACAGAGCTTGTTGAATTTCCAAATGGCAGTTGGACAGTTGATAGGTTTGACTTGCTATTTTCTAACCTCACAGAATTTAATGCATGCACATGGTTATGTGCCCTTATGCCTTTTGAAATCAAAGTACAATAAAATGCTGACCATGCAGCATGGACTGTGATCATCCCTTCACATTCAGTAACAAGTCAGTGCATATTTGTCACAGCTGTGTTGCTGCAGTTTGAGAATCTAAGATATTGTTGCGATAGTTTTGCATCAAACCTCCTGTAATGGTATGGATACATGGCACAGAAATACTGTCATGTGTTAAGGTGCAGAGTAATCATGTAAGATCAGTCAGATGACTGTGCATATGTGGTTATGCTGTTTGTTCTTGGTGGAGGAGAATCTTCTAAGAGATGAGAAGCATATTTCATTAAGTCTGGTACTCATTGTTTGTTCTTTTTTTTTGGAGGAGGGGGTTGTGTTTGTTATTGACAGTCTCTCCAAGTGAATGTTGAGATACAAGAATATTTCTTATCGCCCAACTGATCACTGTAGAATGGCTGGCATCTTCATTCACTATGCATCATCAGTGTGGCTTGCTCTACATAAAACAGTACATCAATAAAAAGTGCTAAGTCTATTACTCTTAAGCTTGTGCATGTGTTTGTAATGAATTTGTTGAACATGGGATTGTGTCATTTGTAACGTGTATAATCATATCTGTGGTCCTGTCTTCGGCATGTGTTTTGTTTGGTGTAATGATACGCGTATCATAAAATGTGTTCAGTGTTTTTAACCTTTTGCTGCACATGTGAGTTATAGTAAAGGTCTGTAACCCACATGCATTGAAATTGATGGTATCCTGTGTTCGTAAAAAAAAAAAAAAAAAAATTATTTCCATGAGGATTTTCATCACCAATATACATAATTTTATTACCAAAATGACCATGTTAAGAGGTTTGAACACTATAGTAGAAGTATGACCTGGTAATACTTATGTTACACCCAGTGCATAGCAGACGTGTGACAGTTTTGGTATGTTGCAGCAGAGACTGCATGAAGAAGCAGAAAGTAAAGAGGAAGAAAGAGAAACAGAACAAGAACTGACAACAGAGGAAATACAGAAGCTGCAGGAAGAATCTGATTTGCGGGTAGCTCTGGAGACTTTCGGTGTGTGTAATTCATTGTTTTAAAAAAGGTTTATGTGTTACATTAACTCTTTCTGAATCACTACATGAGTTGTAAGGCATTAATAATGGTGTAATATTAATTTTCTCCACCGGACAGAACATTTCTTTCTTTACAATTTAGTCTTCTGTGATGTGATGTGATATGACAATGTCATTTTTTGCTTTGTCTTCTGGGTAGATAGTATGTTGTGTAGTTAAAAAATGGTATAAATGTTGAGAAGGGATGACCAAGACTAAGGCCATGACCAAATTAACAAGAATAAGGAATCCTGAACACAGCTGTTTTCAAAGGACAGGCATTAAATGGAAAAATAGGTTCATAGGAGGAAGGAAAATGGGTAAAAGAGAAAATAATAATAGAAAGTAACGTGGAGTGAGGTGAATTACATAAAAGGGAGAGACATGGAGAGCGGGAAGTATTCAAAAGATCAGTAGGAACCATTGGCTGTGCAAAGAGCCTTTTTTTAATGGTTGAAGTAAAGGGGGGAGAAATCAGGAAGTATAGGAAAATGGAATAGGATAAGAGCCAGAAGAAAGTAAGGTTGAGGAGCCATAGGAAGAGGAAGTACAAGGGGAAATGGAAAGTAGGCTCTGAGGAGGGCAGTTGTCACTGTGTCCTAATGGGTCAGAACCAAATCACAGCATATCCTATGAAAGAAGTGTCATGTATGTCTTCAGGAAGTAATAAATGCTTCTCTGAATTCTTTGGGCAGGGGTCATCCTCTATGTTCTTGTTCTTAAGGTGGAGTTTAGTAGCTGCCACCTAATGTAGTCCATGACTGTGGTTTTTTTGGTTGAGAGGATACTGGTCTTCTCAAGTTTTACTGTGATATGCTTGGGTGATGGAGGTGGATATGGCAGTCATTCTGCTTAGCCTCTGTCTCATTGGCACAACAAGTCTGTTCAGCAGACCTGACCACACAGCAAGTCCTGTGCATGCCCAGTGTCTTGAAGTTTCTGTCAGCCTTCATGGGCTGAAGAAGCTGGAAGTCTTCCTTCAGATCTTGCCATCAGCTGTACATTATGCTTGGACAGCATATTACTGATGTGGTTTAAGGTGGTGCTCTTGAAGGGTGGAAAAGCACTGCGTCTGGAGCTTCTTAGTGGGGATTTACCCACTTCAGTGGCTTGAGAGCCTGAGGTACCTACCGGTTTGACTCTTGTTGATATTGTTCGGGTGGTCAAGGAATCTTTTCGTCTGATATCCATGTGGCCAGATTGTGAAGGTGTCATCAGAGAATTCTACATGCTGGATCCCTGCAGAAATACCCTCCCAGTAACTATTGAAATGGAAGCTGGGTGCATCCCAGAGCCAGTCTGGATGTTTTGGTGGAGAGATATATCTTGCTGGTTCAGCCTGTAGCCTAGTCACTTTACAAACTATGCTGTCCAGCTTCCATAGTGATGTAAACACATTTATTGTTAATTTAAATGGTATTAACTTTGAAAATGTCCATCTTTTGGAATCCATGGCATATGTATATATTTTAAATTTATTTATTGACTAATCAGTGATTTGTTTTTATATGTTCTGTAGGCGTTGCTGAAACCAGCACTGCTTTGGGGATAGAGGCAATGAATCCAAGCACTAGGGAAGAATTTGATGAACTCCAAGCAGCAGTATCCAAAAAAGTCCAGTCTTTCGCAAAGTCTCCACATTTTCCAGCGTTCGCAGAAGAGTTGATTCGGAATATATGTGTAAATTGTAAGTGCAGTAACATTACTTTTGGTGGTTATCGGGGAGCGTCATGGTGACAGAACTGTTGGTCAGCATAATTTTGTCTTGTGTTTTTTTTAAGTTTAATTTGATTTTATAGATGACCACTAGTTCTATGTTCTGGCAGCTGTTGGTTGAATCATGCCAGGTTCTCTACTTACTGCTCGTACTTTGTAAATACTGCATTACTGTCCTCTTTATTGTTTAAGTCCTGTATGATGGAAGAAGAGGTAGTTGCTGAAATGTATGATTTTATTCTACATGATTCAGCTCATACTTATACTAAACAAATTTTTTGCACTGATCAAGACATTGCATTTTGCCCTGCATAGTGGATCATATGGAATATGTTTGTGTTGATCAGCTTTGTCCATCAGTAGTTGCCAAGTCATTTCATATGCAGAAAGTGAAGATATGAAATTATGTGTTCTGTTTGCTTTATTTGTACGAAAACAATTTTTAGGTAAATATTAGCATTTTAAATGTGTGATGTCAAAAGATGCATGCAAAGGGTTGTAAATCAAGAGGCTTCCTCCTCACCACTTTCAATTTTATGTTACTGACACCTCATTCCAGGGTCTGCTGTTACTAATTGCTGGTGTTTTGGATTACATTTAGGTTTGTATGTCTGAATAATAAGTCTTTCGCTTATTGGTCTGCATTTTCTTCTCTATTCTGCCCAGTCTGTAATGTGTTAATTAATACGTATGTTACATGATTTTGTCACTCACTTGGCTTTGCAGTAACATCACACGACCTGAAGAAATTAAAAACGACAGTAGAGAATATGTTTCTAGAGAAGTCTAAAGCTGAGAAGGGGGATAAGACAAAGAAAAGCAAAGGAAAAGGAAAAGTTAAACTTAAAGTTGAAGGTGATCATGTAAGTAAAACCTTTGAACATGCAGTAATTAAGTTACTGGTACTGGTATGTTTACATTGAAGAGGCTTTGTTAAATTTTGAAAGTCTCAATTTATGATGGTAAAACTGTTAAAAGCTATTAACAGTGGAGTTGATAACCTTGTGTAGATTTTCTTTTATGTGGGAAGTGCCTTATTCCACGTCTATTGCATATGCAATAAAACACTGTATACTGTGCCTAGGGCATATTCAGTATAACATCATATGCCACATGTAAGGCAGGGAAGAAAAAAAAATCATGCAGAAGACTGGATATTTTTGGAATCAGTATAGTGGAGCTCTGATTGTAAGATGGGATTTTGTATGTCGTCGTCATCATCATCATCATCTTAACAATGGGGTGTCACCTTGTAATTGTACACAAAGTTAAGTATGTTCCATATAGGTGTGTTCCTGAAAATTGGAGATTGTAAACTGTTTGAAGGAATTTAAGGTTGATTTTGCATATTATGATGTAGCAGTGCAAGTCACATAGTAAATAATGAATAGCTCAGAAAAAGAATTGAAAATGGGGGTTGAAATTTTAAGACACAATAGTTTCGGCCTGAGCAAAAATCCTTGAAGAACAGTTCCCACATTCTTTGTTGAAAGCAGTATGTGTTGTTGCTGGCAAAATTAAGCAAAATTAAACGTGTTCTCTAAAGAATACATTTTCCTAAAAGTTGCAGATTGTGAAGAGAAATTATCTAATTGTGGGGTAAGTATGAAACTTAGCATGTAGTTTGAAGGTCACAAAGTATTCGTTAAATAACTGTGATAGTAGATGAGCATCAGATGAACAAATATATTTCAAGGTATAATGTTGCTTGATGGAAGGCATCACGATATACTAGGAATGTACTAAAACATTAATTAATATACGTCAGCACAACTATTTTGTTATACAAGGCCTCGTATATTAAAAAGTTGTGCTGACGTATATTAATTAATGTTTTAGTATAATGTTGCACCTAGTTTGTGTTTCATCTAAGCGAGTGCAGAACACTGATGGCTTTTCTAATGACCGTGCAGGTGGCAGGTGTTCTCTTCTTTTGTCCCTGTTAGGACGGTTTGACTTTTGTGACACATTGTTGGAGCTTATGACTTGCATTAAGTGCATCTAGTGCTGGCTGCATGTCAGATACATGCAGTTTAAAAGTTGTGAAAATTATTTAAATTTACCTAAAATTGTTTTGTGCATTCTGAAAATGAAGTTTTTTCACTGCTAATTCAGAAGAGTGTCATTTGCTATAATCATTTCCTGTTTTCGTTTCATGTAAAGTTTACATATTGTGTATTGCACACCTAACTTAGTATTTTCTTTTGTTTCAGGCCCTTGTTAATGAATATTCTTATGGGGACTATGATGATTATGATGATTTCATGTAGTAGCGGCGATTTACTGTGGGATCAAATCCCGTCAAGCTCTCAGTCATGAGTTTTTCAGGAATCTGTGAAGCTTACAGATAATTACTGTGAAGTAATTTGAATGGACTTAACTTGCAAAAGTGACTTGTTATTGAATATAAGAAACAGCTGGTAATGCTTGGTGTAGGTTTATTCCAGCTAATCGGTATGTTAATGTGATGCATTTTATTTTTTGAACTGAACTTCTCACATTACTGAATGTTTTTGAGGATATGGAAGAACATAAAGGTATGAAAGTGCTGCATTAAAGTAACAACAATAAAAGAATACATAAAGTTCGTTAAGTTTGAAATAATTATGGTGTCATGTTGTGACTGTTCAATGTACTCACACATATTTTGCCTTAAGAATTAGGAATGTGAAACAGTTGTATGTGGTGAGTTGTTTTCTCTGAGATTCATATTGGTCAGATTTTTATGTAATTTCTTTGCAAACCAAAACTGGATTTTACTCTCAGGACTTCATTGTGTAGGAAGGAAAGTTCGGGCTGCTCAGTAGGTGGCGTATTTCTGCTGTGGATGTGTGTGGGTATGCAATGTTACTAACACACACTGTGCCAAATGCTTTTCTCCCCCTCCACATTTTTATATATTCTGTACAAGAGATCTGGTTGTTTTAAAGATACAGATTTCATTATCACTGATGTGGTTTTTATCTGTCTTATTGAGATTTTATGTATATAAAGCAGTACCTTTTTACATTGCGGTTGTGTTTGACATGGTCCTATTATGTGCAGTTTTGAAATAATGTGCCCTTACAAATAATAATAATAAGAAGAAAACAACAATAATAATCTTACTGTATGCATAAGAATTAAAATAACAAACTTTATCTACATGCGGGGTCAAAAAATGCATACAAAATTGGTTGTTAACTCAAGTAATTAGATCAGGAGACTGTCTTAATTGACATAAATCTTGGTTGGCACACATGCACAAGGAATGCAGCCTGCATATCAGTCACAGCTGCACTGTATTTTAAAATGTTGGTCGTGGTTGGTTGAGGTACCCATCATCACATGTGTGTTTTATTTTTTTGTTCCGTTGTGCAAATCACCATGACATACTGACTGAACTGAGTGCATGTGTTGAACAGAGTTGGGTTTTGTGGTCATTGTACTACAGAGTAACTGTAAGCATTATCAGATATGGTCAGATAGGTACACAAGAGATAAAACAGTGATATCAGTGTGTAGCAGTTCTTTCTTGTTGGGTTACACCAGGTAGGTGTTCTGTTATCAGTTGAAACACTTATAACTGGCTGACAAGCCAAATTCAGTATTTATGAGAATTACTGATACTGTCACCACAGTTTAACTATGATAAACCCATATCCAAACTTCCCTTTTAGGAAATATTGACATGGATTTAGATTTATTTGCGTTCTGTCATATGTTGTTTATTAATAGATTGATGATAAATTGGTGAAATCGTAATGATGAATGTACATTACAGCTTATCCCTATATCCGGTACGTTTTTACTTGCTAGGCCCTTCCCCATTGCAATTCCTACTCTAAAATTTTTGTAGTGCATGTGTGATTTCCAGGCTTCTTTAGTTCCTTCATGGACAGCACTGCATGGTACTTTATCTGCCAGCACACTTGTGACTCTCAAACTGGCCACTGTGGAGGCCCAAGTGTCTCGTCACTGCTATTGTGGTGCATTGCAATGAAACATTTAAGAATGTTGTTATAATTGTTAGAAGAAGAATTTTTGAGCTGTGTTGTAGGCGTAAGCTCAAAAAACATCTCGGTTCTTTAGACTTGATTTTCAGATTCTGGGTTATTGTGTGATATGCTGCATAGGAATGTTTTCATATCACTCTGGAACTTCACCCCCCCCAGTTCTGGTTTCTTTAAAGTAGGAATAGTGTTTAAATTAGAAATTAATGACTAATGTAACAGTTTTGAAGACATGCAGTTATTATTTTTGTCCTTAAGATACTTGTACATCCTTAGTTTTCTCTTTTATTTGATCAACAGTACATAATCTCCCTGTGATTCAGGTATTCTGCTATCATGCAGGTTCCAGAACAGAGAGTTGCTGGTTTAACAGCTGTCATAAGCAATGAGTATCCTTTTTTGTGAAATGGGGTGTTCTATTTAGATTGGTAAGGTACCATATTTTACTAGTACTGTACAAATTATACCGTCATTTATGCAAAAGAGAGGCTGTTGTTTGGAGATGATTATGTATTTGCAGATGTAACTTTTGATGATTGAAATTGCCAAATAAGGAAATTTACCATTGGTGACTGGTATACACTTATATGGAATTGGAAAAAAAAAAAGGTAGGTGAGTAACATTATTGAAATTCAAGGAAGTATTGTTCTTAATTTTTTTGAAGTTGTTTATATGGTGATGGGATGCTGTCATGTCATTTCGACTCTTAGAGGTTTTCAAAACTGGACCTACGCTACAGTCTTGTAGATTTGCTGACAAATGGGGGCAGAGTGTACACACAGCAGTTACTTTTCATAGGGAGGAAAAAGTTGGTGTGTTTGTCACATTTTTCTGTGCATCTGTGATGTAAAATGATGGTCCCTTACAACAACATTTTGCTAGTGTTTTACCGCATTTCTCTGAATCTAACTGTAGGCTACCTCTTCATGAAGTTTGAGTTTAAATAATCAATTGTGCTTTACTGTAGTTAATTTCAGTAAAATATTTTTTGACATTTTGCTGACCGTGCATTTCAGTATATTTATCTCAGTAATTAACCAACTTGATACATAAAATTTTTGTTTTACAATAAGTTTATTTCATGCCTCTAATGTTTTGACCACATGTGGTCGAAACATGTAGAGGCATGAAATAAACTTATTGTAAAACAAAAATTTTGTGCATCAAGTTGGTTAATTACTGAGATAAATTCAGTAAAATACGTTATTTTGAGTAGCATATTTTTTAAAGAGTTTGCTGGGTTTTTGTAAGAACCATATGTAACACATGTTAAGGTTTTTATTACCATATGTAACATGCCAAACTATGTAGTTAGATTGTGCGAAATACCACAGAGTTGGTGTTCCTGGTCACTGTGCCATATCTGGTATTTGAGTGGTTTTTAGGTTCCTTATACTACTTTGTTTATTCTCATTCAGTACACATTGTTTGGAAAGTTGATTGTATTTTTCATATCACTTAATCGGACAGTGCATGTAGTTGCATTCATATGTTTATGTTTCTTCCTTCTCGTGAAGGTGTTACTGTTAGCAGCACTAGCATATATTCAGTTACACATGTGCTAAGTTAATCATGTACAGGAGTTATGGGAAGATACTGCAATCAGGTGTTGTTGACACTGCCAAGCTATTGTCAACAATGACTGTAAGTGTTGGGCAGTTCAGGGAATGGCCAGTCCCTGTCAGGAACACCCAATATGCTGTGCCAGTGTTGGTGATGATGGTTTGGCAGCATTGGCGGGCCATTGTCAACAGTGCCCAAGGGAAGATTGTCACTGATAAAATGGTGATATAACCTTTATTGAACTGTAATTTTCAAGGTCCTGGGCTCAGAAATAAATAAAGATGCAATCTTTCAACGGTCATTTATTTGATAGAGTAATCAGGTTGTTAGTACAGTTGCCAAAAAATCCAGAGTGAAATTAATTTCAGTACCAAGTAACTACTGAACAACATGACAACTGATCATAAGGCATGCTGCAGTGTGAACTTTTTATTTTCTTTGGTTTGGGAGGGTACTGTGGCTGTTTTACCATTCCCTAGGATTGACAGTGTTGTCAGCATTGGCTGGTCAGTGTCCAAATTTATTTGTTGTAACACCACGATATTTACGTGCCTTATTGACAACACTTGGCCAGGGTGGACAGTGCCAAGGGGAAGTGAGTCATTATTCACAGTGGTTGGGACATCTATGGCAGTGCCTAAGTTCGGTCTCTTGACTTTACTATGTATGTATGTAAAGGAAATGGATAATGATATTTTGAATCGCAGGTTGTGTAAGGAGGAGACGTGCTCTTGGTACAGGCGGTAACTGTAAATGTGAATAATCAATCAGACATGGAAAGCCTGCAGTGGGTGGTCCTA
>Ga0123355_10022541_pt1 | contig 10094 bp, 34 predicted proteins | sample TergutEmb28metaG_3_FD_89872 | JGI IMG/M metagenome (GOLD analysis project Ga0123355, IMG submission 89872) | Embiratermes neotenicus P1 segment gut microbial communities from Petit-Saut dam, French Guiana - Emb289 P1 | ecosystem: Host-associated > Arthropoda: Insects > Digestive system > Gut ...
ACACATACACACACCCACACATACACACACCCACACATACACACACCCACACATACACACACCCACACATACACACACCCACACATACACACACCCACACATACACACACCCACACATACACAAACCCACACATACACACACCCACACATACACACACCCACACATACACACACACAAACATAAACACACCCACACATACACAAACCCAAACATACACACACCCACAAATACACAAAACCACACATACACACACCAACGGATACACACAACCACACATTACAAAACCCACACATACACACACACACAAATATACACAAACCCATACATTACAAAACCCAAATTTACACAAACCCACACATACACATACCGACAAATTACAAAACACACCCATTACAAAACCCACACATACACACACCCACATATACACACACCCACACCTTACAAAAACCACAAATACACAAACCCACACATACACACACCCACACATACACACAACCACACATACACACACTCACACAAACACTCAACAACATATTACAAAACCTACACATACACACACCCACACAAACACACACCCAAACATTACAAAACCCACACATACACTAACCCACGTATATACACAGCCACACATTACAAAAACCACACATACACACACCCACACATACACAAACTTACATATACACACACACACGAACACACAAACGCAAACACACAACCACACATACACACACCCTCACATACACACAACCACACAATTCAAAACTCACACATACACACGACCACACACCCACACATTCCAAAACCCACACATACACACACACAGACATACACACACCCACACATAACAAAACCCACACATACAGATACCCACACATACTAAGACCCACACACACACACAACGACATATTACAAAACCTACACATACACACACCCACACATACACACAGCCACACATTACAAAACCCACAAATACACACACCCAAAAATACACGGAACCACAAATACACACAACTACACATACACACAACCACACATTACAAAAAGGACACATACCAACACCCATACATACACACACCCATACATTAAAAAACCCACACATACACACACCCACACCCACACATACCCACAAATTACAAATCCCACACATTAGAAAACCCAGAAATACCCACACCCACACATTACAACACCCAAATCACACACACACATACACACACCCACACATACTCACACCCAAACCTTACAAAACACACATTTACACACACCCACACATACACACAAAAACACATACACACCCACACATTACACAAACCACACATAAAAACACACAAATATACACACACCCACACATCAAACATTGCAAATCCCACCTATACACAAACATACACATACAAAAACCCACATATACACACACCCACAAATTACAAAACCCACACATACACACACCCAATTACACACACCCACAAATTACAAAACCCACACATTCACACACCAACAAATACACACAACCTCACATACAAACACCCACTCTTACATACACAATTACAAAACCCACACATAAACACACCCACACATACACACACACATAAACACACCCACAAATCACAAAACCAACACATACACAAACCCACACATACACACACACATTAACAAACCCACATATTACAAGACGCACACATACACACACCTAAACGTAAACACAGCCACACATTAAGAAACAAACACATAAACACACCCATAACTTACAAAACCCGCACATACGCACACCTACACATACACAAACCCACACATACACACAACCACACATCACAAAACCCATACGCACACCCAAACATACATACACTCACACATTCCACAAACAAACAAATTAAAAACACAATCATACACACACAAACTCATTAACACACAAACATACACAACCCCACATATTAAAAAACCCACACATAAACACACCCACAAAATACAAAAGCCACACAAACACACACACATCCACACAAACACACACCCGCAAATTACAAAACCCACACTTACAAAAAACCACACATTACAAAACCCACATATACACAGACACACATTACAAAAACCACACATACGCACACCCACACATTACAAAACCAACACATATACCACCCACACATACGCACACGCACACAAACACACACCCACAAAAAACAAAACCCACAAATACACACAACCATTCATTACAAAACCCACACATTCACACAACCACAAATTACAAAACCCAAAGATACGCACAACCACACCTACACACACACATACACATACACACACCCACACTTACACATAACCACACATTACAAAACTCACACATACACACATTCACACATTCACACATACACACACCCACACACACACACACCCACACATTCCAAAACGCAAACACACACACACACGTACACACTACCACAAATTACAAAAAACACACATACTCATCCACACATACACAACACCACACATTACAAAACCCACACATACACACAACCATAAATTAAAAACCCACACATACACACACCCACATATTACGAAACCCACACGTACACACATCCACACATAGATAATTCGAACATTAAAAGTCCCCCAAATACACACACACAAAGATACACGCACCCACACATACACACATCCAAATATTACATGACACAAACATACACACAATCACACATACACATATCCACACATTACAAAACCCACACACACACAAAACCACACATTAAAAAACCCACACATACACACACCACACATTACAAAACCGACACATACACACACCCACACGTACACACAACCAAACATACACAACCCCAAACATTATAAAACCCACACACACGGACAACTACACATAACAAAACCCACCAACACCAACACATACACACATTCACACATACACACACCCACACATACACAACACCACACATTATAAAACCAACTCATACACACACCCACACATACACCCAACCACACATTACTAAACCGACACATAAACACACCCACACACGCACACACCCATATACCCAAACATTACAAAACACACATATACACAAACCCACACATACACAGGTTAACACATACACATACCCACACATACACAACCCCACACATACACACCCACACAATAAAAACCCACACATACACACACCCACAATACACACACCCTCAAATACACACACCCACACTTACACAAATCCACACAAACACACAACCACACATTCACACACCGACCCATATATAACCCCACACATTACAAAACAAATATATACACACACCCACAAATTACAAAAATCACACATACACACATCAACACATAACCAAACACACACATACACACACCCACACATTACAAAACACACACATACGCACACCCACACAAACACACTCACACATTACAAAACCCATACATACACACAACCACACATCCGCACACCCACATAACACACACCCACACCTTATGAAACACATACACACTACTACACATTACAAACCCACACATACACACACCCACAAATTACAAAATCCACACATACGCACACCCACACATACACACACACACATTCGCACACCCACACAAACACACACTCACACATTAAAAACCCTCACTTACACACAACAACAAATTACAAATCTCAAACATACGCACACCCACACGGACACTCACCACACATACACAAACACATACACACAACCACACATTATAAAACCCACACATACACACAACCACACATACACACACCCACACATTCACACACCCACACATTATAAAACCCACACATACTTACACCCACAAATTACAAAACCCACGCATGCACACCCACACATTACTAAATCCACACTTACACACACCAACAAATACACATCCCCACACATTACAAAAGCCACATCTACACACACCCACAAATTACAAAATCCACATTTACACACACCCACAAATTACAAAACCCAAACTTACGCACACCCACACATACACAAAACCACACATACACACACCCGCACACACACACCTACACATTACAAAACCCACATAAACCCACACCCACACATACTCACACCCACACATATACACACCCACACATATACACACACCCACAACTTACAAAACCCACACATACACACACCCACACATACACAACTCCACACATTAAAAAATACACACATACTAACAACCAATCTGTACGCACCTCTGGTTCGGGATACATAAAGTGTTGATTAGACATGTAATCTCATCATTAAATGCGCTGGTTCATATCGTATATATTTTCTGTGAATATGAATATTAATATATACATAAACTGGTTTAATACAAATATTATACTGGATATAAATATAGTGCACTCAGGTGGTATTACTGGTTATTTTACACTGGTGGTAACTGGCATATTTTTAACCATGTGGTAACGTTAATTGAGATGGTGGTATACAATTTATTGTAGTGGTTGACAAGCCCACTAGCTAATTATAAGTCGAAGTGGAATGAATACTAGTTCGCACTGACTTTATGAATTTCACCAAACCATACTAAAATCATTGCACTGTAATTTATATGTGTCAAAGTGATTTGTTGACACTGACACTTGTGGTAACAGCATAATGCCCCGGGGGACAAAGAACACAATTTAACACTGTTGTGTTGGTGAAATATTGTCAGCCTTGCTCTATTGAGCATGATGCACTTATTTGATTAATTCATTCTTCTTGTACAAATATCAATTTGGAAGAAGTTAAAGTACTTGTAATATTGTTCATCATACCTTAGTCTTGTAGACGTTGGATTATGATTCAATGGTAGCATAAGTAATGAAATGAACTGTAGTAACTTACTTGTTGCACACAAGAAAGAAATTGTACTAAAGCTGCTGGAGCCAATGTAACACACTTCTGTTGATAGTGGTTGCTTGAATTAACTACATACTTGGACCACGGTGGTCACAAATTAAATATAACACCTTTACATTGTTACACTAAATGTGGTCTCCCTTTGTTTTCGGAGAACGTGCCTGAACGTATGTCTGCACAGTACGGAGTAAGGGCTGATACAGACTTCAGCCTGGAAGCTAGCGTCCCAAGCTACTCGCATGCATCCAGCTTAAACAAAGAAATAAGCTGGTATGATCCAGTTTAACCCTGAGTCTGTCGAGTCATATAGAAACTTCTCGAAGCGTCTAAGCATCATGTGAGGTGGCATCATGCCATCTCCCCCTTGAGGCGAGAAGCTGGCGGCAGAATATTGCATTATGTAACGCAATGTTATGTACAATGTAAAACTTGAAAAATACACAAATAAATACAGATTTTAACACTTGCATGAACAGAATCATTACTAAACCCACACATACACTCACCCACACATACGTAAATTGACACATAAGCACACTCACACAAACACACAACCACACATTACAAAAATCACACATACACACACCCACACATACGCACACCCACACAAACACGCACCCAAGCATTACAAAACCCACACATACACAAAACCACACATTACAAAACCCACACATACACACACTCACAAACAAAAAACCCACACTTTTGTACACCCACACATAAACACACCCACACATACGCACACCCACACAAACTCACACCCACACATTACAAAACCCACAGTTACACAAAACCACACATTACAAAACCCACACATACAAACACCCACAAATTACAAAACCACAGATACGCACACCCACAAATACACACACCCACACATACACAGAACCACACATAAACACACCCACAAATTGCAAAACACATACATACACACACCCACACATATACACTCCCACACATTAACAATCCCACACATTCACACACACATACACAACCCACACATACACAAAACCCACATATACACACTCCCACACATACACACACCCACACATAAAGAACCCCACACATTACAAAACCCACACATACACATACCCACATATTACTATACCCACAAATACACACACCCACACATACACATGCACACACATTACGAAACCCACACGTACACCCACAAATTACAAAATCCACATACACACAACCACAGATTACAAAACCCACACATACGCAAACCCACACATAAAAACACCCACACATATACACACCCACACATACACACACATACACATCAACAACTTACCAAACCCACACATACACACACCCACACATACACAACCCCACACAATACAAAACCCACACATACACACACCCACAAATTACAAAACCCAAACATACACACACCCACACATACAAACCCCCACACATTAAAAACCCACACATACACACAAATATTTTACAAAATCCACACATACACCCACCCAAATATACACACACCCATACATTAATAAATCCACACATACACAAAATCAAAAATTACAAAACCAATCCATACACACTCCCAAACATACACAAAACCACACATTACAGAACCCACATATACACACACCCAAAAATTGCAATATCCACACGTAAAACACCCACACATACACACCTACATACATTAAAAAACCCACACACACACGTACGCAAACATTACAAAATCCACACTTATCCACTCCCACACATACACACACCCACAAATTAAAAAAGCCACACATAAACACACCCACATATACACACTCACACTTATTAAAAATCCCACACATACACACACCCACACATTACAAAACACACACATACACACCCACACAAACACACACAAATTACAAAATCCACACATACACACACCCACACATACACACCCCACACATTACAAAACCCATACATACACACACCCACACATTACAAAATTCACACATGCACACACCCAAACATACACATCCCACACATTAAAATACCCATACATACACACACCCACAAATTACAAAACCACACATACACACACCCACACATACACACACCCACACATTAGAAAAATCCACACATACAAACCCAAAAATTGCATAAACACACATACAAACACCCACATATACACACACCCACTCATTACAAAGCCGACACAAACACACACCCACACATACACACACCCACATATACACACAACCACAAATTACAAAACCCACACATATACATTCCCACACATTAAAAAACCCACACATACACACACCCATACATTACAAATCCACACATACACACACTCACACATACACGTAACTTCAAATTACAAAACGCACACATACACACACCCACACATTACAAAACCCACTCATACACACAACTTCTAATTACAAAACACATACATATACGCACCCAAATATACACCCACCCACACATTACAAAACCCACATTTAAACACACCCAAACATACACAACCACAAATTACAAAACCCACACATACACACACCCACACATAAACACACCCAAAAATTACAAAACCCATACATTCACACACCCACATACACAACCCCATACATACACACACCCACACATACACACACTCACACCTAAACTCACCCCAAAATTACAAAACCCATACATACACACACCCACACCTACACAACCCCATACATACACACACCCACACATACACACACCCACACCTAAACACACCAAAAAATTACAAAACCCATACATACACACACCAACACACACAACCCCACACATACACACACCCACACATACACAGCCTACAAATTACAAAACCATTGGAATGACGCAATGAAATACGAGCACAACAGACAGAGTTATGTCTGAGTGCAACGACTTATCAACTTGAAAATGGCAAGGGTATACCGTACTACGTCGGCAGTGGCGCTATGCATACTGACAGGAATGACTCCCATTACACTAAAACTAGAAGAAACGATTACACGATACACATTCCGGAACACGCAACAGCAGCAAACCATGAACCTGGACCAAGACGCAGAATATAGGAACTGGCCGCACACGGCTAAAGTAATATCATTCGTTGAAACACAAATTCACGAGGAGGCAACAATTAGGGTTTACACACACGGAAGCAACTATGAATGAGGCGTGGGTTCAGGGGTAGTAATATGCAGGGAGAGGAACATAATAGCCAGACAGAAGGTGAACCTAGAGAAACGATGCTTAAACAAACAAGCGGAGCAAGTAGCTATACACAAAGCACTAGAAGAGATTTTTCTGTTAAACAGAGATGTTATAAGACCACTAACAGCCATAATACACACAGAGAGCAGAATCTCTCTAGACTCGCTTCACAACCCAAAAACCATTCATTCCTCGTGGAGGAGATTAGGAAAAATGTACCCAGTCTAGAGAGAAAGAAATGGAGTATACAATTTTCCTGGGTCAAGTCTCACGCGGGAACACGTGGCAACGAGATAGCTGATAGACTAGCAAAAGAAGCAGCACGAAGCGGAGGCACGGAGTATGAGTTTGCCAGGATACCAGAAAGTACTATATATCAAGAAGCCAGAGAATCAGCTAGGCAAAAATGGCAAAGAGGGTGGGCAACAAGCCATAAAGCTGCAGCAACCAGGCAATACTTTCCTACACTTCAAGACAGACTAAGAAAGAAGATAAAGCTCACCCCAAAAATAACAGCGGTACTGACTGGGCACGGGATGACGAAGGCTTGCTTACTTGCACCGGTTCCACCTGAGTGAGGAAGCGAAGTGCAGATGCGGAAATGAATATCAGTCCATGGACGATATATTGTTTCAATGCGAAGAACTCAATGCACAACGAGAAGTCCTAAAACAGCAAATGGGGACCTGGCCGGAAAGAAAGGAAGACCTCATAACAAAATTTAAGAAGGAATTTTGTGAGTACATTGAATCAATAGACTTTCACAATTTGATTGTATGAAATCAATGTAAAGAGCCGCGAAAAGGCATGTATTATTACTAGGGTAGTGGAGCATTCACAATAAATCATATTTAAAAAAAATTACAAACCCCCACATACACACACTCACATATTACAAAACCCACACATACACACACTCACACATTACAAAACCAACACATACACACACCCACGCATACATAAACCAAAAAATTACAAAACCCATACATACACACACCCACACATTCACAACCACACACATTATATAACCCACAAATACACACACCAACACATTACTAAAACCACACATATACACACACATACACACACCACAAAATAGAAAAAACACACTTACACACACCTACAAATTACAAAACACGCAAATAAAAACGCCCACATGTACACAAATTCACACACACTACAAAACCCACACACACACACACCCACACATTACAATACCCACACATATACACACAGACACATACACAAAACCAAACATTAAAAAACCAACACACACACACAAACACAAATTACAAAATCCACACATAGACACTGCAAAACATACACAAACCCACACATTACAAAACACACACATACACACAACCACACATAAACACACCCAAACATACACATAACCACAAATTACAAAACCCATACATAAACACACCCACACATACACAAACCCACACATTAAAAAACCAAAACATACACAAACCCACACGTTACTAAAACCACACATACACACCCCAACACATTACAAAACCCACACATAAAACACCCACAAATTACAAAACCCACAAATACACACACCCACATATGCACACACTCATTACAAAACCCACACATACACATACCCAAACATTATTAAACACACACATACGCACACACACATGCACAACCACACACATACGCACAACGACACAAACACAAAACCACACATTACAAAACCCACACATACACACACCCACACATACACACACAAAAATACGAACACCCACACAAACACAAAGCCACACATTACAAAACCAACACTTACACAAAACCACACATTACAAAAGCGACATATAGACACACATCCACAAATTACAAAGACACATACGCACACCCACACAAACACACACCCACACATACGCACACCCACACAAACATATACACACACATAACAAAACCCACACATACACAAAATCACACATTAAATAACCCACACATACACACCCAAACATTACAACTCACACATACGCACACCCACATATACACACACCCACACATTACAAACCCCACAAATACACACACCCACACATACACACAACCACAAATTAAA
>Ga0123355_10022542_pt1 | contig 10094 bp, 6 predicted proteins | sample TergutEmb28metaG_3_FD_89872 | JGI IMG/M metagenome (GOLD analysis project Ga0123355, IMG submission 89872) | Embiratermes neotenicus P1 segment gut microbial communities from Petit-Saut dam, French Guiana - Emb289 P1 | ecosystem: Host-associated > Arthropoda: Insects > Digestive system > Gut ...
AGCGGTACAAGTAGTATGACCTGTACCGGAGGCTGCGGGTACAGTTTTTAATACTCCTGATGATGGGTGCTGTGACACCCGAAACATGTAGAGTAGCTTTGCAGTAAATAAATATCTGCATACCGTTCCAATTTTTGGATTTTTATTCACATTGAATTACGATGCACGGAACCACGTGCTTAAAATTCCATACGCATCTTTATTTCATTTTAACATTTATCCTCTGTCACAATTAATGTGGTGACTGGATTAATCCGATTCAGAATAGCGAAAAAATAATAATAACAATAAAAGCCGGACTCTCCCAAGCCTTGCAATGCGAATTCGGTTTCAACTAAGTGGAAATATTAGCTTCTCGAGACATTAGGCAGATTATTGTGTAAGTGCGTTAGACAGTTAGGGGACAGGATCGGTAGGATAGGCTGTCAAGTAGTGAGACGTGTGAACTACGAGTAGCCTATGTCGAGTGTTCTGTTTATAGCACCATATAACCAATGCCTATATGCTGCCACGGCCTGAACGTCCATCACAACCTTCTACCACATCAGGACTCTCTCACGGGAATTAACCACCAAATGCTTCATAGGCACGGCGGACCGTACAAAATTCGGGGCCCATCAAGAAATAGTCTCGCAACGCCCAAAACAGAAAGGTACAGGAAATTTTCTCGCTATGTCAATTTTTTTACTTTACATTGTACAAAGAGAACTTTAAAAAGCTTAACACTTTCTCTATGTATAAATTTATGCCATATTCGACCTCCTTAATTAAAGACGCGTTGGTGTTACGCGCGTCGGACCTATTGTTAATACTGATTGTGGGAAATCAAATAATACACACCTGGTACGTAATTACATAAATCTTACTTTTCGCAGAAGTTTGGCACATGCTTCTAATTTTCCTGTGCGACTATCAAAATACACAGGCAGCGTACCTCTCTCCGTCTTGCGATAAATCAGGAGAGCATGTAATAAAGGATGTGCTAAGTGAACCTGGACATGAATTTTCGAGCAGAGATTAAATGAACATTTTCCCCAAATCAGCAGTTAATCACAATATCTAATTTGTCGTGTTGCCTCCTAGGAGGGTCCCATTGCATTCCTGCGGCACAGATAAGCTCTGGCAGATCGCTAACAGCGTGAGGTACAAAACGTTCGGGCAACATAGTGCAGACGGTTGGAGAGACCGAAGTAACTACAGCAGATCAGTGATTCTTTCCAAAAACAGGCATCTTTACTGTAGGACTGGTGACATTTTCCATTTCATGTCTCGTGTCTCCTAGCCACGCTCTATTTTTTATAAGACATCGCAGGTCCTTTATTATGGATAAATCTACTGAGTCTTATTTTAGAAAGTGCATTATTATAGCAGGCAAAATCTATGACGAAAATGCATTACTTTTCAAAAACAAAAAAAAATCAGAGCGATTTTAATTAAATTTCTATATATGCAGATTCCTCACTTGTAATTAGATTTTCCAGATAGGAAATTTCTCTCTTCAAATCTGTGAACACACACAAGCGACAAATTGTACCTAAAACGGCTTCCTTACATTCCAAACAATTTACAAATTCTCAATCTGAACCATTCTAATACACGTGCCTTCCTCATACGGGTAGATAATACATATTGCTTCTTGTTCCTAAGATTTTATTTCTCACTAAAAAAATGAATGAGTTATGTACTTTAATTTTCTCTAAATTTATCTGCTTTCATATCGTCACACCTTGTTCTACAATTTTTCATTCGGTCATCTAAAAGTTTCCCCTTCTTTTGTCATGTTTATACCAATCGTATTTTTCGTAATTCCATTCATGCTTAATTCACAAAACATCTATTTCAGATTTCCTGTCCGCCAAACCCGACAGCTAATTACAAGTCTTTCTTCTGCCATCTTTGGGATCAAATAGGGCAATTTAAAATACGCTACAACACAGTACCTCTCTCAGTTTTCCTTCTGGTCTCATATTCTGGTGATCCATTAGGCACAAATTTTGAAAGCTTTATCTTTCTCAAAAAATTGCCTCTAAATACTATCAGATATTTCCCGCACAATATCTATTCCAGTACAACCAATTAACCCAACAAACACAGCACACCCACTATTCCCAATACACAGATATTCACTACGAAATGACAAGTTCTTATTTTTCGTACACAGTTTGACAACTTTAACATACGAAAGTTTTCGTACGCTAAATTCCTGGGTCTCATAAAATGGGAGAGGGTTTAATAGAAATACCGACGAAACCGTCCAACTTCGTGACAAAAACTGTGTGAGAATGAAATCGTATCTCCCATATAACGTAATGACAATTGTGTGCTGCTGAACAAAAAATCCTCTTGTCTGTATAATGTCAAAATTATGCGGGTAAAAAACAGCAATTCTTGAAACAGATGTTGGCCTTTACACTGCACACCAAAGCGCAAAATAAGTCCTGAAAATATAAAAGATGGAATTTTCCACTTCAGAATATTTGAAGGTTAGGAAACTAAACTACGCTAACTTCGAATATGTCACTTTGACACAGTTTATACGAGGCTAATCATTTGGCTTTTACATATCTTTCACGTTTCAATTGTCCTCAAGGTACGTGACATGGCATGCTGAATATTTCGTGACTTTTGGAAATTTTTCTAGAAGGTCACACTTGACAGTTGTGTTTATCCTGTTATCATGTCTTAAATAACTCAACCATTCACAAAAAACACGAAACCCCTCCTGAATGTGGCCTATATAAGGCAAAGTCCTGAATGCATGCGACAACAGAAGTCACTCCTCGAGCAACATGAAAGGTACAGCAGCTTATTTTCTCTTCGTCCTGATGGCAACCACTCTGCTCTTTCTGGGTGAGTAGAAAGTAATAATGACACTAGTTATTCCTGGGTTCAGGCCAGTAAAGGAAGACAAAAAAATATTAATATTTCCTAGTACTAAACTAACTTCGGTGTTAGAAACAGCAATATTCCACGCCTACGGTACCTAAGTCTGCCATAGCTCACGGCATTAACACAGTCGGCAAGCCACGTTCGATCCTCACACGGAAAGTCTCTAAGACCCATTTTAAAATGATCCTGACGCATCGTTCTAAATTACGCGTTTTGCCTACTTCCAAGTTTCTGCACCATGTCAAGTGTTATCGTGCTTAAAACAGCATCATGTATTATCCAGATGGGTGCACGGTTATCCCAATAGTTGCGGTCAGCTAACATCGAAAGATGTCTAGAGTTCAGGCTTAAAATATACTGTTGCGATATTTCTACTAATTTCTCGGTCAATGATGATAACTGAAATAACCCGTTTATAAATATTACGTTCTGGTGTTAAAGACGTGCAGCGTTCGGGAAAAGCGACTAAATTATTCCAGTAATATTGCCTTGCTCTACACAAGAAACGCATAAACTCTAATTAAATGAAAGCAAATTAAATTTTTTCAACGTTCCATTTCCGTATAGAGAAATAAATTCATAAACTTCTAAACTTCCAGCCAGTCTCCTATTCAAAGGGCACTGGCGGCTGTCTATTCGAGGTTAACTTAAAAGGTGCATAATGCCGACCACACAAATCAATATAAAATATTCCCCAAGAATAAGTGCAGACGTACCCACACAGCTCCTACATGTCTCCATGAGATGCACAGGAGCTACATCACCGACTATAAATTCTTTACTATGGGACAAGTTTTTACCTTCCTGAAGAAAGAAATCATCACATTCAAACAAATGCAAACCCCAAGCCTTACACTCTTCAGGTGAAAAAATGTACCTCTGGTATCTTCCGAGTTGCTGGAATTACAAGTTGCTATTGATGGATGAAAAGCGTCGCCAAGTAAACGACGTTAGAACGTTTGGTGGAGCAGAAAACTGGAAGATAGGAATATTTTGTTGTTACCTTAAATGTTAGGAAAATGTACACAAGGTCTAGGGTGGCGTGTGTTAGGTTACAAGCATTTCTTTGAAATATTCCGAAGGAAGTTATGGAGGAATTTTGAAAACAGTCATTTAGATATTATCTGTGGGTAAACCTTAATTAATTTTTTTTTTCGTTTCTGCGGTATTATATCCAAATTCACTGAAGTTAGCGACAAAACAGCCAATCCAATTTCCATACATGTTTTATTAAAAAGGTGAAAAATCTACGTCATATCTTATGGCATTAAGAAGAAACTGAGAAAATGTTTTTGGTATATAAAATAACATATGGTGTACAACACATTCAGCATGAAATTGAGAAGTTGAGCGAATGTCAGTTTCTCAAGGAAGACTGCCCAGTTCGGCTAGTCAGTGACTGTTTCTTTATAATCTTGACTTCCAACACACTCGGTCCTTTCCTACCTGCAAACCAATACCAATATCTATTATAAAGTGTGATTACTGTCATACTGAGAATCATATCGTTGTGGTATAAAATGGCTTTATTTCCACCATTCAGATAATAATAACACTGAAATTCATTACCAGTTACCAGAGATCGATATATTGCGAAATAAGTCCGGCTCATTGAAACGGCCATACTACAAAAGAATCAATTGCATAATTAACCGTCTTCATTAAACCGAAGTTTAGTGCAACACTTCCGAACCAACACCCCGAACCCACATACAGTAAAACAAGGACATACACACTGTAACAGACAGCATCCACCTTCGGAATGTACACGCCCCAGGACACAAAATGTACGCTGTAAGAACGAACGCAGCCATGCGAACATTGCACATGTGAAGGTAAAGCTGTTCTGTTACAGGGCTGGAGTGGCCCATAGGGTTCCAGGAATTAAAGGTTCCCAGATTTCATGACAACGACACAGGATGGTTGTAAGGTTGTCAGCCTTACGCACCGGCCGCCTGTACCCCCAGGAAATGCTACTGGTACTCATTTCTGTTAGAGGCTGAGTCGACCCCAGGGCCATAGTGCGATCGGAAGGATTTTATATCGATAAAAAAAAATCCAATGACACCAGCTGGGGTCGAACTAGCGACCTTCCGATTTGTAGAACAGCACCTTAGCCACTGTGCCATCGCGGTCCCCACATTGTACATGTACCTGGCATTATACAAACAGCTTATTAGTAACTTTAAGTGTTGTAATTTTAACAATCGCAATACACAACAATATAAACTGAGGTACAATAATAACACTTAAAATTAACGCGTTATACAGGTATGACAACGGAATTTTAACTAGTAATAGTCGTACCTACATTCAAGTAGTGTTAGAAATTGCGCACTGGTGTGAAGACTGCAGTTCTGCAATGTATGGTTGGAAAAGTGTTTATAGCTATTTGATGTGTCGGGAAGATTCAACAATTAGGGCGAGAATGGTGTCGGCGAGCGGCGAAACGCGTCGGAACATTCGTTAAACAATGTAACTTTGTGTATGAGGAGTGGTGCCTGAAACGTTATTTGAATGAAGACCGATAATTACGAACATAATGCAGGGTACATACAGCAGGAAGGTAATCAACTGCAGTTAAAAATTATCAGAGATAACTAGCAAACACAGTAAAGTAGATAATTCTTAATTCATATACAAATTTGTAAAATTGCCAAATTAACGTAATATATTGAATGTGGCAACCAATAACAACGTGAATTTGGTGCAGTTCTTCATTCCGTGGCATTTGTCTTAATTATAAATTTTCTTTGTTTTTTTGTTAATATCACTTTGCATATCCATCACTTGTGTATCCTCTCACCGCTACTACATGATATTTATTATCAACAGTATTAACGTGATTGTGTGTCCGCTGTATTAAACCGTGCAGTGATGGAGTTTATTTATGTTTGCAGGAGTGGAGCCAGCCCCTCAAATTTGGCCAATTGGGCCGATTGGGCCAATTGGGCCGATTGGGCCAATTGGGACGATTGGGCCAATTGGGACGATTGGGCCAGTTGGGCCAATTGGGCCAATTGGGCCATTTATGGTGGGTATTACCTTAATCTTAATTTAAATATTAAATTATATATTATTATTATTATTATTATAGTTAGTATGTCATTCCCAATTCCTATTAAACAGTAAACATTTTCTGAATAATGGTCTGAATCAAAATTACCTATATTAATCACGCAAAATCAAATTACATTCAGTTCCTACTTCCCCATGTCACCGGTACCGAAACTAATAACGTGCTTGTCTACAATCAACAAACAAATTCCACGACTTCAACACGCGATGAATCCCTCTCTTCGTAACCATGTCCAGTCTCCTGTCCAACTTTTGAGGGCGATCAGGGTTTAATTTATTACAGTAAATCGGTCGGGGCGTGAAGCTGATCGTTCACTTCTAACAGTGCACACTAAAAAGGACAACAGTTCTATACACACCGACCCTACGTATTCCCGTCTCACTGCTTAATTAAATACGAAAACAACTTTCAGTATGGTGCCTTGTATCGTCCAGTCTGCTGCCACAAATGTATAAGTTTACAATAGGGAACTTAATATTTTTTATGCTGCTTTTGGATTTGTAACATTTTGTGCCTAATTTCGAGGGGAGAACTGACTGTTAAGGACAACTGTTCAACTCAAATAAGGAATGCATCAGGAGCGTGAAGTAAACTGCATACTGGGGAGATTCATAATTTAAATAGTGCAGGAGTTAATATCAGAATGATCGGAACAATGCAAACGGTACGAACGGCACATCTCACGCAGTCACGATATGATAAGAACATACTTCAATGAAAGACACTACCTTCGATAACTGAAGGGTTGTTGGAGGTTAAAATAGATTAGTAGCTGAGTTCGAGCCATTGAGGCACAGATGAATCTAGGCCTTAACACAGTCCCTTTGTGCCCCATAAATTGATAATAATTCAAGGCAGCCCCGTTCCTTTACTAAAGTGTCAGATGTCCCCTAGAATTAGATTCTTAATATTGTCTGGGTGCAAACATAGGGAACCAAGATAAGCATGTCTGCGTGCAGGCAAGGCTTCACACTCACACAGATTGTGAACTGAGTTTTCTTCCTCTGTACCACAACTGGCTGAATGGTAATTGAAACAAAGTCTTAAATTGGGGGGTGCTGATGTGTTCTGGTTCAACTGGCTTAAATTTAGGTCTACTGGCTTCAAGACAAGCAGTACTGTCGGCTTCTCAAAACCGGTTATTACATTCTTCGTCTTATTGTTATTATTACTATTATTATTACGATAATGTACGATCAAAGTGTTAAAAGCCGCAAAGTCGTACTCTGAAAACAAAGGTCCTATTTTACAATAATGGAATTCCCATAAGAAATCATGAAATAAGAATGCAGGCAGGCAAAGAGCGTTAAACTAAGATTTAGGAGGGTGTAAATTAAAGAGATTTGAATATCGTAAGGGGAGTCAAAACCAAAAGGCTTGAACAAGTGGAGCCTAAAACAAGGGCGACGTGTATAAGGGTTCTGCTACGCTTTGGACGAAAGATGAATCGTAGTTTGATTATAGGGGTAAACAGGTCGAAGCGTGAACTTGCTCAGTTGCATCCATCCAGAGTCAAAGTTTAGAAAGAACGGACCAGCCTTACAGTGCTCAGGGAACTAGTTCATATTTATATACATTAAAAAAATTTTACAGCATATACATATATTTATCATTTGCTCAGGATTCTACTATTGTGACCAAAATGTGTACTTTACACTTTCCTTTTCAATATCACATTATATGCAGGCGACTCCTGTCACTCAGTTCTCAGGTCTGTGCACAAAAATCGCATAAGATCGTACCTCTGCAAAGATAGAGCTGTTTTGATACACCGTGATGAGAACACAATGAAGACATAACAAATTATAAATGATAATAACTGCAAAATAGACGCACATTTAGTACTTCATGTTATATTAGTAATATTCGTTACCATAATTTCACACAATTGACATAATTAATTAAAATCTCTTGCAGCCCCAAATTGATACCACTGTGACGCCACCAAACCTTCCGGCTTAATACGACTTCGCCAACTGCAGTTAAGTGACAGAAGAATATCGTACAATACATACCTCGTATTATTCAAATATTGACGCTGCAAGATATTCGACAAAGCGGACCGGCCTCCACTGCTTCATAGCTTAGGCCGGCCTTACGCAGCGTCTTATGATGAATATTCTCTACTTTTTGTTTTGGTACACCACTGTATAAAATTATGTACATGAATGAATAAAATGTCACAAAATGCACCTACATTATTATTGGAGTAAAAATTAAATTATTTTAACACTGCTAAACTTTAATATCCCACACTAAGTCCCAAACCAATTCACAAAATCACAATCTGAACCACGCTAAAGCAGGTGTATTTCCCCACACAAAACATGATGCATACCTTTTACTGTCGTTAGGTTTCTCATTTCCCATTATTATTTCAAGGAATTATTATGTCTCATTTTCACTAAATTCATCTGCTTTAATATTGTCACGTCTCCTTCTATAATTTTATATGTTGTCTTTATAAACATCTCCTGATTTTTTACCGCCCCTCTCCCAATCACATTTTTGATAACCCCTCTTTATTCTTAATGCCAGGTCCAAAAATTTCACATTTATTGCCTCCCAAACCCAACAGTTAAACACAAGTTTGTCCCAAGCTACTTGTATGATCACAAAACAATACTTTCCTACAAGCGACAACACAGTACCTCTCTTACTTCCTCTGCAGACCTCACATGCTGATGATCCATCAGACGCACTGTATCGGACGCTCAACAATTTCCTACAAAATCTCACCTAAGTAACTTCAGCAACTTCGCACACGCTACTTATTCCACTACACACAAAACCAATTCAAGTTGACAAAACTGTTTTTCATATACAAATTTAGCACTTTAATACACGACAGCTCTCGGAAATGAAATTATGCGGCTCATCAGACAGATCACACATACCGACCAAACTGACCAGTCTAGCGCGGCAAAATGTGTAAAACTGAATCGCCTCTCACATGTAAAGTAATGACAACTGTGTTCTGCCAAACACAATTCGATTTGACGGTTGGGTTTGAAAATAACACCGGAGAAAAATATAAATATTTTACAAGTTGGTGCATCAGATAAATTTTGGTCTTCTCAGTTCACACAAAAGACAAAATGTCCTAAAATATAAGGATGAAATTTCCCACATTGGGAGATTTGAATGTTAAGATACTAGCCTATCCCATCTTCCACTCTGACACTTTGACACAGTTTACAGAAGGTTAATCTCCGAATGTTTTTACACTTTTTACATTTCATTTGTCGACCAGCCTCGAGGTCTACTGGTCAGAGTCTCTGCCTACTAACCATGAGGTCCCGGGTTCGATTCCCGGTTATACTGTGGGAATTTTCCCTGAAGGGGAGGATACCCGCGGGGACCATGTTCTGAGTAGGTTAGTAGAATTTAGGTTTAAGGGCCCTCCTGGCACTACATCCTCCTATATCACCACTCACATCATCGGGACAACGTAACCGCGCCTCATGGGCGTCCAAAACTCAGAAGTCGGTTACACTTCTGCCATGCCCAGGCGTAATCAACTGCAGGCTCATTTTCATGGCCATACTTCAAACGTAATCAACTGCAGGCTCATTGTCATGGCCATAATTCAAACGTAATCAACTGCAGGCTCATTTTCATGGCCATACTTCAAACGTAATCAACTGCAGGTTCATTGTCATGGCCATAATTCAAACGTAATCAACTGCAGGATCATTTTCATGGCCATACGTCAAACGTAATCAACTGCAGGTTCATTGTCATGGCCATAATTCAAACGTAATCAACTGCGGGCTCATTTTCATGGCCATACTTCATACGTAATCAACTGCAGGTTCATTGTCATGGCCATAATTCAAACGTAATCAACTGCAGGCTCATTTTCATTGCCATACTTCAAACGTAATCAACTGCAGGTTCATTGTCATGGCCACAATTCAAACGTAATCAACTGCAGGCTCATTTTCATGGCCATACTTCAAACGTAATCAACTGCAGGCTCATTTTCATGGCAATACTTCAAACGTAATCAACTGCAGGTTCATTGTCATGGCCATATTTCATACGTAATCAACTGCAGGTTCATTGTCATGGCCATACTTCATACGTAATCAACTGCAGGTTCATTGTCATGGCCATACTTCAT
>Ga0123355_10022543_pt1 | contig 10094 bp, 11 predicted proteins | sample TergutEmb28metaG_3_FD_89872 | JGI IMG/M metagenome (GOLD analysis project Ga0123355, IMG submission 89872) | Embiratermes neotenicus P1 segment gut microbial communities from Petit-Saut dam, French Guiana - Emb289 P1 | ecosystem: Host-associated > Arthropoda: Insects > Digestive system > Gut ...
GCTAACCTCTAAACGTTGCATTTTATGTATTTATTCAACAAATATAGGTACTGAATATTTTAAACATGGTATACACTCTCCGTTTTTTTCTCTTCAAAATGCAGCTTGTTTCATAATTCTAACATATTTGGTTCCTGTTTTATTCACATTTTATATTGAGGGTGTGCTAAAATTTAAAAAAATAATTCGGGCGACAAAAGGTTAATCTTGGTGCTAGATGGGGGTAGTTGGTTAACATAGTGCATCCACCGCTTTACCCATGGAATGACCTGGTACCCATAGTATAGGAGGCTGGGTGGGCCCCAGGGCTGGTCTGGATGGTTGCAGAAAACATTGCCTGCACTGGAATTTGTTCTCTGGACAGTCCAGCAACAAGTGGAGAAGAAGGGTGTTTATAACTTCTGCTAAAATAGTAAGCTTTAAAATACTGAAAGGCAGTGTTGTATCCCACATGAAAGCCAGTGGGAGAGCTGTGTGTCTTGGCTTCACAGTTTTGTAGTTTATTTTCTGTTTAATGGAAAATTATGTCAGTGTCATATATCACTGCATCCCATTAGAAGATGAAACACAGCATGAGATCTGCTGTAGCTTCATTGCAAACAGAATTTTGCTTTAAAATCCAAATTTGATATTTGTAAATTTAAGATTTTCCTTTATGTAATGGTCATGCTGTTTGTTTACAGTCCTGTCATCTTAGTATGCTACTTTTTCTATTTAAGGTTTTGCTAGGTTTAGTATTCACCGTCTGTGAGTACAATGGCTCGTGGTGACACTGTGATTTATATTTGGAAGGTGCCTGATTGAAATATTGGTTGGGACACTGACTGTTGTGGCCAAGGATTTTTGTGGCTTGCTTGAAATTCATCAGACAAATACAGGGATATTACATCATCAGATTGGGCCGGCATTGTATGTTCTTTCTAGTTTATTATTATTGAAATCACCCTACCATTCAGCACTATTATTTGCGGTACTGATTGCATCTTTAAATAAAGTGTATGTAGATAAGTCAACAGAAACAAATTTTTTGTGACGCTGCAGAGGTCTGTGTTCAGTCCTAGGCTATTCAATGTGGGATTTGTGATGAACAGAGTGGCAGTGGGACAGGTCGTCTGAGTACTATGGTTTTCACCTTTCAGTATCATTAAACTGGTGCTTCTTGCTTATTCAGTCGTATGTCACTGACACTACATAAGTTTAGTAGTTGACAGCATTGTTAAATAACACACTTAAAAATCCTTGATCTGCAGAAATACACTGAATGGGAATTTCACTTTGCACTGCATGAACTTTGCAATGGTAGAGAGTAGAGTGGAGTACAGTACAGTACAATATAGTACAGTACAATACAGTGCAGTACAGTACAGTACGGTACAATACAGTACAATACAGTATAGTACAGTACAGTACAGTACAATAGAGTGCAGTACAGTACAGTATAGTACAATACAGTATAGTACAGTGCAGTATAGTACAGTACAGTACAATACAGTACAGTATAGTACAGTACAGTGCAATGTAGTACAATACAGTATAGTACAGTACAGTGCAGTACAGTACAGTACAGTACAGTATAATACAGTACAGTGCAGTACAGTACTGTGCAGTATAGTACAGTACAGTATAGTACAATACAATATAGTGCAGTACAGTACAGTGCAGTATAGTACAGTACAGAACGGTATGGCAGGCACTGCAGTGACTGTTGCATTTCAACCATTTCCAATCTCTTGCGCAAATTTTTGCTTATCCATTCAACAACCCCATTCTTCAAACAAAGAACAGTACCTTGCTGGTGGAGATGTCTGCACAGTTACCTGGTTTCAAGAAATGATGGCCCAAGTGTCTTGTACCTTACTACTGCCAGTGCCTCTCATTCGCAGAGAACATATGAGGCTGTTTCAGGTGCCTGTTTGCACCACACCCAGGACTGTCTACCAGCCCTAATTTAAATAAATGTTTCTTTAAAATGACGATGTGCTCTTAGCAGTCCTGGCAGTACTCTTAGCTGGTTTCTGCTCAAGTTGAATAATTCTCCAGCTGTTTGAGCAGAGAGTCTTAAAAGAAAGCCCTTCGCCTCCCTTTGTCCATGAATGGACTGCCAATACTGCTCATGTTTTCCCTGATCATTCCCCTGGGCAGCCTTTACAGATATGCCAATGATAGGATTGCAGTGGTGACACATTGTTTGGTATAGTAATTGTGGGATTTACGTGCTTCTCGGTATGAAGACAGTAGCTAAGAAAGCATTGGATCATTGTAGGTAAAAGTTTTGTGTAGTGGAGTTTAACATCCTTTTGGATTTTATGTGAAGTGGATTTTAGGCACTTCTGCAAAATTGCAAAGGACAGTTTTGTCTCATCGGTCTGTTTGTCTGCATGGAACAGGTCGGCTCCCACTGGGCAGATATTCATGAAATTTTACGTTTCAGTATTTTTTGAAAATCTGTTAAGAACATTCAAGTTTCATTAAAATCTAACAAGAATAACAGGTACTTTGCTTGAAGAGCAAGGTACGTTTTTGTTTATATCTTGCTCAGTTCTTCTTAGAGTGAGAAATGTTTCAGAAAAATTTCTAGAGAAAATCAAAACACACATTTTATGTTGAATAACTTTTTCCAAAAATCATGTGTTTTGTGAGGTAATGTAGAAAAATTTTGTAGAGCTGGACAGGCCACAGTGCTTTGCTTGCAGGGTACCTAAGGCTGCTAACACACAGTCATAATGTGTAATACTTATGGCTTTTCCACTGCAACAGTGGTTGCGGGAATGTGCCCCAGTGTTACATTATGGGTATGTTGCCCGTCTTGTGAAATGTTGTGGTTGTAATTTCCAAGTAAGCAGTAACAGACGTTTATGAAACTGTGTGTCCATTCTTTTTCCATATGTCTGGAGACACAGTTATCTACTTTTCCCTTAAGTAAGGGAATCTTTGTGTGTAAAAATGTGTGCTTTTTGCCCCCACACTTTTACTTCTTATCGTGCAGAGCTTGTAGGTGCATGCTGTGGAGTTGCCAAGCCATCACTGATAGCAATAAGTCTTAATATGTCTAATCAGACAGCTCTGTGCACCTGGCCATTGCTGGTGTTTAATCAGAATTTATTAACAATACATTTTAAGATTGTATGGAATTAACATGCATGCTGATTTTTGTTGTAATTGTAATGCTGAGTTTAAAAACAATAAAAAAGATGTGTTTCATGCACATGCATGTGTATATTACAGCACACCTGCTTCATTCATGGGTTTGCCCATCAAAGTTTTGCTTGTTTGCTAAATTATGATGGTGACATCTGTCTATCGCTCTGTGGAACTGCTGGCTTATTGATATTTGTCGTTGGTGCAGGTACACTGTAATATACAACAACCCAGACTTGCCTGCCTTTCTCATTCGGTAGCCACCTAAATATTGATGTTGCGTGGAGTGTACTGTGACTTTTTTTTTTTACATCTTTTGGCTGTAATTGTTGCCCCCTTGTTTTAATTATATCTGGAAAGAGTGATGTATGTGGTGATGAAGAGCGTAAGAATAAAATGAAAAGGTATGTGATGTCACTCTTAGAGAAACTGGAGATGCTGAATGAGTTTGAATGTGGAATTGGTGTTGCGGTGATTGGACACCATTATGGTGCAAACAAATAAATGGATGCATAATATTCATGTGTAAATCATCGTGATACCTTCCTTGAAAATGTGGGTGTATCCTTGTGTGTATGGATGGAAGATGGGACACAGGAAGGGTTGTCAGCTTTGTTATGGTGAGGGAGAAGACGTGCGCATACAGCTGCTACACAGAGGCTGGGGGTGAAGAGAAGTTCGGCTTCCATTCCGTTCATGGCAGGTTTGAAAACGAAGAATTGGATAAACCTGCAGAACATTGGGAGCATCATTGCCAATTTCTGCTTATCACATGGCTGGCACTAAGTGTGTAGATGATGGAGGAGGACCTTAGTTAGATGGGCCTGTTTTGGTGGGGCAGGATACTAGTGTGTACATTTATACTGAAGGATAAAACCAGGTTTTAAAGTTTGAAAGGATTGTATCATCACTTTTTGCTGTAATGCTTTGGTGAGGCCCTGTTATTAAACCTGTGCTGATCTGCAACTCCCCAAGTCTGTGGTATTGGCTCATAAGCATTAGTTGGCAATCCAGCTGGCTGTTTCTGTTGCCTCCATTGCTGCTCATCTTGCTGCTGTAGTGCAAGTGCTGCTGTGTGGTGTATTGAATGATGATGTACAGATGATTGGGAGTGACTCCATCTCTGTTCACCTCCACACACACAACACAAATGCACACACACATTAGCATTCCAGTGTAGCAGACCCTGTGTGGTTGAACATATAGATGTAATAAACGTGAGTGGAAGTTGCTAGATCTATAACTGAGAAGCTAAGAGCAACCTACCAACGTCCACCTCAAGTGTTTGGGCCCCAAAAGGGAAGAAAAAAATCATTTGTTCTTGTTTTGGATTTATAATTGAAGGGCTTGAGTGATGAACTGTTTGGTGCTCGATTGATTCAGCGGTTGTTTTGTTCATGCTTATGACTGGTATCTGAGCTCAGAGAATTTAGCATTCTAGGTCCTTAAACTTGATCATGTCCAAGAGTATTAACAGAATATTGGTGTTCCCCCTCTCTATATCCTAATTGAGTCTTTATCCAAGAACACTACCTTACTCTCGCAGCTTCTTGATCTGACAATTATCATTCAGGAGCTGCTACTCCCTCCACATATTTTTCAGCATCTTGTATGCAGGTGGTAGTGAATGATGGACATCATACAGCAAAGAAGTCACTGGACTGGCTCAAGTCAACAACTCTCAATGGCTGTTGGAGAAGTTTTGGTGTGAAGCAGTTGATGACTGTAGGAATTTCCTCAACCTGCAGGATAAAATAGCAGACATCCTTATGTTAACCTGTGAAGTTCCAGGAGAAGGATTCCCATATTTGGAAGAGACTGATGTGCGGGAAGTTGCCAACTGTTATTCTGCTGAATGAACCAAGGATGTCTGTGTACCAGTGACATTGTGGATTAAAGATGATTCTGATCCTGTTGCTATTAGTGTGGATTGAAGATGATTCTGATCCTGTTGCTATTAGTGTGGATTGAAGATGATTCTGATCCTGTTGCTATTGTAGGAGACCTCATCTGACTATAGAGTACTCTTAAGAAAGGCCTACAGATTGGGGGATTACTTCATCAGTTGTTTTTCCGATGTTAGCCATTTCATGAAGAGGTGCCTGGAATTTAAGTATGATGTGGATCCTGTTGCAGCAGCATGCAAGATGGTCAGGGACATGGAGAAGAAGGCTGTGTCCTCTCTCTCCCCCTCTGCCATTCATTCTCCACAGTCGCATCACTCTGATGACGTTCAGGCAGAAATGCTGGTGTCATCTCAGCAGACACTAATATTTTCATGTTTATCATTTGTTAAATATACATATTGTTATGTTTCATATGTCTTTGGCTTCCCACATCCTGTTAATCATGTTACGGACTTAAATTTACATTTCACAGGTTTACTGTTTGTAGGAGTTTTCAAGAATATAACCCCTTTGAAAAGTGAGAGTTTGCTGTATATATATTATCTCAGTACTTCTGTTTTTTGTAAAAGCATTGCTGTAAAAATTTAATTTCTCCAGGTCTGAAATAAAGATGATGGGCCCAGTGCTGATGCTTCAGGCTTGTATTTGGAAGGCACCGTGTTACAGTCTTGTATGTGTATCATGATTGTGGTTTATTGTGATTTATCTCCGTTTTGCAAGGCTGATACTGAGGAAGTAGCTTGAAACACATGATGGTTGCTTTCTTCAGTTCATGATAATTTTTCATCTCATTGAACTCTGTATTAAGTTGCTGCAGTTGAAACATTTAACTATGAGACACTTCAGGTCTGGGACGGGTATAAGAGTGAGGCACATACTGCATAAGTTTGGGATGATGACTTCTCTAGACTTTGAAGGGATTCCTAATTATTATGTTATATTTATCTATTTATTTATTTTTATTTTATTAATGACATCATCAAAATGTGAGACTGCATAGTGCCAGATAGCAGGAAGACTAATGAATGAATTGTGTAGAATGTGAATGAAAGTTATCATGGTTTAATTTTTAGACATGTTCATAAAATTGTGAAAAGTGACTGTGCACCTCATTATATCTGTCTGTGTGTCCATCTGTCCATCTGCATGGAACAACTCAGCTCCCAGCGGCCAGATTTTTATGATTTTTACGTTCAAGTGTTTTTCAATAATCTGTTGAGAAAATACTTGGAATGAGAAATGTTTCAGACAAAATTGTAGAGAAAATCAAAACACTCATTTTATGTTCAAGAACTTTCTTCCAAAAATTGTGTCATTTATGTGATAATGTGGGAAGATGTGGTACAGCCAGACAGGCCGCAGATGACAATATAATAAAGTGCATGTGCTTTGCATGCTGGATAACTAAGGCTACAGACACATTAAGAATATCTAATACTTACTTTTCCACATCAGCAATGGTTACACGATCATGCCTCGGTGTTATGTAATAGGTACATGGCCTGTCTTGTAGGTACTCTTGTGGCATGTTTACTGAAAGTTATTTTATGTATTGCATTTGCTGTGTAGAGATATTGCTACATAGCAACTTTACGTATGTTGCAGTTTCCTGACCATGGTCTGACAAGGCTAAATGAACGTTTGTTGCTGTTCCGCCATGATTATGGATCTGTCAACATTCTGCAACATATCAACTCAGCAGCTGAGATCATGGATGAGACACTTGTTGAGATTGTTCTTTCTGCTCAAGTTCCAACAGAAGAGGCCCCATTCCGTCCTCATGCCCTGGCTGTTCACTCCTACAAAGCTCCAACATTCTGTGACTTCTGTGGAGAGATGCTGTTTGGTTTGGTGAGGCAAGGACTCAAATGTGAAGGTGAGAAAATGCTGTTAGTACTGAATTACATAAGGCAAGGGGATTGGAATGTGCTGGACGTGCATGCCATAGGCGAGGGAAATTGGAAATACACGTGAATGTTTTGTTGAAAAATGTATTGGAAAGTAATAATGTAAAAACACTGGTTCTACCTTTGCTGGCCCGTTGACTTCCAGTACTTCATATGGTATGCCACAGTTTATTTCACTGTTTGCGCTGCATTGTGCAGTATAATTAACAGTACTGTGCAGATTTTCATATTATGGTCATCTGGATTACAACACCCTGTATCAATTTACTGTAAGTAATGCCATTCATTTTCTGAAACAGGATATCATTGAATGGTGAATTAATTTAATGGAGCACGTCCCACTGTGCTTATGGACTGTTCAAAAACAAATTTTTTACTATACTGTTGAACACAACTGCTTTTTGTTTTGAAATGGCTACATGTTTTGGTCATTTATGACTGTTATCAGGCCATCAACATGATATTTTAAAATAAGGTAAAATGCAGTACATGTGTATTCACTATATAGTTTCACTGTATGGGATCCCACAAGTTTACGTTGTTTAATACAATATGAAATTGTGAAGTCTGGTTTTATAGTAGCTGAATTCTGAAGAGTGTAGACAGAGGCATTTGTGGCCATTGATTCCAGTATTATGCATGCTGTTTATTTCATTCTGATGAAAATGGCCTCATTATGTTTGTAAAGTTTAGTTTTTAAACATTTTTTTAGAAGCTGCCATGAGAAGTTTTTTTTTTGTTTTTGTTTTGGAAACAATTAGTTTTCATAGGATATTGAAAGGAAAGATTTGTGTATTGTGATCAGGTACAGTTTATTTGTTACTTTCTGGCCAATGAAGAACCTAGAAGAGCTGCTGGACAGGTCCAGTGTGTACATTAGCTAGCAGTTGCAGGGTATTTGTTTCCCTCATTATCCAGTCAGCAGTCCTTGTTGCTGTAGAAGTGCTTTACTCTTAACCTTTCCACATGAAAATTCAGTGGCCATAAACTAACGAATGTTTGTATATATGATAATATCATTTTATATGAACTTAAACATTCATTGTTTGAAAGCATTTTCAGTCCATTTCCTTTGTTTATCATTGTAGGCTGCAGCCTCAACTTCCATAAGCGTTGTGTTATCAAAATCCCAAACAATTGCACATCTGTAACTGGAAGGGGACGTCGTCCGTCAACTCTCGTTGTCCCACGCAGCCCGTCAGACACAGGGTCAACAGTCTCTCTTCTTTCGGCCTCTGATGAAAGTACACAAGTAAGTTAGTGTGTCTGCTGTCTATATTCGTGTGAGTTTCCTTGTAATTTGTAGTCTGCACTTTACTATTCTGCTTATATGGATGTGACTGAGTGAGATTCGTAACAAGTGGTTGAATCGTGTTTGTTGCACACGTGAATTCACTTAGGGTTTAAATCATGTTTCCCCTGCTCCAGTGGCAACTGAACAGTTTTGACTTGCAGCTTTACTGCATTGTGCATTACATAGGTGACGTGGGGTTCTGGCAGTCGTACTTGGTCATTTGTACAGAAGCAGTGACAGTGTGCTTCCACAGATGTCCAAATCAATGTAATTAATATGCCAGAGTGATCTTTCTCCTTGATTTGACTTTTTTCTCTCATTATCTTATAGCCTGTATGTAGGTGTTGGGGACAAAATACATGGCATCAAAAATAAATGAACCTTGTGCATTCAGTGGGAGTGATATATGGCTACCATGTTCTCAGAGTTTTTTTAATTGTCAAATTAAGTGAACACAAAAGGGGAGGTCAGACTGTATATTATATCTCCAAAACACTGAATAAATTTCAGTTAAATTTAATATTTCCTGCACAGAAACTCCATACATGAAGGTCAGTTCCAATTATGTACGTTTTTTCAAGATCTGTTGTCAGTGTTATGATATGTAGACCTTGTTGATAGATTTTTTTGTCATGGTGTGTACTCTAAAATTATGTGTGTGATGTCTTTGTGGTGATTAACTGTGTAACAGTAAATTAAATGAACTGTGTGCGCGAGGCTAGCTCACTTGGTGTTGTGACTATGCTACAGGCAGGGCAACTGAGCAATTGTTCAATCCTTGGCAGTGCCAAGGAATTTTATTTTCTGCAGAGCATTCAGCCAGGCTCTGGGACCCATCAAGCCTCCTCTTCAGTGGGCATTAGGGGCTGTCCCAAGGGTGAAGTAGCTGGAGTGCAAAGCTGAATGTTCACGTTTGTGTAGTGTCAAGGTGAAGGGGATGTGGAGCAGTACCTCCACTTCCTCATGTGCTTCCATGTCTTATTCAGTTGGTGAGATTATATAGTGTAGGTGATAGAGGAATAAATGAGTAGGGAACATTAGATGGAATGATACTGCCAGAGAAAAAGTACTTGGAGAAAAATGTGTTTCAATGCCATTTTGTCCTAACCACAAACCTTACAAGAAATGGCCTGAAATGTAGTCTGGGCTTCTGTGGTATGAGTCTAGAGACTGCCAGAGCAATGGCACTGTTTCACGTCATGGTGAATCGTTTGGTTAGGAATGATCTTCAAGGGCAGTAGGATATGAAAAATAGCATAGAATATACAGTAAATCTTGATGTTTGTACCATGCATTTTGTAGAATTTTATTATATTTGTCCAACAAATTCACATCATATCTAAACGCACTCCTACATGTTTTTAGAATCAATAGATTAAAACCTTTAAAACATCATAAAATATGTGAGGTTGTTTATAATTCTTAAAATGCTTGTTGGGAAGACTCACAACCAGATTGATCGCGTATTGATAGACAGGACATGCCATTCAAGTATACTAGATGTACAAAGTTTCAAGGGAGCTGACTGTGATACTGATCACTATCTGGTGGTTGCAAAAGTTAGGGAAAGACTGGTAGTAAATAAACAAGCAGCACAGAAGTCTGATGGGGAAAAATTTAATCTCAGGAAGCTAAATGAGCTGGAGGTTAGGAAACAGTATCAGATTAACCTTTTGGCACCGGAATTATTTTTTTAAATTTTAGCATACTCTGTATACAAAATGAGAATAAAACAGGAACCAAATACGTTAGAATTATGAAACAAACTGCATTTTGAAGAGAAAAAAATGGAGAGTATATACCATGTTTAAAATATTCAGTACCTATATTTGTTGAATAAATATATAA
>Ga0123355_10022544_pt1 | contig 10094 bp, 2 predicted proteins | sample TergutEmb28metaG_3_FD_89872 | JGI IMG/M metagenome (GOLD analysis project Ga0123355, IMG submission 89872) | Embiratermes neotenicus P1 segment gut microbial communities from Petit-Saut dam, French Guiana - Emb289 P1 | ecosystem: Host-associated > Arthropoda: Insects > Digestive system > Gut ...
AAGACAACTTAAAACTAGCAACAAACCACCCGAGACAAGTTACAATACCACATGTACAAAAGTTAAAAACACCCAAGCAAGACAGTACTGTGTACAGTTTCTTGTAATTGTTTTTTTTAATTATTAATTCTCTCACGCTTTCACCCCAGTGACAAGGTCACCAGCAGGCAACGTCTTCGGTGCATTAAACCACCAGCTGTAAACACAGTCCAGTGCTACTGAGGATGGTCGAAATTATCGCCCGAAACATGTTGAGCTGGTTGAAATTACTAATAAATTGTTATTGTTGCATCTAGTTGGTTGTTTATGCTATTGTGTCAGAGCTGCACGGTCACACAAACATCACATTTGTTGCCGTGTATGTAGATAATGACACGAAATGAATAAATACGAAAAAAATCAGGGTTTTGAGGTCATTTGAGGGTTTCTCGATATTCTAAGAAGTGAGGTGTTATTTCGACACGTGTTTTATGTTTCAAAACTCAAACTTTCGAACACCTTCATAGAGTTACTTCATATTTATAGAAAAATGAGTTACACAAAACTTTGAAAGGAAAAGAATTATTAATAAAAAGATATGAAAGAAAAGTAGAGATTTCTCCTTGCGTTTAGGGAGATTTAGAAACGTTTGCGCAAAATGTAAGGAGGTTGGAAGTTTTGTACAAACATGGATTCAGTTTATAAAGAATTGAAGTATTAAAATATTGATATTAATTTTAACGTGTTGGTACGTGCGTAACCACTGAGTTGTATGTGGTTAATAAATTATTTTTTTATCTACCCATTTAGTAAACAGATATAGGCCTAATACTTATAAATGGTAAGTGTTATTGCAAGATGTGTGATACAACTGGCGACATATGTGACAGGAATTTACCTTTACTTTGTGATAAAAGTTCAAACTCTACACGCCGTATGCGCAAACGTAAATCTGCCTTTGAATAAGAATGCCCATTTCCTGATATCTTAGACGCATGTTCGCACAGTCTCGAAAAGCACCTCTTACCTTCGATACGTATGTCCATCCGTCCGTCCCTCCGCCTTTCTGTCGGTCCGTCCGTCCTCACACACACGTATATGATCAAAAATCCGTCCAGGCGGATTTCCGTGAAATTTGGCACCGGGCACTTTTATGACAATCTGTCATGAAAGCGTCCAATTGTGGTTAGACACGGACAAAAATTTTGGGTTTTTACGTCAAGACATAAGCAATTTTATTGTTGCCCGTGAGGTTAAGAGGGCACAACAGCCCTCTCTTGGCGAGCAAAATGGTGTCGAGCTGTTATGTTGGCCGAAGGGGTGTAAACATTAGCGAAAGTCCAAAAGTATCATATTTTGTACATTGCCTATGTTGTTTATCTAAAACATGGATGGATCACTTGTGTATTCAGATGGGACTGGGTCTTTAAATAAATTAGGGGTTATTAGTTCTTCCTGGAAGTTCGTCTTAATAAAGCGTTAAGGATGGCTATTTCTGAGACATTTTAGCGTCCGTACCTTAGCAATGTACAGTTCTGAGGACAAAAGTAAACAAGAAACACTTTTCACCCCCCCTCACCACCCCTTCCCCACTGCCCCACGCTTTATGTCTACAGGACATTACGTTATGTGTTTTTAAATAATAACGCTTTTAGCATCAGTTAAGATGCTCCCTTAAAATATGTGTCATTAATTTTCGTGAGATATAAGCGAAATATAAGATGTACATTTTGGTACATAAATATTTACGTCTTCTTTTCAGTAAATTTATAAATTAGCCCAGATTATGGAGGTTACATCTGTCCGTCCTTCGGCTTGTTTAATAAGAGCAAATGCTTAAAATATTTAGATTAGATTTGTTAATGATGTTAAAGACTTGGGACAAATTTTATTTATATTAGTAATTTACAAGTCAGCTGTAATCCATACTTTAGACAAAATTGTCTATAGGGCTGTGAAAATGGTACACGACTTACAGAGGTATTCTTATTTCTTCGGACTTTGTCCACCGGCTAACTGTGAATGTAGTAACACGTTTCGGAAACCGACTGTGCTTCCGTCTTCAGGTAAAGGAAAGCACTTAATCTGATAGTACCCTCACATACAGATATTCTCAGTAACTGCAAAATTTGGAAGAAGGTCATACGGAGAGGTACAGATTAGCCTAATACGGCTTTTAAAAGGATTATCAAATAGTCTGGGCTCAAGCTAATGTATTACCGATCGGAATGAACTAGGTGCAAAGTTAAATACAAGCAAGTTGCTCACAGATGATATTTAAAAACAATCGCACCAATCAACGCAACCGTGAAATTTCGCCTATCTGTTATCCTAGGATCAGTAAGTAATTGACTCAGTAATACATTTATACAAAAACTAAACGTTTTATAAACTTATCGGAAAACGTGAAGAATCACAATTATTTCCACAGATGATGTTAGTGGCATTAAGCATTTTAAATATGTGAGTCCTGTTTTGTGTCGAGTCTGCAATCTCTTCAGTCCGAATGTATACTTCGTTTTTCATATTTTGAAGTTTAGGATGATCCACGTTTTATTTTTTAGTTTCCTAGTTCATTTTTAATTTTCAGAAGCCATTTACCTTTTACTACCCCTGTACAAGATTTGTTCTCAGGTGCATACCTCTACAAGTTTACCGACCTATGGTGCACAGTGACTTAAAATAGCTCAGTCTGAGGATTCCATCAGAGTATATGCTTTTCTTAACCTAGAGAGGGAAGTAAAGTCGGCTTCCGAAAGCAGTACTTCATAAGAAGTTAGAAAGTGGACAAAGCCCAAAGAAAGAAGACATCTTCAATAGTCCTGCTGTATGTTTAATAAAAGTCTGACAATAAAACTGACTTTTTTTCTCTAAAGTTACTTTTGCCAGAGTGATAATGGTACACTTAAATCATTAGACAGTCAATTGGTCACACTGTGCATTTGCCTAGTGACCAATTGACAGTGAACAATCTTAATGATGTCAGTTCAGAGGACATGGCGAATCTAGCCACTTGTGTGTTGCAAATTTTATGTAGGCTAAGGGACAATACAAGTGAGGCGATCCGAGCGATGCTCTGTGCCAGATGGGGAACTGAGAAGCTATTAAGGCAAGCAAAGCGCGCACTAAGTGCCGTTATTATGAACTGTTTTGTGTCTTACTAATAACAGTGACGGACATGAAAAGTCGCCTCTGCAAAGTTACAGCTGAAGTTTTTAGAAAATTACACGGTGTTGCTGCACAGAGTGCTGCGTCTTTCTAATTCCCTCCGTTTTCTGAACAAATACACAAGTTGCTATAATTGTTGCTTATTCCAAAACGAAATAGTGTTTAAATAACTGCGTTCCTTGAAGTTCCGAAGAGTTTTCAAAGATTTTGTAAACTTAACTATTCATTCAAGGACACTTTTCGGATATCAAATTTCTTATATTTTTGAGTGAAATTACGTCATTACGCATGTTGGTGTTTTGGACACTTAGGAGGGCAGATCAGAAATACCTGGAATGTTTCAAAATGTGGTGCTGGAGAAAGATGGAGAAGAACAGCTTGGCTGGCCGTGTGACAAATGAAGAAGTATACATAGAGTCAAGGATGAGAGGAATATTCCACAAACAATGAAAAAAGGAAGGCTAAATGGATTGGCCACATCTGGCGTGGGAATTACCTTCTGAAACCCTTTATTGAAGGAAAGGAAAGAACTGTAGGAGTGACAGGAAGAAGAAAATGAAGAAGTAAGAAGCTACTGGATAAAATAAAGGACACTGGAAATTGGTAAAGGAAGGACTATATTGCACTTTGTGGAGAACTGGCTTTGGAAGAGGCTAAAGACCTATCATAAGACAGAATATTAATTGAATGTGTTGATGACTGAATGAATGAATGAACGGATGAATGATATATACATATATATGTGTGCACGTGTGTGTTTGTGTATGTCTTGAGACCGTTTGTAAGTGACTGTGCACACTATGTGATTCTCGCACCAAATAGATAGAAAAGGATTTTTCACGTGTTTGTACACTTGGTAGTTATACAATGTTCGGAACTGTGCCACCTGAAGGAGAAAGTCAGAACTTAATTTGCTGTTTTAACGTGACACAGAAGAGAGCTAGGAAAGAACGAGAGTAGATATGAAGGAATAAAGAAAAATAAGGAAGAAATAGAGGCGAAGGTAGAATGAAAGTTCTTCCTTGAATTACTGCGGTCCTTATCCATGTCTCATAATAGATATAGAGAGAATCTCCATCATGTCGGACTTCCAAAATACTAATTGATGTAGCTGGACGAAGGAGTATATTCTATCGCAATTATTGGCCGTTAACTCGAAAATATATGCTTTGCTTTAAGAAATAAATACTAAAAATACTTCTACATTTTTAAGAACTGTGTGAAAAACTCGGAATATCCATTTAATTCCTTTGTTTTCATACAATGATATACTTTAATACGAACGGAAGCAAATGAGCAACTAACCAAAATCAAGATACAGATCTTTGTAAATCAAGAAGTGAAGACAGTTAATCACAACTGCATTTGCTAGTATCTTGCTATAATGTAATTTATTGCAACATGTTTCGGCTTTTTTAAAAAAAATCATCAGAAATGTAAAATACTCGAATGTAGATTATAACATTTATAACGTACCTCACAACAACAAGTTTCTTTCTGTGCAGTTCAGATTTCAACCTTTACAATACTGTGGATGTTACGAGAACGGAAAACAAGTGCAGCTGTGGGATAGTGTAGGGTGTGTGATAATCTTTCTTTACCTGTAGCAACAGGTATGACCAGAATGATTTGAAAGACTGGTGTACTGCAATGTGGAAATGAAATGGAAAGAGTAGCACATAATTTCTTTTCTTGGATAGTTTCCTTTCTCACTCGAGGTGGTTCCTCTGAAGACAAAACCGATCAGTTGGACCGATCGTGTGAGAAATGAAAAAAAAAAAATTTCATAGGGTCAAGGAGAAAAAAATGTCCTACGGACTTTATAAGGAAATAAAACTAACTGAATTTGTCACATTCTGCGTAGAGACTGCCTTCTAAAATACGTTAATGAAGGAAAGCTAAAGAGAAGAATATAAGTTGGGGGAAGACCAGAAAGTAGCCGGAAGCAGTTACTGGACGAACTTGAGGGAAAGAGAGGGTACTGTAATTACAAGAGGAATCACTCGATCGCACTCTGAGGAACAATGAATTGATGAGTGAGTGCTAATGGTTTTTTTTACAAAATACATATGTTGCAATAAATTGTACAGCAAGACTCCATCCAAAGTGGTTGTGTTGACTGCCTTCACTTCTTAGTTTATTCTCGGTGTATCAGAATGATATGTCCCACGCAAAAATAGACATCTTCTTTGAGATGTTCTGTCATACTGTCATAAGCGTTGTATACTTCTGTATTCACAACAACCCAATCAAATTGTCTTATTTTGAGACGCTAGGGTGGGGTCGATGCTTTAACATTCTGTCTTTCTGAAATAAGTTTCAGTCTCTTCCTCCCTTCTGCACTTACCTAGCATAAGTAGCCTTACTCTTTTGAATAATATTACCTAATATTTTCTCGTGCCGGAAAGTGGATGGAATTCTCAAATATTTTAGTGTTAAGACAACGATTGTAAGCAATAAGCTCCAAGCTCCATCGCCTTTACTCTCTTAATATTGATGGCAATAATTCTAGTGCCTTTGCTGCAGGTCTAACTTGGGTCATGACTTTTCTTGCTCATCTATCTGTCGCCACCCACAAATTAGACTTAATTTTTTTTTTTCAGTGGCGCTGCGGCCCAACGCGGGCCATGACCTACTCATTCTTGAGGTTTCTAGGTCACACACAACGACGCATCACAGTCGGTAGGACTCTTCTGGACGAGTGATCAGCTCGTCGCAGAGACCTCTACCTGACAACACACAACACTCACAACAGACAAACATCCATGCCCCCGGCGGGATTTGAACACACGATCTCAACAGGTGAGCGGCCGTAAACCTACGTCTTAGACCGCGCGGCCACTGTGACCGGTAATTAGACTTATTTACCTGATAATAATCTGATCCAAATTGATTTACAGAATTTCCCTAAATACTCTCTTTAATTATACACCTATGTGAGAGGAGGGAACACGCCACTCCTTATACTATACCCTATGTAACGCAAAGCAATATGTAACTCCTTACTCAACTGAAGGGTTTAATCAGATTAACTCATTGGAGTACAGCCGGAGATGAAAGCTTTCTCGTTGCGTTTTTCGAGCATTATTTCAAAACGAGGTGGAGGAACAAGGGATAAGAAAGGAGCCCTAACCAAACGAGGCGGGATAAAGCAGAACGTCTTCGAAAAATCTACAAAGCCAAAGATAATTAAATTATTTTCTGTTTCTACGTATTTCGCAGTCTAAGAGGGTAAGAAGCATCTGAAATATATTGCGAATTTTATGGTAGGCCACATTTTCTTAAAACCAAGACTAATTGATTCAGTATTAGCCGGAAGGCAAGAAATGTTGCCATAAATTGAAGCTTGGGATGTCTGTGGGCAAGACTGTCTTGAAATCGGGGTTCACGTCTTTCTAGTGCCAAAGTTAGAAATTTTTTGAACTCTACCATCGAATTCTTATATTTTTCAAGGCATTATGATTAACTGACACAGTAAAAGTCTTCCCATTTTAGTATAAATTTACCTGATTATCATCCCTAATAAATATTTTAGCTTACGTCATAACAAAACACATTGTGGGGTTTAAGGGATGCAGTAAATATGCTTACAGATAAAATAAAACATCTTCGTGTAACTTGGTTGAAAGTGGAGTTCAGAATAAAATAATTCAAAATTTGCTACCTTAATTCCTTTCTGAACTGAAGACTGCATGAGCCACTAAACATCTTTATCTTTCATCTATGGTGCTGAAGGACTACTCTATCTTTTATAAAACCCAGAGTTTTACTGCCGTTTTGAGAGTAACTCATTATGTTCAGGCCTTGCGTAACGCTGAAAAATGTTGAAACATGTAGATTTAAGGTAAGTTTTAAATACTCGAAAGAACAGTACCGGTCACTGTAGACTGTCATTGGTTATTCTACCTTGTCTTTAACTAACCTCCACACCTGGTGACCGTCTTCTCTAAATGCACCCTGGAGACGCAACATGCCGTGTTGAGGATTCAACTTTACATGATCTTAGAACCTGCTCATATTTTCAAGTTATGATTGTAGTCGTTTCACAGGTTATGTTTATCGTTATGGTATTGCTGAAAACTGAATAACAAAAACAGAACTCAAGAGGTACAAGTGTTTTCTGGTAGAGTCTTAATCCTGAACTTAGCAGTCACGAATGTGGTTTTCTATGGTGTTTGCTCCAGTCGGTAATGCTAATTAAGATATTAATCGTAATGTTACACGGTAACTCCTGTTACATATGCAGGGGATTGTCGCTTGCACAGCGGTTGTCTAACCTAAGCTCAGAGTTTGCAACCAGCATGTAGTTACCGCATACTGTAAAAGCAGAGGTGGCTACGTTAACCCTTATATATTCCTCAACTACGCCTCATTTTCATCCCCTACTTCCTTTTAGGACTAACCTAAAGAACGTATTGAATCTCCCCTCCCCACACGAAGAAACAAATGTTTGTCTTCATTAAGAAACACCGCCCTCCTTCAGCCACCCTTGTAATGGTCTAAGATCATCCTCCGAATTCCCCAACCCCCACCATCGATGGGTTAACACCAGAAGCACAAAGCTTTCTCAAACTACTTTGCATTTTAAATGGGCATTAAGCAACATACACAGAGAACGGCTAGCTGAAAGACTGATTCTGTCTGGAAAACGCACATCGCTAAAGAGTTCAGTAGCACAGGTGACAGCAGGAACTGAAGTTTAATATTCCCGATTCATCGTCGAATCTTTGAAAACTTCGCTCTGAGAAATTTTGGCACGCGTATCTATGGATCCTGAATTACTGCCCTATAGAATGGATTCATTTTAAGTGATATATAACAATTGTAAATGAGAAATATTTATTAAGTACACTTACACTCTTAATTCCTCTTTTCGTATCGATAAGGTAGCACCTTAATTTAAATTTGTCAGTTTTTCTAAATTAAATTGTTGTTGGAAACGTCGATTTCAAAATTTCACAAATATTTAAAATCCTGATTTTGGTCCTCTGAGATTTTAATCTATATATTATTATAAATGTTACCAAATATTTCAGAAGAAACAAATTTCAACACCTCTTACACCAACTTTAATATTATTTTCCCACTTACGTCAAGGCCTTCCAAATGATCTCCGTTTCACTTTTCTCCACCAAAGTATGCATTCATTTCTCTTCCCTCCCATATCTCCCTCACGTCCTAGCCATATCGTCATCCTCGATTTCATCACTCTAAAAATATGTATTGAGAAGCACGAATCATGAATCTCTGCATTTTGCGTGTTTTACCAGGCTACTGATACTTTCTCATCCATACCTCGAAACATAAATCCACAGAAATATTTTTTTAATTCTCTATCCTTTTCATATTCTAAGCGAAAAAAATCAAGCCTAACGTCAGTACAACAAACCAGGCAGAAATTGAAACAAGTAAAACAGTGTCCCTGTCCGCGCAGGAAAGGCATATGGGGACGGTAGCTGTTTGTACATCTACACACATTCTTAACATCTGTGCTTTATTCCCGGAATGAACCTCGGTACCCACTGAATAGGAGGTTGGATGGGCCCCGTTGCAGGTCTAGAGTTGGACAGAAGAAAAAATTCTCTTACCCCTACCTGGATTAAAACCCGTGAACTTTCAGCCCGCAGCTGGTCGCTGTAATGTCTGAGATACCTCAACTCCAGGTAAGAACTAAGTATGCACATCAAATTGCATTGTTAACAAATACGAAGTTGAAAATTGCATTTAATTTTAAGGGCAGTGGTATTGGTTTATTAACGCGGGAGAACTTCATTTAAACATTGGCTGGCTGAAAGCTTTTGCGATGGTCCTGAAAAAAGCACGAATGTACTTTGTGGACCCGCTAGATACAGATACAGCAGCAGCCGATGTGCATTCTGACAGGTCTAGTAGCCTAGCCTTTCGTTTTTCCTTAACTGTGCAGCAGACTCAACCCCATGAATTTTAGAGAGTATATGACTTGTGCGGACACTGAACGGAGTCCTAAGAAGTGTCTCTTATAATGACACAGAATAAAATAAAGTTGAATAAAACTGTTATAATAAACAGTCAAAAAGCAAAGATTTTGTTCATCTTGTTAAGTGTTCGTTTCTTCTACGAATGTACACAGACACAATGCAAGGAATCTTCTATTGTGTCGTGAAAATATTTGTATTTGTTTTCAAACGAATACAGTTGTCAACAGCTAACAACTTGGTATACTGATTGGCTGCTTAATTTTTTTTCTAGTGCTACAGACGTTGGAAATGATGATGGAAATTTAAGTGGATGATGTGATGTAATATCGTTATCACAACACTGTTGCTATTGATTTTGTTACCAGTAAGTAGGACAGTATATATTGACCTAATGTTGTGTTTTTCTAAACGTATTACTGTACATGTTAGCCATATATAACAAGACAAGTAAAGTGCATGTAACGTAACTTTGAGGTGCGTTAGTGCAAGGATTGTTGCCGTGGAAACGTAATAAGATTGACATATTCTCAGTGTTTGTTTGCAGCCTTATGTATCTAGCATGGAATGCACATGCACGACATTGTCATCTGCGGCCTGTCTGGCTGTACAATAATTTTGCACCTTGTCATCTTATCTCATAAACGGCAAATTTAAAATATATATATATATATATATATATATATTTAAACACAATATACACAGGTGTCCCAGGAGGAATGTGCCAGACTTCGGGAGAGTGTTCCTTATGTTAAACAATACCGATATAACCCAAAACACCTATATCCAAAGTCGAACGGTTACGGAGATAATAGCCAGAGAAAAGTGTGGTCTTCATCGGTGTCGACGTATTGTACGCCGCCCGTGACATCATACTTGTCCAATGCGCCTGCCCGACAACTAGACATCGTAATGCAGTGACCTTGGCGTGTGCGCTACAGCGCACGGTAGCTCTGACGTCACAAGATAACAGATCAGCTGCGGCCTGCGTAA
>Ga0123355_10022545_pt1 | contig 10094 bp, 8 predicted proteins | sample TergutEmb28metaG_3_FD_89872 | JGI IMG/M metagenome (GOLD analysis project Ga0123355, IMG submission 89872) | Embiratermes neotenicus P1 segment gut microbial communities from Petit-Saut dam, French Guiana - Emb289 P1 | ecosystem: Host-associated > Arthropoda: Insects > Digestive system > Gut ...
CAGCCCGAGGCGCGCGAAGGCATCCGCGCGCGGCTGGCGTTCCTCAAGGAAAAAGGCGGCAATCTGGTCGAGCGCGTCATCGTGGCGCTCGACGACACGCTCGAGCGCGCGGGGATCAAGGCGCAGGTCGTCGGGCGCGAAAAGACGCCCTATTCGATCTGGCGCAAGATGCAGAAGAAGGATGTCGGCTTCGAGCAGCTGTCCGACATCATGGCGTTCCGCGTGGTGGTCGAGGACGTCGCCGACTGCTATCACGCGCTCGGCGTGATCCACAGCCACTATTCGGTGGTGCCGGGACGCTTCAAGGACTACATCTCGCTCCCGAAGCCCAATCAGTACCAGTCGCTCCACACCAGCGTGATCGGCCCGGAGCAGCAGCGCATCGAGATCCAGATCCGCACCCGCGAAATGCACGAGGTGGCGGAGCTCGGCGTCGCCGCCCACTGGGTTTACAAGCAGGACGCGACGCGCACCGAAGGCCGGCAGTATCGCTGGCTGCGCGAGCTGCTCGACATTCTCGAGCACGCCGCCGACCCGCAGGAGTTCCTCGAGCACACCAAGCTCGCGATGTTTTCGGACCAGGTGTTCTGCTTTACGCCCAAGGGCGACCTGATCAACCTGCCCAACGGCGCGACGCCGATCGACTTCGCCTATGCGGTCCACTCGCAGATCGGCGATACCTGTGTCGGCGCCAAGATCAACGGCAAGCTGGCGCCGCTCAGGACGCAGCTCGCGAACGGCGACCAGGTCGAGATCATCACCTCCAAGGCCCAGGTGCCGTCGCCCACCTGGGAGCGCCTGGTGGTCACCGCGAAGGCGCGCGCGCGCATCCGTCGCTTCATCCGCACCCAGCAGCGCACGCAGTATCTCGACCTCGGCAAGGTCATATTGCAAAAGGCCTTCCGCCACGACGGCCACGAGATGACGGAAAAGGCGCTCGACGCGGTGCTCGACCGCTTCAAGTGCGAGTCGGTCGAAGATCTCTATGTCGCCGCCGGGGCCGGCAACGTCACCGGCCGCGAGGTGGTGAACGCGGTGTTTCCGCCGACCCCGGACACCAAGCCTGCCAAGGTGGTCTCGCTGTCGCGCGCGCGCGGCAAAAAGGCGGCCGAGAATGCGGTGCCGATCCGCGGCCTCATTCCCGGCATGGCGGTGCACTACGCCGGCTGCTGCCACCCGCTGCCCGGCGACCGCATCGTCGGCATCGTCATGACCGGCAAGGGCGTCACCATTCACACCATCGACTGCGACAAGCTCGCCGAATACGCCGACACGCCCGACCGCTGGCTCGACGTCGCCTGGAACAACGCCGAGGACAACGACACGCTGCATGTCGGCCGCCTCAACATCACGATCGGCAACGAGCCGGGCAGCCTCGGCAGCCTGACCACCGTGATCGGCAGGCACGCCGGCAACATCACCAATCTCAAGATCACCAACCGGAGCCAGGATTTCTTCGAGCTCCTCGTCGATGTCGAGGTCCAGGACCTGAAGCACCTGACCAACATCATTGCCGCGCTGCGCGCGACGCCGGTGATCAATTCGGTCGAACGCGCCCGACGGTGACCGGGCCCGACGACCGACCGCTGCGCCTCGGCGTCAACATCGATCACGTCGCCACCATCCGCAATGCGCGCGGCGGGCCGCATCCCGACCCGGTGCGCGCGGCGCTGGCGGCGGCGGCGGCGGGGGCCGACGGCATCACCGCCCATTTGCGCGAGGACCGGCGCCACATCGCCGACGACGACCTGCGGCGCCTCATGCGGGACCTGCGCCTGCCGCTCAATCTCGAGATGGCCGCGACCGACGAGATGCTGGGGATCGCGCTCGGGCATCGGCCCCACGCCGCCTGCCTCGTACCGGAAAAACGCGCCGAGCGCACCACCGAGGGCGGGCTCGACGTCGCGGGCGGACACAACCATCTCGCCCGTTTCGTGCGGGCGCTCGGCGACGCCGGGATTCGCGTCTCGCTCTTCATCGAGCCCGAGGCCCGGCAGCTCGAGGCCGCGCGGGCCATCGGCGCGCCGGTGGTGGAGCTTCACACCGGCGCCTATTGCGCGGCGACCGGCAGCGACCGCGACCGGCAGCTGGCGCGTCTGCGGCGCGCCGCCGCCGAGGCCGAGGCGCTGGGCCTCGAATGCCATGCCGGCCACGGGCTGGGCTTCGACACCGTGGCCGCGGTCGCCGCCATTCCGACCATCGTCGAGCTCAATATCGGCCATTTCCTCGTCGGCGAGGCGATTTTCGGCGGCCTCGACAGCGCCGTGCGCCGCATGCGCAGCCTCATGCGTCAGGCCCGCGCTGGGCGCCAATGATCATCGGGGTCGGCAGCGATCTGATCGACATCAAGCGCGTCGCCAGGACGATCGAGCGCTTCGGCGACCGCTTCATCCGGCGCATCTACACGCCGGTGGAGATCGCGCGGGCCGAGCGCCGCGCCGATCGCATTGCCACCTACGCCAAGCGCTACGCCGCCAAGGAAGCCTGCGCCAAGGCGCTCGGCACCGGCTTTCGCAAAGGCGTGTTCTGGCGCGATCTCGGTGTCGTCAACCTGCCCGGCGGCCGGCCCAGTCTCGCCTTGACCGGCGGCGCCAAGGCCCGGCTCGACGCGCTGATCCCGGACGGCATGGTCGCCCGCATCGATCTGACCATCACCGACGAGTACCCGCTGGCGCAGGCGCTGGTGGTGATCTCGGCGGAGCCCGCCGGCCGGACCGGCGGCGCCTGAGGTGGCGGCGGCGCCCGTGGCGAAGCGGCGGCCGGCGCCACCCCGACGGAAACATCGCCGCGCCGGGCAGAAGGGCAAGAGCGCGGAAACCGGCGGCCGCAGGCCCGATCCGGGACATCGCCGGCCGATTTTTAGCATCGGCGGGTGGCGTTGCGCCTTCCGGCAAGAGGCGCAGCCCCGTCGCGATGGGAAGGCGAGGGCGATGCGAAACCGCTCTCATCGGGCCGCCGCCCGGCGCTTCCTGCGCGCGACGTCGGCGGCCATTGCCGCGGGCGGCCCGCCGCTTTCGGCGCCATGTTTGGCGGGCCTCCTCCGGCGCCTTATTTTCTGCGCTCCGGCCGCGCAGGCTTGACTCCGCGGCGAAGCCTTGGCTTGATCATGGCCGACGCCGTTCGCCGAGCGTGTGTTATTCAAAATCAATATGTTATAAGGCAATCCTGAAATGGCCAAGAAGGGCGCCGGCGGCGGCATCGCCGAGATAGTCAAGACTCTGGTCTATGCCATCCTTATTGCGCTTTTTGTCCGCAGCTTCTTCTACGAGCCCTTCAACATCCCATCCGCGTCGATGGTGCCGACGCTGTTGATCGGCGATTACCTGTTCGTTTCGAAGTTTTCTTACGGCTACAGCCGTTATTCCCTGCCTTTCAGCCTGCCCTTGATCAGCGGGCGGATATTTTACCGCAGCCCGGGGCGCGGTGACGTCGCGGTGTTCAAGCTGCCGTGCCAGTTCCCGCAGCTCTCCCCCGACGAGGCGGCGGACCAGCGCACGCGATGCGACACCTCGGTCGACTACATCAAGCGCATCATCGGCCTCCCCGGCGACACCATCCAGATGCGGGCGGGCCGGCTCTATATCAACGGCACGATGGTGCCGCGGGCGCCGACCGAGGGCTGCCGGGATCCCGACGATCCGCGCTCGGCGATGGCCCAGCACTATATCGAGACGCTGCCCAGCGGCGTGCAGCATTGCATCATCCAGTATGGCGATGCCGGCATCCTCGACAACACCGAGCCGTTCCACGTGCCCCCCGGGCGTTTTTTCATGATGGGCGACAATCGCGACAATTCGGCGGACAGTCGCGATCCCGGCAGCGGGGTCGGCTATGTGCCGGCGGAAAATCTGGTCGGACGCGCCCAGTTCATCTTTTTCTCGACCAACGGCTATGCCGACTGGTGGGAGGTGTGGCGCTGGCCCTTCACCGTCCGCTACGATCGTTTGCTCAAATCAATTCGTTGACGACGGAACTGAAGCCCGACGGCGCGGCGCTCGCCGTCGTTCTCGGCCATCACTTCTCCCGGCCCGACCTGTTGCGCGAGGCGCTGACGCCGCCCAGTGCGCAGGGTCGCAGCCGCGATCTGCGCAGCTATCAGCGGCTCGAGTTTCTCGGCGACCGGGTGCTGGGCCTGATCGTCGCCGAGCTCCTGTTCGCGCGTTTTCCGCGGGAGGCCGAGGGCGCCTTGACGCGGCGCCATGCCAGCCTGGTGCGGCGCGAAGCCTTGGCCGATGTCGCCAGGGCCGCCGGCCTCGGCGGCCATATTCTGTTGTCGCCCGGCGAAGAGGCGGCCGGCGCTCGCTCCAATCCGTCGGTGCTGGCCGATGTCTGCGAGGCCGCGATCGCCGCTCTTTATCTCGATGGCGGCCTCGCGGCCGCGACCCGGTTCGTCGAGCGCATGTGGCAGCCGCAGCTGGCATCGCAAGGGGCGGCGCCGCCGCGCGATCCCAAGACCGCGCTGCAGGAGTGGGCACTCGCCCGCGGGCTGCCGCTGCCCGCCTACGAGACCGTGGCCGCGACGGGACCGGCGCATCGCCGCGTCTTCACCGTCACGGTCCGGGTCAACGGCCTGGCGCCCGCGACCGCGGACGGCAGCTCGAAGCGCGCCGCCGAAGGGGCGGCGGCGGCGATGGCGCTTTCCAGCGTTGAGCCTAAAGCCTAGTTTATCGCCATGACGCAACGCTGCGGCTTTGTCGCGATCGTCGGCGCGCCCAATGCCGGCAAGTCGACGTTGTTGAACCGCCTGCTCGGCGCCAAGCTCGCCATCGTCACGCCCAAGCCGCAAACGACGCGCCGCCGCATGCTCGGCATCGTGGTTGAAGGCGCAACGCAGATCGTCCTGGTCGACACGCCGGGAATTTTCGCGCCGCGGCGGCGGCTCGACCGGGCCATGGTCGGCGCCGCCTGGACCGGCGCCTTCGAGGCCGATCTCGTCATGACGCTGATCGATGCCCGGCGCGGCATCGCGGAGGACGTCCGGATCGTGCTCGACGGTCTCGGCAAGCACAAGCGGCCCGCGCTCGCGGTGTTGAACAAGATCGACGCGATCGACAAGAAGGACCTGTTGCCGCTGGCCGCGCGTCTCGACCAGACCGGCCTGTTTCAGGCCGTGATGATGATCTCCGCCATGACCGGCGACGGTGTCGCCGACCTGAAGCGCTATCTCGCCGCCGCCATGCCGGAAGGGCCCTGGCATTTTCCCGCAGATCAGCTCACCGATCTTTCCGAGCGCCTGATCGCCGCCGAGATCACGCGCGAGCGCCTTTATCTCGCCCTGCGCCAGGAGCTGCCTTACGCCAGCGCGGTCGAGACCAATGGCTGGCAGGATCAGGCGGACGGCAGCGTGCGCATCGAGCAGACCATCCATGTCGAGCGCGACGGGCAAAAGGCGATCGTCCTCGGCAAGGGCGGCAAGCAGATCAAAGAGATCGGCGAGCTGGCGCGGGCGGAGATGGAGCGCAGCTTCGGCCGCCGTGTGCACCTCTTTCTGTTTGTCCGCGTCACCGCAGGCTGGGCCGAGAGCCGCGAGCACCTGGCCGCGCTGGGGCTCGAAGATGAGCCGTGAGGCCGGGGGGGCGGGCCCGGAAGCCGCCGCGGCCGGCGACGCGCGCAGCTGCGGGCGCGGCCATGGAATGGCATGACACCGGCTTCGTGCTGGCGACGCGCAAGCACGGCGAGCGCGCGCTCGTGCTCCACGTGCTGACGAGAGAGCACGGCCGCCGCGCCGGGCTGGTGCGCAACGGGCAGAGCGCCAGGCAGCGCGGCGCTTATGTCATCGGCAACCGGCTCGATCTGACCTGGCGCGCGCGCCTCGCCGAGCATCTCGGCACGTTCCGCGCCGAGCTTGAAAACAGCCACGCCGCCCTTTTCATCGATGACGGGCCGCGTCTCGCCGCGCTCGCCGCGGCGGCGGCGCTGGCCCTCATGACGCTGCCCGAGCAGGAGCCGCACCCCCGCGCCTGGCGCGGCATTCGCGAGCTGATCGCGGCGCTCGAGAGCAACCGCGGCTGGGCCGAGCGCTATGTGCGCTGGGAGCTCGACCTCCTCGCCGAGCTGGGGTTCGGCCTCGATCTGGCACGCTGCGCCGCCACCGGCGGCAACGACAATCTGATCTATGTCTCGCCGCGCTCGGGCCAGGCGGTGTCGGCGAGCGCCGGCGAGCCTTACCGCGGGAAGCTCCTCTCGTTGCCGCAATTCCTCGTCAACGGCGGGCGGCCGAGCGCGGCGGAGCTCGCCGACGGGCTGGTCCTGACCGGGTTCTTTCTCGAGCGTCGGGTGGCCGGGCCGCAGGGCCGCAAGCTGCCCGCGGCGCGAGCGCGCTTCGTTGACGCCATCTGCCACAGACCTACAATAGATGGGTGGGTGTGAGATCTTTCCTCTATTAGTTGCGCGGCCTGGCGGCCGCGTCGGATCCTGAATTGAGGCATCGATGAGCCCTGCGAAGCCAGCTCCGAGCGGCGAGATTCGCGACGTCAGATTCGCCGATGCGCTCGGCGACCGCTACCTCGCCTATGCGCTCTCCACCATCGTCTCGCGCTCGCTGCCCGATGTTCGCGACGGGCTGAAGCCGGTGCACCGGCGCATCCTCTACGCCATGCGCCAGCTCCGCCTCGATCCGCGCTCGGGCTACAAAAAATCGGCGCGGGTGGTGGGCGACGTCATCGGCAAGTTCCATCCCCACGGCGAGGCCGCGGTCTACGACGCGCTGGTGCGCCTGGCGCAGGATTTTGCCCAGCGCTATCCGCTGGTCGACGGCCAGGGCAACTTCGGCAATATCGACGGCGACAACGCCGCCGCCCAGCGCTACACCGAGACCCGGATGACGGCGGTCGCCGAGGCGCTGCTCGAGGGCATCGACGAAAATGCCGTCGATCTGCGCCCCACCTATGACGGCGAAGGCGAGGAGCCGGTGGTGCTGCCGGCGCGCTTTCCGAACCTCCTCGCAAACGGCGCCAGCGGCATCGCGGTCGGCATGGCGACCAGCGTTCCCCCGCACAACGTCGGCGAGCTGTGCGATGCCCTCAGCCATCTCATCAACAAGAAGCGCGCTCCGGTGGCCGATCTGCTGGCGCTGGTGAAGGGCCCCGATTTCCCGACCGGCGGCGTCCTGGTCGAGGCGCCGGAGGCGATCCGGGCCGCCTACGAGACGGGACGCGGCAGCTTCCGCCTGCGCGCCAGGTGGGAGGTGGAAAAGCTCGGCCACGGTCAATACGCCATCCTGGTCACGGAGATCCCGCACCAGGTGCCGAAATCGCGGCTGGTCGAGCGCATCGCGGCGCTCCTCGAAGAGCGCAAGCTGCCGCTCCTCGGCGATCTTCGCGATGAATCGACAGACCAGGTGCGGCTGGTGCTCGAGCCGAAGACCCGGAACGTCGACGCCGCGGTGCTGATGGAATCGCTGTTCCGCGCCACCGAGCTCGAGACGCGCATCGCCCTCAACCTCAACGTCCTCGACGCCGCGGGCGTGCCGCGGGTGATGAATCTGAAGGAGGCGCTGCAGGCCTTTCTCGACCATCGCCGCGTGGTGCTGCAGCGCCGCTCGCAATTCCGTCTCGATGCCATCGCCCGCCGCAGCGAAGTGCTGCGCGGCTTCATCATCGTCTATGTCAATCTCGACGAGGTGATCCGCATCATCCGCTCCCACGACGACGCCAGGGAGCGGATCGTCAGGCGCTGGAAGCTCACTCTGACGCAGGCCGACGCGATCCTCGATATGCGGCTGCGCGCGTTGCGCCGCCTCGAGGAGCTTGCCATCAAGCGCGAGCTCGAAGCGCTGGAGGCCGAGGAGAAGGAGCTCAAAGCCTTGCTCGGCGACGACAGGAAGCAATGGAAGGCGCTGGCCGCGGAGATGGCCGACATCAAAAAGCAATTCGGCCAGAACACCGCGCTCGGCAAGCGCCGCACCGAGATCGCAGCGCCTCCGGCGGCGATCCTGGTGCCGGTGGAGGCGCTCATCGAGCGCGAGCCGGTCACGGTTCTGTGTTCCGCCAAGGGCTGGATCCGCACCGTCAAAGGCCACAATCCGGCAAGCGCCGATCTGCGCTACAAAGAGGGCGACGAAGCCAGGTTCGTGATCGCGGCCGCGACCACCGACAAGCTGATGCTGTTCGGCAGCAACGGCCGCTTCTACACGCTGAGCGTCGACAGGCTGCCGGGCGGCCGCGGCCATGGCGAGCCGGTACGGCTGATGATCGATCTCGGCAACGAGCACGACATCGTCGCGATCCTGATCTATCGCGAGGGCGTCAGGCTGTTGCTGGCCGCGAGTGACGGCCGCGGCTTCGTGGTGCCGGCCGACGAGGCGCTGGGGCAGACCCGCGCCGGCAAGGCGGTGATGAATCCGGCGGCCGGTGCCGCCGCCGTGGCCGCCGTGGCCGCCGACGGCGATTACGTCGCGGTGGTGGGCGACAATCGCAAGATGCTTCTATTCCCGCTCGCCCAGGTTCCGGAAATGGCGCGCGGCCGCGGCGTCATCCTGCAGCGCTACCGCGAAGCGGGTCTCGCCGACGTGAAAGTGTTCCGGCGCGCCGAGGGCCTGACCTGGCAACAGGGCGAAAGCCGCCTGCGCACCGAGACCGAGCTCGGGCCGTGGGAGGGGGAGCGCGCGCAGGCGGGCCGGCTCGCGCCGCCCGGCTTCCCGAAGAGCAACAGGTTCGGTTGAGCATGGCCGAGCCGGTCATTCTCGACGCCAAGGGGCTCAAATGCCCGCTGCCGGTCTTGAAGGCCCGCAAGGCGATGAAGAGCGTGCCGGCCGGCGGCGTGCTGCGGGTGCTGGCAACCGACCCCGGCGCCGTCGGCGACTTCGAGCATTTCTGCAAGGTCACGGGACACCGGCTGCTCGCCCGCGCGGAAGAGAACGGCGTCTACCGGTTCGACATCGAAAAGCGGGGATCGCAATGAGTCTTGCCTTGACCGCGCAACGGGATCGATGGGCGCGGAAACCGACGGCAGCCTCTCTTATCGCAGCGGCGTGTTCGCCGCCGCCTCGATCGGCCTGCCCGGCTCCAGGCCAAGCGCCTGAGCGTAGCGCGCCGGATCGGTGAGCAGCTCTCTTGCCACTTCGAGGTCGACGTTGCGATCGATCCGGGATGCCGGGCATTGGGCGCGCAACGCCTCCCAGCCGCGATCATCGAGCGACGCGCGGGGCAGGCCTGCGGCCGGCCGCGCCTCCTGCGCGGCGGTGATATTGGCCGTGCACACCACCGGCACCACGCCATGGCGATGGAGGATGTAGCCGCCCGGCGGAATCAGCCGCGCCCAGGTGATGGTGAGCTCGCCCTGGTTGGGGAGATGGATCACGTCCTGAACCGTGCCCTTGCCGTAGGACGAGCTGCCGACAATGACGGCGCGATGGTCGTCCTGGAGGGCCGAGGCGACGATCTCGGATGCCGAGGCCGAGCCGCCATTGACCAGCACCACCAGCGGCAAAGTCTCGACCGGACGGTCGCGTATCGCATCGAACACCTGATTGCTCTCGGGCACGCGGCCGGTGGTCGAGACCACACGGCCCCTGGCGATGAAGAGGCTGGCAACCAGGACGGATTGATCGACCAGGCCCCCGGGGTTGCCGCGCAGATCGAGCACCAGCCCCCGCAGCGCCGGGCCCAGCCGACGATGCGCCTCGGCGATCCGCTCGGCGAGATTGCTGGCGGTGCGGGCATTGAAGCTGGTGACGCGCAGCACCGCGACGCGGTCGTCGTACGTCATGGTCACGGTCTTGAGGACGATGCGCGAGCGGCGCAAGGTGATGGTCAGCGGATAAGAGCGGCGCTCGCGCAGCACCGTGAGCTTGACGTCGCTCCCGACCGGGCCGCGCAACCGCGCGGCCATGCCGTCGGCCGGCATCGACACGGCGGCGATGCCGTCGATGGCGGTGATGCGGTCGCCGCCTTCGATGCCGGCCGCGGCCGCCGGCGAATCCGGCAGCACCATGGCGATGCGCACCGACGCGGCTTCGCTGTCGAGCGTCACGCCGATGCCGCCGTAACCGTCGCGATTGTCGCGCCGCCGGGTCGCGACCTCGGGAGGCGCGTAGCGGCTGAAGCGGTCGAGCAGCGCGAGGCTGCCGTTGATCACGGCCTGATCGAGCGCCG
>Ga0123355_10022547_pt1 | contig 10093 bp, 8 predicted proteins | sample TergutEmb28metaG_3_FD_89872 | JGI IMG/M metagenome (GOLD analysis project Ga0123355, IMG submission 89872) | Embiratermes neotenicus P1 segment gut microbial communities from Petit-Saut dam, French Guiana - Emb289 P1 | ecosystem: Host-associated > Arthropoda: Insects > Digestive system > Gut ...
AATTGCGGACGTAAGGGCATCTATATCTATTTTGTATTCGCCATCAACGACTCTGACGGCGTATTCAATCTTTTTTGCAGGGGCAAGTATTGTGAAGTATTTCAATGCCTTTGCTGTGGCGGTCTGGTTAGTTTTGTCCGGCCTAGGCCCCAGCACTACATAATTTGTGCGTCTAAAAGAAATTAATTTGTGAAAGCGCAAAACTTTTAACGCCATGGAAAGGGCGCAAATTGCCGAACTTTTGTCATAACCACTTAATGTCTTGTTCCCACTTGTACCAGACGAACTTGTTTTGATAAACAATTTGTCATATGGCTTGCTTAGCATGGTCACATTTTTTAAATAGGATGTGGGTAATGGTGGGATTTTATGTAAGTCCCCCACGTTATTTAACTCAGAAATTTTAAATGCGAAATTGTCCAATATCTCCTTGTATTCCGGGCAGTTTGCCATGTGAAACAAGATATTGTCGCGCATGGCTTTGACGAAAATATCGTTGGTGGGGGTTAAGTTGTATATGTCTTTGGATGAAAATAATTTTCGACGGTGGTTCATTTTTGACCAACTCCCCTTCTTTGGTGAAACTACCAATATTGTATCGGTTTTTGTCGAAAAAAGCAAAACCAACTGGTACGAAAATGAACTGAAACCGTTAAACCGGAGAGTTGCCAAAAACCTCCTAATGTATGAAACTATACACAAGGAGGTTTTTTTAATGGGCAAACATTTAACAACATGGGAACGAAGTGAAATAGAGCAAATGAAACAAGAAGGCAAATCAAATGTAGAAATAAGTGAACGAATGGGGTATAGCAAAACCAGAATACGTGACTACTTCCAAGGTATACGCAAAAAAGCACTTGCGGTCGCAAGCGCTAAGACACCAAAAACTAAAGTACGCCCACGTAACAATCCAATGTCAACACAACGTGAAAATGAGTTGCGCATTAAAGAACTAGAACGCGAAAACGAGCTATTGCGGTCTTTTCTTCACGCTGCTGGAAGGAGGTGAAGCCACACGTAAAATATGCAGCGATATTTGCGAACAAAGAAAAGTACAGCATATGCGAGCTATGTCGATATTTTCAAGTTTCTCGAAGTGGATATTACGACTGGCAAAAACAAAAAGATAATCCAGACAAAGACGAAGAACTAGGACGCTTAATTCGTGAGTGTCAAAGACAAACAAAACAAACCTATGGTTATAGACGGGTGAAACTTTGGCTTCTGCGCAAAGCAGGGATAGTAGTGAACAGTAAGGCCGTGTTGCGAGTAATGAATAAATATGGTTTGCTTGCAGAAATTCGCCGCCCCCGCCCCTTGCACTTGCGCCAACAGAAACTAACAGTCTATGAAAACAAGTTGAACCGAGATTTCACCAGCATAGCACCAAACAAGAAATGGGTTTCGGACATTAGTTACATTCATACAAAGGAGGGCACCCTCTATTTGTGTGTTATCAAAGACCTATTTGACAACTATATTGTTTCGTTTGAAATGGGCACAATACAAGATACTGCACTTGTCTACCGCGCTGTTAAGAGAGCAAAAAAAGAAGTCGCTGATGGACTCTCACTCCACAGCGACCAAGGTAGCCCATACACCTCTTTAGTATATCGCAACCTAACCAAACGATATGGCATTTTGCCTTCTATGTCAAGACCGGGCAACCCCATAGACAACGCTCCAGCTGAAAATTTCTTCGGCATACTTAAAGTTGAGTGTGTCTATCGGCATAAATTCCATTCGATTAAACAGGCTAAAGCTATCATTAAGGAGTACATCCATTTCTACAATTTCGAACGGATTCAACTGAAATACGGTCTGACTCCTTTTGAAAAACGAAGTCAGACCGCATAAAAATTCAGATTCTTACATTAGGACGAGTTTTGATTGTCCGGTTTAATGGATGCTGTTCAAAATCGTACCAGTTGGTTTTGTGTTTTTTATTCTGCAACGGTTGACGTTGCACCCGATTTATAGTAACTTGTAATTACTTATATGGAAGGGGGCAATTCCATGAAAAGATGGTGGACATACCAAAAAGAACGCTTTCCACTTTTAGCATACATACCTTTGATGGCAACATTCGGGTTTAGTTCAATTGCTTATTCGATGCATTTGTATAACCCAAATGCGCGGATTTCTGACATCGGCATTTCGCAAGCGGTAACAGCTGTGCTTACTACATTGTTTTGGTTCATGCTCCTGCGCATTGCAGATGAACACAAAGATTTCGAGGAAGACAGTAAATTCCGCCAATATCGCCCGGTTCAGCGCGGACTAGTTAAACTTAGCGAACTTCGCGCAATCGGGTTGTTTTTGATACTTTCCTTAATCGGCATGAGCATTTGGGTAGATTGGCGTTTACTTGGCATGTTGGCAATTGTAGGCGTTTGGTTCACGCTTATGTCATTAGAGTTTGGCATCCCAAAATGGCTAAAAAAACACCAAACTATATACCTGCTTAGTCATATGATGCTGTTGCCATTGATAGATTTATACGCAACATCGGTTGAATGGCTACCGCGCGGCGGCGTGTTTAGTTTTGGAATTATACTATACATGATTTCAAGTTTTTGCGATGGTACGGTTGTAGAGGTTGGCCGCAAACTACGCGCCCCCGAAAATGAAGAATACGGCGTGGACACCTACACACAAATTTGGGGGCCCAAACGGGCAATGGTTGTATGGTTGGTTTGTTTAACAATATCGGGGACAAGCACGGTTTTGGCAGGGTTTCAAGTGCGTGTTGGTTGGGTAATTATGTTCGTACTTTTACCTCTATACATTCTTGCGATAATCACTGCCGTAAAATTTGCCAAAAAACCCAATCCAAAAAACGCAAAAATTTTTACGATACTCCCCGGAATATGGATGATTTTAATGCACGCAATGTTGGGATTTCTACCATTTTTCATGTGAGGTGCTACGATGATTTACACCAAAGAACATTATGACGCCGCCCAAATCGGCGGCAAGGCAAGCGCATTAGCAAAGCTGTCTGTCGTGGTTGCCAATATCCCTGAATGGTTTGTGGTGGGCGTCAGCGACGCGCAAACCGATGAAATTATGGATGCACTTAAAAATTTTGACGACAATACCCTATTTGCCGTACGTTCGTCCGCTGTCGATGAGGATGGTTCGGATAATTCATTCGCAGGGCAGTTTGAAACATATTTGAATATTCCCAAATCGACAGTCTGTGAAAACATCAAAAAAGTACAAGACTCTGTTTTGTCCGAACGTGTCACAGCATATAAACGCGAGCGCAGCATAGACAGTGTAAGTACGCCCGCCGTCCTTGTTCAGCGCATGATAAACGCGGATTGCGCGGGGGTAGCCTTCGGCGCAAACCCGGTTACGGGCAACACCAAAGAGTGTGTTATCAGCGCAGTAAAAGGGCTTGGCGACAAATTGGTTGACGGCTCTGTTGACGCGGATACGTATACCGTCAGTGGCGATACCGTAGATGGCGAAGGCATCCTCACCCAAGAACAATGCAGGGAAATTGTCGCATTATGTAAAAAAACAAGTCGCTTTTTTGGTTGCTACCAAGACATAGAATGGGCATACGAGAACGGCAAATTATACTTACTGCAATCACGCCCAATTACATCCCTTCGCAAATTCACAGCAAAATTAGGCTATATAAGCATTTGGGACAACAGCAATATTGCCGAAAGTTATAATGGAGTAACCACGCCGTTAACCTTTTCGTTTATCCGCCTTGCCTATGAGCATGTCTATCGTGAAATGTGCCGTATGCTGGGGGTCAGCGAGCAAAAAATCATCGAGAACGATTATATATTCACACATATGCTGGGGCTTTGCGACGGGCAGGTTTATTACAATTTGCTTTCGTGGTACAAGCTTGTTGCCATCCTGCCCGGGTACAAAACAAACTCCAAATTCATGGAGCAAATGATGGGAGTCAAAGAAGAGTTACCGCCGGGTGTTCGCAAACTGTTGCCACCTCCTTCCGACGCTACAATTTTCACAGCCGTAAGAAAGCTCTGGAAACATCACCGCCGCAATGAAAAAAATGTTGCCAACTTTTTCGCGTTACTAAATAACACAATGAAGCCGCGGGATTTAAGCGATTACAGCTTGTTTGAGCTGGCTCAGTATTACCGCGAACTGGAAAATAAATTGCTAAAAAATTGGGACGCACCTGTTATAAATGATTTCTTTTCTATGATTTTCTATGGCTTGCTCAAAAACACATCAAAAAAGTGGTGCGGCATTGAAGATGAAAACAAGTTTAACGGGCTGTTGCGTAATACAGGCGATATTATTAGTGCCGAGCCCGCCCGGCTTGTGCGCGAAATTGCAGAAATGGCGCGGGGCAATGCGGAGCTTGTAAACGCTTTGGTCACTGACGATATTTACAATATACAAAAAAAGCTGGCGGGCGAAGTTAAGGTAAAAATCAATGAGTATCTTGAAAAATTTGGCGACAGGTGCATTAACGAACTCAAGCTTGAGAGCGAAACTTTATGCGACAACCCCCTTTCACTGTATCGTGCTATTGGAAATTATGCGGTTAAGCTAAACAGCGGCGACGTACAGGCCGTCAAAGACGATTTTAACGAACAAGAAATTATAAACAAAGCTGGTATCAAAAAGCCCATTTTCAAATGGATATTGAAAAATGCGCGGCGAACCATTCGCAATCGTGAAAATTTGCGGTTTGAGCGCACACGGGTTTTTGGTACGGTACGTAGCGTATTCAAGGAAATTGGGATGCGGCTCGCAAGCTTTAAAGCAATTGACGAGCGCGACGATATTTTTTATCTGGAACTTGGCGAAACCCTTGCATATATTGAAGGAACAGCCACGACCTACAACCTGCGCGGCCTTGTTGATTTGCGCAAAAAAGAATTCGCAAAATTTGAAAGATTGACAGACGACAGATTCGACACCTACGACTGCGTTGGATTAAGCACACGCCATATCAAACAGGCGGATAACACAGATGTTCTTGGGGATACGCTAAACGGGTTGGGGTGTTGCCCCGGCATTGTACGCGGTCGCGCCCGTGTAATCACAGACCCAAAAGATGCTGTTATCCACCCGGGCGAAATTCTTGTTGCACAGCGAACTGACCCGGGCTGGATTATGTTGTTCCCCGTAGCCGCTGGGGTGCTGGTAGAATACGGAAGTTTGTTATCCCATGCCGCAATCGTTGTCCGTGAAATGGGTATTCCCGCCGTTGTTTCGGTGAAAAACTTATTCGCCAATGTTCAAACTGGGGATTTGTTGGAATTGGATGGGGAGAAAGGGTTGGTGACGATAATTGAAAAGCGAAATTGAAAACCGCGCAAGTTTTGATTTAATCCGCTATTCCCAAGTGTGGGAGGATGCAGACTTGCTGATTGAGGCACTTAATATAAATGAAAATGATAAAGTCCTTTCGATTGCGTCTGCTGGGGACAACGCATTTGCCTTGCTTGCGCAGAATCCTGCAAAGATATATGCCGTTGACCTTAGCTTCGCTCAAATTGCATGTTGCGAACTTCGCAAGGCAATGTACCGCCAACTTTCCCACAAAGACCATCTTGTTTTTGGCGGCGTGGTAAGTGGCGATATGGATAGAACAGCCGTTTTCGGCAAACTGGACTTGCCGCCTAGCGTTCGCGAATATTGGGAGCATAATATTCAATTAATCAATACAGGCTTTATGGCACAAGGGAAATTTGAACGGTACTTAGGCATGTTTCGCGAAAAGGTTTTGCCACTTGTGCATACACGAGGTAGGATTGCAAGCTTACTCCTTCCAATGTGTGAAGACGAACGCTGGGGCTTTTATTGCTGTACATGGAACAATCTGCGCTGGAAGCTGATGTTCAAAATATTTTTTTCCCGTTTTGTCATGGGGCGTCTTGGGCGCGACAAGGAGTTTTTCAAGTATGTAGAAGGTAGTGTTGCCAACAGAATACTTTCCCGCGCAAAACATGCGCTAGCTGTTTTGGATGCAAGTCAAAATCCATATTTGCACTACATCTTAAACGGCGAATACACCACGGTATTCCCATATTCCCTGCGAGTAGAAAACTACGACAAAATCAGAAATAATCTTGAAAAAATAGAGTTTTGCAAAGTATCCGTCGAACAGTTTATTGCCGAATTTGACGGCCAACTAAACGCATTTAATCTTAGCGATATTTTCGAGTATATGACGCAAGCTGGCATGGACACGTTGTATGAAACCATGTTGCAAAAAGCCGCCCGTGGCGCGCGATTTGCCTATTGGAATATGCTTGCCCCGCGAAAATGCAGTGATGCACTATGCGAAAAATACAAAATCGAAACGGACGAAGAACAAAACGCGCAGTATCTGCTAAAAGACAAAGCCTTTTTTTACAACAAATTTTATTTGGACGTGATGAAATGATTTTTGACTTTGTAGCGGCAATTGGCGTTTTAATACTTTTGGGCAGCGTTGTTCTTGTTGCCAAGTATTTCTCAAAACGCCTTACGCCCGAAGGATCACGGAAAATAATCCACGTGACAATGGGTTGCGCGGCACTTTCCTTCCCGTTTATTTTTGAACACAGGCTGACGATTGTGATTTTGGGAATTTTCGCAATCGCTTTTTTGCTGTTTTTAAGGATACACAAAGGCCTGCGGTCGGGAGTGGGCACGACTCTTTTGGGGATACAGCGCAAATCCCTTGGTGATATTTATTTTGTTATTTCAATCGTTATTGTCTTTTTATTGCACCAGTCCGCTTTTGAATACATAATCCCCATAGCAATATTGACTTTTGCGGATAGTATCGCCGCATTGGTAGGCATTAGTTATGGCCGTTACAACATGGCGCAACACGCCCAAGAAGCTATGAAAAGCAGGGAAGGCAGCGTCATGTTTTTTATCATTGCGTTTATTTGCGCGTTGGTGCCGCTTCAGCTTATGACAGAAGTTGGCCGTGCAGAAGTGCTGGCAATTAGCTTTTTAATCGGAATACTTGCCGCTATTATTGAAGCTGTTTCAAGACATGGAAACGACAACCTGCTTTTACCTTTGTTGACATACAGCTTTGTGCGAGAAAACACAGGGCTGGCGATAGATACGCTTCTAATAAATTTCGGTATCATGCTGTTTTTTGTGTTATTAGTACTGCTTGTGTACAAATTAACAAACATAACGAGGCTTTCTGTCGCATATAGTTTGCTTTCCATGTACATTATTCTGATATTGGGCGGCGTTTTTTGGATATTGCCACCCCTTGCGTTGTTTTTGACCTTCGGTATTTTTCCTTTGATGAAAAATGAAGAAAAGAAAATGGTGCAAAGTTATAAAGTGATAGAATGCAATTGCATTGTTGGGGTAATTTGCTTGTATGTTTCCGTGTTTTTCCCGGAATACAGAGATATTTTGTATATATCGTTTTCGCTTTCGTTTGCTGTTCATTTGGCAATAAACACGTACAGCCGCTTGTTTAATTTTGAGAATAGAAGTGTAGGGGTGTCTATTTTGTGGGGAACTGTAAAGTCGTTTGTCTTTATAGCCTTGCCGGCCTTGGCAATCACCAGAATGAACTGGGTTGCGTTCCTGTTGTATTTCATTTTTATGCTATTATCAATGCCACCGGCGGTGTATCTGAACAAAAAATACGACTATAAAAATGTGGGGGATGTAACGTTTAACGCAAACAAAATCATGGTTGGCGCATTGATGGTTGGTTTTACAATAATATTCGTGCTGATTTCAACCGGTACGAAAATCGTACCAGTTGGTTGGTGACAGGAGGTTTTTTCTATGCTCTATCTTGACAAAGGCTACATTGGTTGCTTTGAAATGAGCGACAAAGAATCGGCAAAACAACAGCTTAATGATTACATTCAGCAACTGAAAGACGCGGGGCACCGCCAAATTATTGCGCCTATTAACGGCGATGTATGGCATTCATACCGCCTTGTAAGTTGGTCCAATGGCGACCCGACTTTCCCGTTTGAACCGCAAAATCCTCTTTGGCATAACGAGGTTTATGAGGAGCTTGGCTTTAAACCGTTGATGAAATACAGAAGCGATAAATTCAACATTGGCAACATTAGACCCATTCACAATACAGACGCAGCATTAAGAATCAGAGCATTTCAGAATGACGATTTACAGCTCATTTATGACCTTTCCCTGCAAGGGTTTAACGAAAACTTTTTGTATTGCGAAATAACATTTGATGATTTTAGCAAGCTATATCAGCCGGTTTTACCAATGGTTGACAATGAACTTGTTGTTATCGCAGAAGTGGACGGCGCACCCGCCGGGTTTATATTCACGTTTATTGCTGATAATGTACTAATCCTAAAGTCAATGGCGGTTTTACCCGAGTTTCGCAGCCGTGGCATTGGGGCATGGCTAATCAACCATGTGCTACTTGCTGGGCAAATAAAAGGTGCTAAAACCGCTATTGCAGCATTGATGTCGGACGGCAACAACTCTAATAAAATTGTTTCAAAGTACGGCAGTGAACAAATTCGGGAATATACCCTTTACAGCTTGGAGGTTTAGGTTTTGAACATACTGGAATTGCTGAAACCAAGCAATAAAACAGCACTGATTCAAGGCAATAAGCGAGTAACATACTCTGAACTGCTGGATGGCGGTTTGAAATTTGGCGGACGTTTGCGCAATGAGGGAATTGGGGCAGGTAGCCACATCCTTATTTTCATTCCGCTTTCGATTGAACTATACACCGCGATGATTGGCGCGTGGAGCATAGGAGCGTCTGCAATTTTCATTGATTATTCGCGTGGGTCAAAGTTTGTCAGCGACAGCTTAAACAGGCTTAGGCCAGATGTCATTGTCTGTGATAACATTACGAGTTTTGTGCGAAATATGTATTCTAAAATGCGCAGGTTTAAGACAGTAAACATAAAAGGCCGCTGCAAACCTGTTGACACAGAAAAAGTTGACGCGGAACACCCCGCAATTCTTACATTTACAAGCGGCACAACCGGCGTTCCCAAGGTTGCCGTAAGGACACACGGGTTCTTAATCAACCAGTACAATGTGCTGTGTAAGCACGTTGATTTCAATGAAAATCATATAGACTTGGGCACACTTCCTGTTTTTACGTTAGCCAACCTTGCCGCAAATATGACTACGCTTTTACCGGATAAAAGCTACAAATCGAAAATTAATGCAAAAAAACTTGCCGCTAGAATGGAAAAAGAGGGAATAACCCGTGCCATCTGTTCCCCTGCTTTTATGGCGAATTTGTTACAGTACAGCAAATTTCCACATATTAAAAATATGTATCTTGGCGGCGGGCCGGTTTACCCAAGCCTGCTGGACAGGGTGAGCACAGATGTGGATTTGCACATTGTTTATGGCTCTACCGAAGCGGAACCGATTGCGAGTGTACGCTGGGCAGAGGTTACACGGGAAGAACGACGGCAAATTGCGCACGGCGCGGGGCTTTTAGTCGGGCATGTTGTTCCCGAAGTGGAATGCATGATTGGGAAGGATAATGAAATTTTAGTCAGCGGCGGAACGGTTTTGAAAGGTTATCTCGATGGCATCGGCGATAAGGAAAACAAAATCCATGATGGGGACAAAATATGGCACAGAACAGGGGACGCAGGGCATTTGGATTCAAATGGCAGACTGTGGCTTTTGGGGCGGGTCAACCAAGTTATCCATGACGACAACGGCATTTTGTATCCTTTTTGTGTTGAATGTATCATTGACGAACATTATGGGATTCGCGGAGCGATTGTAACACAGGGAAAGAACCGAATTGCCGTGATTGAAAAAGGTGCAGTGGATTGGGAAGATGTTCTTTGTGAGTTGAGACCGTTACATGTCACAGATGTTATCGAAGTCAAAAAAATCCCCATGGATAAACGCCATGGAGCTAAAGTCGATTACGAAAAATTAAAATCTATGATAGTTGACGTTGCACCCGATTTATAGTACCTTGTAACTACATGCAAGAAAGGAGTACGACTATGACCAAATTCACAAAAATGCACGGCTGTGGCAACGATTTCATTTATTTCGATTGCTTTAGCAACAACAAAAATATCAACAACCCGCAAATTTTGGCGGTAAACTTATCTGACCGCAACAAATCCATTGGCGG
>Ga0123355_10022548_pt1 | contig 10093 bp, 10 predicted proteins | sample TergutEmb28metaG_3_FD_89872 | JGI IMG/M metagenome (GOLD analysis project Ga0123355, IMG submission 89872) | Embiratermes neotenicus P1 segment gut microbial communities from Petit-Saut dam, French Guiana - Emb289 P1 | ecosystem: Host-associated > Arthropoda: Insects > Digestive system > Gut ...
CCTGTGGTTTTGCCGCGCCCAGCCAGCAGCAGCCCAACCCAATTTCAGAAAAAAATAAATCCATCTGCTGACCGATAAAGCCGATATTTTCATAGGAGCCGTCTTTTTCTTCGCTGCCAAAGACCAGATAGTGGGGTGCCGTCACGTTGAATAGACCCTTTGTTTTATCTGTAATTTCTATGGAGTAGCGGATGTTGGGGAAAAGCGGGACGAGACTTTCAATTTGCGTCTGGACTTTTTCAAGAGTAGTAGCGTCAAGTTTGGTCATGTCGTATTTTCGTATGGATTTTCGCTTGCGGATTGTTTCGTTCATATAAACCTCCTGCCGCCCGTCATTGCGAGCGAAGTGACGCAATCCAGAAGTATCATCGATTGCCTGTTTTCTGGATTGTTTCGTCGCTATCGCATTATAGATACAAATTCATCAAAATCTCGTCGTAATACTTGCCATTGATTTTAGAAAATTTCGGGTATCGTCCAATTTCTTGGAAGCCAAATTTTTTGTATAACGCAATGGCGTTTGTATTGTCCGCACGCACGCCTAGGTGTATCAATTCAATGTTATCGGAATTTTTTGCGAAATCAATCAGGGCGTTCATCATGTGTGTACCAACGCCCATGCCCCAGAATTCTTTTAGGACAGTTATCCCCAGAGTGCTTTGATGGGCGAGTCTTTCCATTTTGGGAGACATAATGCTACCGGAAGCGATGATTCTACCATCAACTATGCCCGATAACAGAACAGAAGATGTGGATTTGCTCCAGTCCTCTAGCAGTTTTTCTTCCTGCTCTACTGTATATGGTAGGCCTTCTGCGCCCATGGTTAGGTTATCGGTTTCACCACCGACTTTTTTTATATAGTCCAAAAGTTCTTGGGCGTCTTCTTTTTTGGCTTTTCGGATGGTTAGTTCTTTGCCGTTTTTCAAGAGCATGGGTATCACAATCCTTTAAAAAATTCAAACACCAGCTCATCATGCTCGGGCAAGCCCTCGTGGCCGTGATTAGGATAAATTTCGCAACTCTTTTTGGCGGTTATCCTGTTGTATGACGCAAATTGTGTAGACGGCGGACAAATAGCATCCATCAGTGTCAAGAATGCATATGTCTCGGCCTTAATGCGCGGTGCTAGGTTTACAACGTCGATATAGCCCAGCCGCTCGAACATTTCGTCCATGTTTTGTTGGCGCGGGTCTTTGCTGCGGATATAGTAATTAAGCTCGTCATAGGCGTCTTTGAATAGATCCATTTCCCATACACGGCGGTAATCGGACAAAAATGGAAATGTGGGCGATACCATTTTTACCTTTGGCTCTAGCGCGGCGCAAGTTATAGCCAATGCCCCGCCTTGGCTGCCGCCCATTGCGCCCACGCGGTTTTCGTCTACATACGGCATATCCATTAGTATACGCGCTGTTTGGGCGGTGTCCAAAAATACGTTACGGAAGAATAAATTATTTGGGTCTTCGCAATCCAGCCCGCGGATAATGTGGCCGCGAAAAGTGGTGCCTGTGCTGCGGAAATTATCTTCGGAACGGCCCATTTGCCCACGTACATCCAAAGCAAGCACAACAAAGCCTGCGTATGCGTATGGAAGTTTGTCTACCCACCCGCCAGAACTGCCGGAGTATCCGTGGAACATGGCCACAGCCGGTAGCTTGCCGTCGATTTTTTCCGGCCTAAGGCACTTACAGCAAATTTTCGCGCCGCCGGTGCCGGTAAAATACAGATATTCGCAAATTACGCCCGGGGCTCTAAACTCTGCGGGTACGGTGATGTAATCGGTTCCCATACTGTGCATTTCTTTTACTGCGTTGTCCCAGTAACTGTCGAAATCTTTGGGAAGTGGACTACTTCCTTGATAGGTTTTTAATTTTTCTAACGGAAAATCTAATGCTGGCATAATAAAGCCCTCCTTATTTTAAGTTCACATGGAAAAATGTATATATATCCGTTTGTTCTGCAATAACCTTGCCTACGGGCTTGCCCATGCCATGCCCTGCGGACTTTTCTATTCGGATGAAAATTGGGTTATCTCCACCGTCGGCCGCTTGTAAGGTAGCCGCAAATTTGCGCGCTTGGCTTGGAACTACTCTGTCATCGGTATCGGCGGTTAGTATCAGGGTTGGCGGGTAGACCGTATTCATTTTAACATTATGCAGCGGCGAGTATTCATATAGGAAATTAAACTGCCGTGGGTCTTCGGAATAGCCGTATTCCCCAACCCAGTAACGCCCCGCGGTAAACAAATGATAGCGCAGCATATCCACAACCGGCACCCATACCGCAACCGCGCCAAACAAATCTGGCCGCTGGGTAAGACATGCCGCTGTCAACAGCCCGCCATTGGACCGTCCGCAAATGCCAAGTTTGCGGCTGCAAGTGTATTTTTCGCGTATCAGGTGTTCCCCTGCGGAAATAAAATCGTCAAAAACATTTTGCTTGCTTTCCAGCATACCGGCACGATGCCAAGCTTCGCCGTATTCGTTGCCGCCGCGTATACAGGCATGTACGTATACTCCGCCTTTGTCCAGCCAGCCCAAAACAGGGACGGAAAACTTAGGCTTCATACTGCTATTAAACCCGCCGTATCCATATAGCACGGTTGGATTATTGCCATCAAGCACTACATTTTTGCGCCGGGTTATAAAAAGTGGTATTTTTGTGCCATCTTTGGAAGGGGCAAAAGCCTGAATTGTCTCGTATTTATCGAAATCGAAATTGAGCTTTGGCGCAAACCATATACCTAGTTCGTTGGTGGTAAAGTCATAGCGCAAAATAGTTTCGGGATACAGGAAGCTGCTGAATGGGAAGAAGCATTCCTTTAAACTGTTTTTGGCAGAAATATCGCCAACGGAACCTACGGACGGTAGTTCAATTTCCTGCAGAAATGTGCCGGTTAGGTCATACAGTTTTAGACGGCTGGTAGCATGTTGCAAGAAATTGCAAAGCAGCTTTCCGTCGGCCATAACAACAGATTCCATCATCTGGCCCTGATCGGGGATGATAAGTGCCGGGGCTTCCGCGCCGGTTTTGGTCAGGCGGTGGCTTATAACTTTGCCAAAAGGCGCGTCGTGCTGTGTGGAGATATAGGCCACGTCGTCTACAACGCCTATCAGGTCATAGCCGCCGTCCATAAATTCCGGCGCAATGGGCAGCCATGGGGCGTCCATATCTGCCAGCAATTTGTAAAAAAGCTTATTTTGCCGCAAAGTGCTGCCTGCGCGGACAATAAGGAACGCCCATTTATCATCGCTGCAAGTAACCATGCGAAAATCCCAATTTGGGTTTTGCTGGTCGTTGTGAATGATGCGATCCTGGCTTTGGTCTTGGCCTAAAATATGCAAGCAAACCATAGAGTTTAGCGCACTGCCCTGAGTCACGACCGAGGCCGTTTCCGGTTTGGGATATCTGCTGTAGAAGAACCCGCTTTCATCCGGCAGCCATGACATTTCGGTAAATTTAACGTGTTGCAGTATATCCGGACAGTTTTGCATTGTGTTTAGGTCAAGAAACCTTATGCTTTTCCAGTCCGAACCTTTGCTGGATAGGTTGTACGCCATGTAGTTACCTTTTGGGCTTATGGCGTAGTCGCTCATTGCCACTGTACCGTCTGTGCTTAGAGTGTTTGGGTCAAGTACGACTTCACCTATCCCATTTATACTGGCAGAGCGGTATAACACGGGCTGGTTTTGCAGGCCATTGTTGCGCAGGGTGTAATAATATCCCGCATTGAATGTAGGCGCGCTGGCTTTTTCATAATGCCATAATTCCGTAAGGCGGTTTTTTAATAACTCCTCGCGGGATGTATGTGTATTCATGTAGCTTTCAAAATCGGCGTTTTGTGAGGCCATCCAGTCTTGGACTTCCGGCGCGGTGTCATCTTCTAGCCAGCGGTATGGGTCGGCAACTAAAGTGCCGTGGTAGTTATCTATTACCGGCTCGCGGCGGGTTATAAGGCGTGGTTTCATACGTGCCTCCGGTTCGTGTGGCTGTTTAGCCATGTAATAAACCCTTGTGGGTAGTTTTTATCATAGGGTTTGCCGTCGTTGTAAAACATATCGTTGGTCACGGGAACCCATGATGTATGCTGGTTTGCTGCCAGCGAATAGTCCGGGTTATACACATTTTCAAAAATAGTGGTGCGTAGTTCCGGATGAATTTTGCGCAAATTTTGAATAGATGGAGCTACATAGGACTCATATAAATGGTCCTTTTCGCCGCAAATAACCCACAGCGGTACATGCATAACTGTTTGTAACTGCTCTTGAGTCGGAATAATTCGCGCATGGCAAATTGGTGCAGCAGCGGCAAAAACATCCGGCATGGCTAGTAATGTTTGCCATGTCATGTACCCACCGGCAGAATACCCCGCCAAGTACACCCGCGATAAGTCTACATTTGCTCTTTCTTCATCTAAAAATTGGCGTATGGCAGCCGTAAGTTCTGGCACTTGCGGCTGCGGCGGGTAATCTTTGTCAAAATCTTCGCCGCTTATCCAAGATTTTGTATAAAAATAGTAATCCCCGGTAGCCATCATTCCTAAATCTTCATTGGCACGCGGCACAACAATGTACGCGCCGCCATTGTTAAATTTAGCTTGATATTCCGTCGATGCATAATTTGCAATTGGCCAGCGGCGCAACGGTTCGCGGAAGCATTGGCCGTCTCCCATACCATGCAGCCAAATGAACACGGGGTATTTTGTATTACCGCCGCTTTTTACAGGCGAAAACACATGATAGTCAATTTGCGGGCTGCCATCAACAGACGGCCCTTTGCGGTTATCAAACTGTTTTTGCAGTTCTGTTTCACCGGCCAAGTTTTTGGCCACTATGTCTGTGGTTATTATTTCTTTAACAGGCTTGAAGGATTGCTTGATTTTTTCTTTGTCCATACGGGCCTCCTTTGGTATACTGCATAATATCATATTTCCACAGGAGGTAACAACCTTGAATATGGAAAATCCATTCAAAGACAGCGAAGAACGACTGCTTTTTGCGAAAGTCTTGGACAAATACACGGCGGCGCGCAAAAATAACAGTCCCGCTTATACGGATTTTATGGACCCTGTTCGCTGTGCCACGTTTTTGCAAATGTTAAAACATACGGATATTTTCAAATCATATCGCACGGCGGGTTTGATGATGCCGAACGCAAGATGATCGCATTTATCCCGGAAGCATATGAAACCGCAAATTTTCCAATTGTGCCGGTTGCCGTTATGTATAATCAGCGTTTTTCCAAGGCCCCAACCCACCGCGATTATTTGGGCGCGGTGCTTGGTCTCGGGCTTGACCGCGGCAAAATAGGTGATATCCGCTTGGGGCCTGCCGGTGCGGTTATGTATGTAGCCGAAGAAGTTGCCCATTTTATAGCCGAAAATTTGACTCAAGTAGGCCGTGTTTCCGTAAAGGCAGCAGCCAACAGTCAACTGGATGGGTTTGAAACCACAAGCCGGGCCAAGCGAATTACCGTACCGTCTATGCGGTTGGATGCTGTGCTTAGTGCGGCGTTAAACCTATCGCGCGGCAAGGCCTCGTTATTGATAGAAGCGGAAAAAGTATTCGTCAACTGGAAACTTGCGAAAAAAACGTATACTGTGGCAGTGGGCGATGCAATAACCGTACGTGGAGTGGGAAGGGTTTCAGTTGATTCGCTTGGTGGGAATACGAAGAAAGATAGGATTGTTTTGGAGGTTACGGTTTTAAATTGAGAATAAAAAAACACAATCAACTGGTCGGGAAAACCGACCAGTTGATTGTGTTTTTTCAGAATTTATAAAATTAGACCAGCATATCTAAGTCTTTCAGTAAGCGTTGTCGTTATGCTTTCTTGCAACAACGACCAAGGCGTTACTGTTGGTATCCGCACATCAACCCTTCCGGGGATTGGGTAGTTGTATAAGTTAAACCCTTGTGCCTCCCATTGGTCCGCCGCCTCCAGCCAACCATAATGTCCGCTACCATTTTCCCACTGCAAATCTGGTTGCCATGAAGCGACAAGTTCGCGCTCAACTCCGGCATTGCCCACTAATATGTGTGACACTTCCGTCCAAGCGCGCGCCCACGTATCAAATGAGTGAACAAGCAGCCTACCATGATTATCGGTTCGAAATGCACCAAGACCACCATACATCTCGACTTCATACACAAAATTAAACGCCCCATTTCCATACCTATAGAACCTATGGCGCACAACACCGTTCAGATATAAATGACGATAATTGATAACAACCCCGGGAATTCCGTCATTATCCCAAGCGAACAGTGTGTAGTCAACGGCTATCATAGTAGTCTCGCCACAGCCGTGATCATTATCCATTAATAAGTATGGCCGCCCTGTAATGTCTGTAATTTTCAAGCCTGTTGTCGCATCATAGAACGGTGGTGGAAATCCATCAGCGGCAACATTTATAGAGACTGCTCCACCATGCCTAAAATTAGGCCAATCGTTGATGCTTTCACCAAACAGGCTTCGGTAATTAGCCAAAAAAGACTCTAGTTCTGTACGCATTTGAGATGATAAAGGATGCTCAATAATTATGGCGGCAGTGCGAGTTCGTTGTTGCCATTCCACTTCAGCATTAGTTGCTTCAGCAAGCATGCGCACAGGCACTAAAGTGCGTCCCTGAACGATAAGAGATGGTGTATCAAATGTTGAAATTATTCCATTAACGATGATATCGGCAGTACCAACTTCATGGATAATAACAGTATCGTTCTGCGTTAGGGTAGCCATTCGTGTTTCAGGGTTATAATTAACAATGAGATTTAGTGCTTCAGCTATGCCACGAAGAGGGAGCATTGTGCGGCCATTTACTAACTGGGCGGGTACTTCGAATTCTTTGTATTGCCCATTGATAGTTACATTTACAGTTTCATTAGCATAAACTTCATATGCAAATGTTATGGTTATTAGTGCTGTCAGGATTACTATCATTACTGCAAGTTTTTTCGCTTCCACAAAAGTCCTCCTTATATCATAATTTTGTTTTGCTTGCTATCTCTGTGAAACAAATTTCATGAAGTTAGTATTTTATTGCACACGTATAAAACGTCTGTTGCCAATATCAATAGTATTAGCAGTCTGTGAAAACTCCAATACTTGAAGTCCTCTATCATCTTGCCATACAAATTCAACCCTACCATCATCTGATATAGAGAAAGTTCCCTCAACACTTTCTCTTATAGTTGTTAAGTAAGCACTTGTGGCAACTTCGTTTCCTGGCCGACTAGATGAACCTGGGTGACCAAAAAAAACACTTCGCGTATCTTCTTGTTGCCCTATAAGTTCATACAAAACTCCATGTTGTCTAAGCCAGAGTTCTCCGACATCAACCCAAATATCATTTGGTCTAGCACGAACCCATGTACCTATATTATAAAGCATAGGGATACCACCCTGCTCTATATCAGCTTCTGTTATCCGTCCTTCAGTGAATAGCTCACTGTAGGATACTTGGGTTACGATATTACCGTTAAATTCAAAAAATAAGGATAGTAAATTGGGGCCGGATCTCCTAAAATCCCGGTCACTAGGTTCCCCTTCCCAGAGTCCATTCAAACCGTGAGGGTCTTGCAACGCTAAATATGCGGCTTCCACAAAGGCATTATACCTCACTCGTACATCGGCATAATCAGCTTGCAATTTTCGATAGTCTGACTGTAGTGATTCATATTGCTCTCGCAAGTTTGAGTAGTCACTTCTGCATCCTGTAAGTATTGCAATTCCCAGAATTAATATAACTATGGTAAAAAAGATTTTGCGCATTTATATCGCCTCATTTCACAGTAAATAATGGCAAATTTAGTCAACTACTATTTTTTTGGCATTGACTATGGATATAGCTATTCAAGATAACCTATTAGTGCGTATCGAGTAACGGTAGAACCACTTCTGGATGGAAACACCATTTCGATGCTTAGTTGATTAATGCCTTCGACAAAAACAGATATTGGAGTAGGCAAATCGGTGGCGCGTAGCTCATACTCCACCAGTAATTGACCATCGCCTATAAATCTGATTGTTGCACCAGACATTGCAGTTCCATCTACTCGCCCAACATATCCAGTAAGCATCCTAAATTGACCGTTAAGATTATGCAATGTAAATCTTCTTCCACCGTCAGACCTTCCCCACCCGGCACCATCATAATCGGTAAATCGTAACGCATTTTGATATGACATACCAGCCATCGTCACGGAATTAACCATAGCAACCGATGTGCGTGTTAAATGACCAGACGTACCACCATTATCAAAATGCGGCGCAGCCTGTACTAACGGCCTTCTTGTCCCAGCCGCATACCTGCTACCCACAATCGCTGTATTTGTAGCAGGGTCAAAATCCACCGGCAAGCCAACCAATTCCGCTAGTGTGCGCAGCGGCAAAAATGTTCTGCCATCCATTACAAATGGTCTGGTGTCGTAATCAAACTGTACCATCTCGCCGTTTAGCATAACATTTACGCCATAAGTAATTTCTCGCGTTACGCGGTTGTTGGCATACACCATTGTTGCAGACAGCAACAACACTGTTAAAAGCACTCCCATTACCATACCTTGCATTCTTTGTCTCATGTTGTTTCCTCCATTTTTAGTCTATTGAGGACGAATTCGGGCAACCCCACACAGAGTATTTTGCCCTGCGCAGGGTATGCCACCAATAAAAAAGGTGCGCAAGGACGGCAAAATTGCCATCACCTACACACCTTGAGTAATCAAAAAAATAACGAATCCATTCCTACCGCCACAGTAACATAAACGCACTCGCAACCATTTCAAGACGGCCAAAAATAAGCGCGACATTGAAATGCAAACGAGAAAATGATAAACTATGGTTACGTGGTGGCAGACGAATGTCTGTGTGTGTTAGGTGATGCTCGTAATCCCTACACTCGCCGTGGTGTGCTGGTAACACGCCGCGGTCACTACGATTTTTTTGTAGCAATTGCATTCTACCATACCAGTTACAGTGAATGCAACAATAAAAGCACGGCATTCAATTCTTCCAAAAAAAAATCAGCTAATGATACAATGTATCATCAGCTGATTTCTAATCCCCTATATTCTACCAACGTCTACCGCTCCAAAAACGTGGTCTTACCGGCCTCATCGGGCCGCAGTCGTCATTGCAATAATTCGGCTCGTGAGTTCTGCAATCGTTGTTTCTTACTACTTCGCGTTCCCTAACTACATCGCGTGTAATGAATTCATGTTCGTGTATTACGTCATACTCATGTATGATGTCATGCTGATGTCTTACTACATGCTCATGCCTGATTATACGTTTTGAACCAGGGCAGTTAAATACCTTTCTTATTACCGGCTCGCGGCCGCATCTTTGGCAACCATCTGTGCAATTGCAATTCATGTCCTTGACTCCTTTACTAATTTTGTACTTGCTATATATTATGAAGGACATGTGTTTTGGTTCTTGGCTTTTATCTATTGCAAGACTTGTTTCAGATACTGCCCGGTAAATGACTTTTCGGCCATAGCTATATCCTCGGGGCTACCCAACGCGACTACATAACCGCCGTCTTTACCACCCTCCGGACCCATGTCTATGATATAATCCGCCGACTTAATTATATCAAGGTTGTGTTCCACCACAACAACTGTATGGCCTTGTTCTACCAGCTTTTGCATTGACGCCAGCAGTTTTTCTATATCCGCACAATGAAGTCCGGTTGTTGGTTCATCAAGAATATACAAATTGTGATTACCTCGCTTGATTTTGCCAAGTTCGTATGATAATTTAACCCGCTGTGCTTCGCCGCCGGATAGAGTGGGTGCGCTTTGCCCAAGTGTTAAATATCCCAGCCCAAGTTCATACATTATACTCAACTTGTGTTTGATTAACTTTTCGTTACTGAAAAACTCTATCGCTTCTTCTATCGTCATTTCAAGAACCTCGGCAATGTTTTTGCCGTTGTATCGTACTTCAAGACCATCCGATGAGAAGCGGCCGCCTTTGCATACAGGGCATATGCTCTCAATATCAGCCATGAATTGTAAGTTGGTGACCAGAATCCCATCACCGGCGCAGTGTTCGCAGCGCACACCGTTGGCGTTTGTCAAACTGAAATCTA
>Ga0123355_10022549_pt1 | contig 10093 bp, 5 predicted proteins | sample TergutEmb28metaG_3_FD_89872 | JGI IMG/M metagenome (GOLD analysis project Ga0123355, IMG submission 89872) | Embiratermes neotenicus P1 segment gut microbial communities from Petit-Saut dam, French Guiana - Emb289 P1 | ecosystem: Host-associated > Arthropoda: Insects > Digestive system > Gut ...
CCTATGAAGATGGAACCGACAGTGAGTTCCGAAACGTCGGCAATTAGAACTCAGACGCCGGGGAATTACCCAAAAAGGAACAAATTACATTTAGAACATGGCGAAAGCTTAAAAACAAGAACAATAAAATCATTTGTGCAAAACAAGAACATTAGGATTTGTGAACTGCTAAAATGGATGTTACTAAATTTAATGGAGTGTTTGTTCTTTGGATGAAAATTAAATGCTGATGTTGAAAATGCTGAGGGATGTTTGTAATGATACAGAGAATGCATGCATCTGAGACAGTACTCAGGGCCTGCAGTTATGAACGCATAGTGTTACTGATAGCAGACAGGTGCTTGTGTGCATAAGCATCACGATACAAGTGCCCACCCTTGATAATATGCAGAAGTGCCTAGGAGCATAGTTTTTAATGTCTTTTTCCCTGTGTCAGAGATGCTGATGGAAAGCTACATGCAGACTTTGTGCCATTGTACTTTTTGAACTTAATTTACAACAATTCTGTCATTTTTAATGAGATGATTTATATATGAGTTTGTATTTTACATCAGAAAGAGAACAAGAACTCCATAGATTTATGTACTTGAAGTAAAATGTGTTTCTTTGCTTTTGGCCACAGTGTGTGTTGGTATGTCATCTATCCTGGAGTTCTTAGGTATGTAACAGAAGGTATCAGCTACTGGTGGGGAAGGGTTGTTTACTGTTTTATGCCCTTTTATATTCATTTAAGTACACAAGGATGAGTATTGCTTCATTCGTACTGGCATACGATTCTGGTATGTACCATATATAGGAGTAGTGGCTGTACTTCTTAGGGTTCGCCTTGGGGTTTCCACTGCATTCTGGTTAAAACATATGAAATTACAAATTTTCTTTATGCTTGATCTGGTGTATGAGAGTTCCATAAACTTTTGTCCTGGAATTGTTCCTATCAAATTCAAATTCTGAATGCTCAGGTAATGCAGCTGATACATACTTGTGAGGTTTGAGGTTAAGTCTGGCACCTGTGAAGGTTACTGTCTTCTGGGATATGATAATATGTAGTAGGGTAGTGAGTTTCCAGACTACATGCTGTCACATCTGAATCATGTATAAAGTACGACTATGATGTGGAGTATAAGGCTTAATTTGTTCAGAATACTTGACTAATTATTCCATTTTATAAAGTAGTATGTGGTAGATAAATCTAGGACATCTTTAAACTAACTGCACCTGATATAGTAGACAAGCAAGGAAAATGTAGGTACAAAATTAGAAATATATCCATATCAGAGAATCAAAATACGGTAATAAATATACAGCGTGGGTGATATATATTACTGGATTATTTAGTTGGGATGCATTTGGAGTGCAGAATAGCACATCCAGTCTACTGGCTAGAGTACTACCTGAATGACTAAAAGTCATAGCAGATGTAATAGATTTTTCTCTTTGCTAAATCATCCAGGCTAGCAGCCTGTTACTAAGTGAGTAATTGGGGCAATTTCCCAGTGGTGAAGCAACCAGTGTGTGAACGTGACCATTTAGCTCCATCTACTGCTCAGCTTATTAATATGTGGACTTTTTCCTTCACTTCCCCATAAACCTTTGTGGCATGCACAAGAACAACTTTATTTACTTTGGTACACATTTTTTAACATTGAACTGGAGTAACATATTTAAATATTTCATATTTACCCACATATTAATTAAACTGGTGTTCTGTTATGAAACCGGTCACCTTCAAACTGGTTAATACAGGACAGCGCCTAGTTATGAGTCTAATAAATTGCTTACAAACAGTATTCTTATGTCTACAAAGGCAATAAAGAATCACATATTGTTACAAACTTAAAACTGTGTATAAAATTAGAAGACATTTTCACTAAATGCTCTATAATTGTGGTGATATTTTGTCTATGCTGATTAAATCAATGCCATTAATTCTGTTTAAAGTGTTAATGGCACTAGTTTTGCCCTAGAATGACATTCATAAAATGCATTTTATGAAATATATACCTGTTAAAAATTAGTGGTGGTATTGTAGTGTTCTGAACTCATATGTACATAATGATAATCAAGTGGTTATTTATAAATCAATAAACAGTATGCTTAATTGAAGGTAGTACTGTTTAATACTTGTCTTTCATTTATATGGTTTTTAAAACATTTCCTTGGAATTATATGAAGATTTTGCACATTATTACATTTTTTACCAAATTGTATACCGATTAAATGTGTTGGCACCATAGCTGATGCATTTATTTGTGGCACACTCCACCAATTTGTTGGGGTCAGTGGTTCATTGTTTCAGTTTAATTCATGGACAGTATCTGTAGAATTCTAGTGTGTGTTATCATTTTGAGGCACTGCATTTGAAATATTTAATCAAGCTTACTTTTACGCAGGCTTTTTGAGGAGACACAATTTGACAGTATTAATAACTGAATGATTTATTAAACTAATCTCTTTTTCTTTACTTGGTTTCCTGAAGCCAGAATTCTGAATATTATGCTTGCATAAATAATATTTAATTCTTGCATTTCGTAAAAATAAAGGTACATGAGGAGTGCATCCAACCCAACTGTAATAGGAAGAATTGTATAGTGACATACTTCATGAACACCAATTGCAGTGTTCAATTGAAGTACTGCGACACAAAACGTTAGGTCAGGTATTACATCTGTTCTCTGCTTGCATGAATGTAGTTAAATTGTATAAAGCATGAATGTTTTAAATTTCAGGTACATAAGGTTATAGAACAATACAAGAATAATGGCAATGACTATGTTGAAAAAGTGTATGTAATTCAAATCAAAATAATTTTGTACCAATATATAGGAAATAAGAAGCTTTACTGGAGGAAATTTAAGTTAAGATAGTGGGGACGTGATGTATAATTTGGAAGCTCTGTTTACCAAATACCAATAGCTATTAACCATATACATTCTATACATTAACTAAAGTCAGGAAGTAGTCAGTTGTGAAGAGTGTGATGTTTAATTCATGTGCAGAGCTTCAAGATGTGGCCAAAGGCAAAATATTCAGTCTCATAATCACATGTGAGCCATGTAATCTTGGAAGAGTGTTATCTTCTGAGATGTGTTCATATGTTGTCTAGTAGAATGTTCCCTACATTTCAAAGGAAGGCACACCATATGGTACCACACCCCAAAGGACAGTAGAGGTATTTTTCATTATGACTACCACGAGAACCGTTAAATGTTATGTACAAATTAATCTTTATTCCAAAATATTACTTCTCAACACAAGCGCATTCACAGATATGCAACAAGATAAGTGCATTCTGATTAGAAAGTACTAAAACAGTACTTAGGTGTTGGGGAATGAAAATCAATCAACGTGTCAGTCAGTGGCATTCAACGATTATATGAAGCTGAAATTAGTTACCCATAAAACTTGTATACGTGTTGTGTAAGACTGTGTTTTAATGGACATGAAATGAAGGGTTTTAATGATGGGTTAGAAGAAGAGGTTTTCATATGTTGGAGGTTACTGTAGGTTCAGACTCAACTCGTGGACTTGTATCTACTACATTATGGCCTTATAAAATGTCGTGCGGTACAGGAAATTTAATAATTTATGTTCTGAAAATGTAACATAGTTCGGCTGTGATGCAAATTTTGTTGACGGCGGTGGACGTATTCGTCCGCCAATTTGAAAGCCCGTGGTTGCCGCCCATGCGCAGTGCGTTATTCAGTTTTTCTGCGCACATCCCGCTCATGTATGTAGTGTTCCTTCCCGCGCCGAGATGTGATAATGGTTCGGTACGGAAGATTTAATTAATACACAATCGACATGGAGAAAGAAGACTCAGAAGAGTTATGTCCCAGTAAGTTCGTACTCTGTATTGAGCAATTACTACAACATGAACAGAATCAGGCGTGACAAAGAGAAACGAATCTCGATCGTCTTGTGTTTCTGGTGCAGAAGACTATCATGTCTTTCAAAATGGCGTCAGTCTTTTGTTTCATTCTCATAAATTCAAGTGTAAATACATTTGTAAACAGAAGGTATGAATATTGAAGTTTTGTTTACGTATAATGACATGACAGGATGGATTGGATTTACATCTATTGTGGTAAAAAGCTTTTAGGGCACGAATTTTCAGAAGTAAGTAATTTTGTTGATTCCAAATGTGGCTATAATTATTAGGATATCTTTGTAAGGTTATATCCCAGTACATGAGGATTGTAAAGGGTAGTAATGAACAAAGTAATATGATAATATGCGTGTCCCAATGTTGGCCACGTAAGGCATATTGAACACGGACAGAAGACATTAAAAAGTCGCATTTCAGTTAATAATGGTTATAATTCAATTAATATTATGACAATAGGTGTTCACGATGGCGGCGGTGGTGGTGGTGTCAATGAAGATTCGAATAATATTCATGGGAGACATAAACACAGGAAGTCATGTGAAGCAGAATTCTTCAGGTTGGATAAGATCCAGGATGTGGACTTGTTAAACCAGTCAGGCACTCAAGAGGGCGGTATATCTGGTTCAAAAGATGAGGTGATTAGGTAATAGACCTGTGATATGTTCTGTGTATTGTACTGAAGTATGAAGGGTTTTGATGTGATCTAGTACATTGTGTGATTTGGGCATAATTTGTATTCTTTATCAGTGTTCATCGAGTCTATGTGAAGAATGAAGTATGTGAGGAAGAAAATGCAGTAATTGAAGCTGAGGAGATTGTATTAGAAACAGTAGATACATCAGGTCACATGTTACCAGTTATTGTAGAGGAAGCAGAGACAGCTATTGTTGAGGAGATTATTCAGGTGAGGAGAACAGAGTTTCGGTAGATGTAAGTTTGTGTGTTGTGGTGATCTCTTTCATTGCCGAGTCTCTCTTATTTAATGGTGGTATAACTTAATCACATACATGTGTAATGAATGTGCATTGAAGTCATAGTTGCCAGTGTGGATAGAAGGTACATGTTATCTGCCAAGGTTAGACTTTCTGTTTTCCAATTAATAGTAGCCAGCATTGTTAAAGCCACATAATTTGGTCCACCAAGTTTAGGCTTTGAGGTTGTATTTTAATTACATGAAAACACATTACATTTCCCAATATATGTAATGGTTATGCTTTGAAGTTTTTGTTTAGCAATGGAAACTTATGTCATAGTTGCCCTACATAAAGTCAGGGTTTGAATTTTCATTGTAGTAGTGATGGAAACTCAAGTTATGGCAGTCATTTAGTGATGATAATGATGTATGTGATGCCTGTATTACTGAATTCATTCAGTGTGTTTAATTGTATCTAATTTTGAAATGAATGTGTGGGTGTACAGAGAACTTCATGTTTGAATTCACAGTAGGTCTTCACGATACCCCATTTGTGACAGTTTTGCCCTGTAGCATGTTCTCTAAATTGTTTATTTGTTACCACAAGTGAGTTAGTGTAATAGTTGACCGGGTGATATGATTTTTATTTATTATTATTATTATTGTTGTTGTAATTTTTTATAGAGAGCAGATGATGGTCAGATGGAAGGAGAAGGAGATTTGGAGGCAGAGGAACCAAATCTTGAAATCGGAAGATTGAGAAGTGATGTGCTTCCTTCACTTCAGGTGAAGTTTTCAGCAAATTCCCCCAGAGGTAAACGCAGTCAGATTAAGTACAAGGTATGTATCAATTATGTATGAAATTCTCATGAAGTACACATAATTTATCTGAATGTAAGTCTGTGAACTTGAGATTTTCACCCTTTTTGACTGTGGAAACCAACTGAGATTTGGTGACATGCTGACAAAATCTAATAATGGTTTACCCAACTTTCTGTTAAAAGTGTGTTTCTTGTGTTTTTAGTTTGCTAGTGATGAATTTATTAGAATGGTACTTATTTTGGAACATGTGACATCTGTATGATGTAGTGTCTGTAATATTGCTGGTTTTGAAAGTATTAGTGTGTGATTAATGGATGTTGTGTAGGTTATCAGCAATGAATCAGATTACATACCGAGCATGGGGGAAGGAAATGACTACCCCCGTAAACTGATTGATAAGAATGATCCACGAAGCCGATTGCATTACGTAAAGTACCTGAAGCGAGAGGGCAAGACACTTAAAATATGGGAGTGTGGCATATGTAAGTTTTGTAATGACTTAGAGAATAATGGTTAATCTAGTTTTATGTTGTTATACTTGTGATACCATATAGATGCCAACACATCTGAAGTGTGGTAGAGTCCTAATTTTCTGTTAACAGCCAGTTAAATGGCACATGTGAGTAGACACAAAAGTGAAATGTCTTGTATCTGAACTAAATCTTGATGTTCAGAATACTGTAATTGCAATGGATATAGGAACCACTGGTATTGATGTTTAGAGGCTGCATATTTCTTAACTTTATCACTGTAAATTAAGTTTCTAAGCCTTGTGTCTTGCATTTCCCAGCCTCAAAATGGTGTATGTAGGTTATTTATTTAGTATACCAACTGATGCACATGCATAAAAATTCCACATTAAAACATTAAAATTGCTCCGACATGTTTCTATCCTAAGATCATCATCAGGGAGCTACACTTTCCTCACTAAAGTCACTATTAAAATTAATCAGTGACTAATTTTAATAGTGACTTTAGCGAGGATAGTGTAGCTCCCTGATGATGATCTTAGGATAAAAACATGTCGGAGCAATTTTAATGTTTTAATGTGGAATTTTTATGCATGTGCATCAGTTGGTATACTAATTAAATAATTCGATGATATGCACGGTGCAACAATAAGGATGGTGTATGTAGGTGTTAATATTATTTATGTTCATTGTAAGGTGCAAAGGAGTTCCGTCACCAGTACACATTAATGCGCCATCTTCCAACTCACACAGACGAAAGGAATTTCAAGTGTGAAACCTGTGGTAAAGCTTTTAGACAGGTAAGAAACGTTTACTTAAGTTTATGATATACGAGGCGCGGGCAAATATGAATTATAATTTGTTTGTAGTTCAAAAATGCAGAGCGATCCGTTGGAAGTGGTAATATGTGGAAGGTGGAAGCACTGTTCCAAGGTCATTCACCGACCTGGTGTTTGCTCATGCGCAGTTTTGTCAGTTGTGAGGAAGATGGACAAAGCGAAGGTATACGTTAGTGTGGAACAGTGCATTATAATCAAATTCCTGACGAAAGAAGGTTGTAAACCATCGGAAATCTGTTCAAGATTGAAGAGGTAGTATGGTGAGAAGACACTGTCAAATATTAGTGTCTATAAGTAGAGCAGTGCTTTTAAAAAAGGAAGGGAAACGGTGGAGAATGAACCTCATGAGTGCTGGCCAAGGACTTCATAATGGCGAGAACAGTGACCGTTTCAATGCACTCATTCGGGAGAACAGGCGAATAAATGTCCGCAAGTTGTCTGGAATACTGAACATCAGTGATGGTAGTGTGAAAACTTATCAAACAACACCTTCAATACTTGAAAGTGTGCACCCGATGGATCCCGCTTTTGTTGACGGACAAACACAACAGTACATGGCTGCAAGTGGCGCAATTGTTGTTGCGGTACGGGCAGAAAGGGGACTTTTTTTGGATTCTGTTGTGACAGTGGACGAGATGTGGGTGCATTACTTCACGCCCGAGAGCAAACTTTCTTCAGTGAAGTGGCGTCACTCAGGGTCTCCGAAACCCAAAAAAGCAAAAATCATGTTCTCTGCTGGGAAGATTATGGCCACCATTTTCTTGGACTCTAAAGGTGTACTGTATGTGGATTTCCTCACAGAGTGTCACACAATAAATGCTGAATATTACTCGGCACTTCTCAAAGGCCCAGTAAAGACAGCCATCAAGAACAAGAGAAAAAGGGTGCAAACATCAGTGTCATTTCTCCAGGATAACGCCCGTCCGCACGTGGCTGCTCGCACCATGGACACCATCCATAAACTGAAATGGAAGGTTCCACTACATCCTCCGTATAGTCCGGACCTTGCTCCTTCAGACTATCACCTCTTCGGCCCCCTAAACGAGCATCTGGGCGGAAAAAGGTTTCACAATAATGAGGAAGTGGTACAGGATGTTCAAGAGTGGGTACATTGGCAACCAAAAGACTTCTTTCTGAGGGGCATCCACAAGCTTCCAGACTGTGGTGCAAGTGTATCGCAAACCAGGGAGATTATGTTGAAAAGTAACAGTTTCAGTTTCAGAGAATAAATCAGTGTTTTTGTTCTATTTACACATTATAATTCATATTTGCCCAACCCTCGTAAATATAGAATATTGTACAGAATTTTAGTTTAACCTTGTAGTGTAAAGTTACTTTCACTTCTTTTTTAATAAATGTGGGACAAATGTCATTTGCTTCTAATGTTAGAAGGTGTGTCAACCTCCACTGCAACCATAGTGGCTTTATAATATTAGTAACATTGGCTTTCTCAGTTAATTAGTTTTGTTATAGATGTCATCATTTTAATTTCAATGTTACACTTTTTCTTCAATTTTCTCTCTTAAATCTTATATATTTTGTACAGTATTAACTTTTTACTGTGTATTCAGTTACAAAAATAGTGGTTAAATGTAAACATGGTTTTTGTAATTAAACAGAAACTAGAGTTAACACAAAAACACAGTGGGTTTGGGAGATTGCCGTACAAAGAGAAAAATTAAATGGCAGTAATCACTGTCGGTTTGTTGTTGTATATGACTGTGTTAAGTGTGTCATGTAATTGATGTAAATACGTTGAATTTACAGGAGGCTGAGTAAACAGCCAAAAAAATGTGAGTTTAAGGGATTATCCAAACTAATAATTGAGTGATTTTCTGGGTTGAATGCTGCATCGATAACTTATTTCCAAGTTGTGGATTGACAGGTGTTTCTAAATTATTCATGCTACTATGCCCTTCATTACTGTGCATGTTTGAGACTTACTGTAGATCATTTTTTACAAGCTGTGCATTACTACCGTATCTACCCGAATGCAAGACGACTCTAATCTAAGATGACCCCTCAAATAATACAAGCCAAGAGAAAATGTATATATCCAAATCTAGATGACCCCCCCACCCCAAAAATAATACAATGTCTTCTGAGAAAAATATTGTACTATTAATTGCATACGCTATATACACAAAGCATGTCAGATTATATCCACCTTTACCAATCAGGTCACTGTCTCCTTTACAGTCAGTGCCTTCATCTTCCTTACACTTCTAACATTCTCATCCTCTTTCCTGCCATTCTACATAATATCGTCATTAGTCCCATCCAGTGCATGGCAAATACAGCACACAGTTACTTCTGGTGAGATGTGCTGCCATGTCGTTGTGATCCACACTGACTAAATAATACATTTATGTTTCTTGGTCCGTAAACTTACTTGAACCCATGAAGAATCACATTTTTCTCCACAGATGGTGTTAGTGGTGTTAAGAATTTTAAATATATGTGTACAGGTTTTTTGTGTTGTGTCTGTGGTCTGATTAGTCTGAGCTCATGGCAGTTTTTATGGCTTTTAATTTGTGGGTTGGTCCAGATTTTATTTTTGGGCCTTGTTGTCAGTTGTTAATTTTTTAATAGCCATTTTCCCAAAGTTTTATTTATTCACCAATTGATGCACTAGTGAGTTGTCTTAAAAAGCAATATTAAAATTTACGTGAAAATTTACATTAAAACAGCTCCAACATGTTTCAGTGTTAGAGTTACACCATCATCAGAGCTGTTTTAATGTAAATTTTAATATTGTTTTTTAAGACAACTCACTTTTGCAGCAGTTAGTGAATAAATAAAACTTTGATAATGTCAAGATGCACGATACGAAAGTGAAACACAAAACCATTTTCCTGTTACTACCTTTGGACTAGATTTATTCTCAGGTGCCCATCTTAACAAGTTACTATTTCTGTGGTGTACAGTGATTGAGAATATCTCAGTCTTGGGGGTGCACCAGGTTAGACACTTCTTTGCCTGTGAACTGAAACAGAGCCAACTTCTGAAATTTCATGCTTCTTTAAAAAAAATTAGACAATGGACAGAGCCCCCTCCCCCCCCCCCCCCAAAAAAAAAGAAAAGGAGTCATCGCCTTTCCCTCTACAATTTTGTCTTTTTTCTTTTTTCTCTATCGCTATTTCACGGTTATTGTTGCGCTCTA
>Ga0123355_10022551_pt1 | contig 10092 bp, 10 predicted proteins | sample TergutEmb28metaG_3_FD_89872 | JGI IMG/M metagenome (GOLD analysis project Ga0123355, IMG submission 89872) | Embiratermes neotenicus P1 segment gut microbial communities from Petit-Saut dam, French Guiana - Emb289 P1 | ecosystem: Host-associated > Arthropoda: Insects > Digestive system > Gut ...
ACAGAAATTTTATTCATTGAACTTCACCTCAAATACATTGTACCACATTTTATGTAAATTGAATAGTATATATTAGAAAAAATTTTTGAGGAGGTGAATTTTTTGAGAAGAAGATTTTTTCCGCTAATATTGCCATTCTTAGGGCATTCGCATAGACGCCATCATCACCATGGCGACCCGCATAAACATGACGATCGCCATCATCACAAATCAGATAACCATAATAGAAATAATCATGATGATAAACATGAGCGCTATCCATTTGGATATTGAATCAAACACTAAAAATTTTTATTGACAAATTCTTTAAAATATGTTATGCTTATATGGTAAAAAATGTATTTACAAAGGAGAGTGTTAATAATGGAACTAAAAGGTTCGCGTACCGAACAAAACTTAATGGCGGCATTTGCCGGTGAATCACAAGCTCGAAACAAGTATGACTACTTCGCGTCTGTCGCAAAAAAAGAAGGATATGAACAAATCAGCCAGTTTATCGCACTTACCGCAAATAACGAGAAGGAACATGCAAAAATTTGGTTTAAGTTGCTTGACGGAATCGGAAATACTGTTGAAAATTTAAAATCCGCAGCGGACGGCGAAAACCACGAACACACAAGTATGTATCCCGAGTTCGCGAAAGTGGCGCGAGAAGAAGGGTTTGATAACATTGCCGTTTTATTTGATAAAGTTGGAAAAATCGAGTCAGATCACGAAGCGCGTTTCTTAAAAATGCTTGCAAATATTAATGAGAATAAGGTTTTTGTTAAGGATAGCGAAGCAACTTGGGAATGCCGCAATTGCGGACACGAACATAAAGGAACAAACGCTCCTGAAATGTGTCCGGTGTGCGTTCACCCAAAAGCGTATTTCGAAGTTAAAGCAAATAATTATTAGAACTAACCAAATAAAGCATTTGCCGAAGGCAAAAAAAGAAACACAGGCAGCAGTTTGAGACTTCCTGTGTTTCTTCGTCTATTCAGTTACTATTCGTCTAATCTCTCCATTTACGCATCTAATCTCATTCTTATACTCAAATAACTTTCGCAATCAGCTGGATTGTATTATAATACTTTCCGGCTTCCGCTTCCATCATATCCAAATCCCACTTGTCCTCTTCAATATTAGGATTACGGCTTGCAAGGTATTCTTCCCAAGCTATATCGTGGCAAGCCTGTTCGCTGATGTTTATGATTTCTATGCCCTCTGCTTTGCTCCACAATTCCGTCCACCAATCAATGCCGCGAATATACCTTGCAACTTCGGGAACATCGAAGAACGGTTGCATTTCAGGCGGTATATTGTCGCCAAAATCATATTTCAGCCCGGGAAACGAAACAGCAATGTAGCCGCCCGATTTCACATAAGGAATAAAGTTTGACAGCATTTCCTCGGTATCACCAAACATATTATACGCGCCAACCGAAAAAATCACATCAAAGTAATGCTTTGCAAAAGGCAACGGCTGTGTTGCGTCAAGCAACATCGGAACGATTTTATCCGTAACGCCAAGCGATTGAAAATTTTCATAATTTTCAGTCGGATCAGCAAAAAGGTCAGTGGCAAAAACGTTGACTCCATATTCTTGCGCCAAATATAATGACGACAAACCCATTCCGCAACCCAAATCAAGTATTTTCATATCCTTTGTGATTGTGAAGTGCGATGCCAATTCTTCGGCTTGACGTATTCCATTCGGTCCCCACATTGTTTCGTTCAAAAAAGAAATGTTTTTCTCGTTAGACATAAATTTTTCTGTAAATTTAAAATTATTCATAATTATTTAACCTCCAAAAGTTTTGTTTATCAACCTATGGGAGGTTTATGCACAATATTTGTTATTTAGATTTTATGCAAACCTCCCGGCAAACATTCAGCTCTCGTGCATTATGGCATAACATTGTTCATTTCTCCTTTTTTATTCAAATATAAAACTTCGGCATGCTGTAAACCACGCGGCAAACAGCTTGCTTAAAGTTTCTACAATAAAGTATATCACAAAAATACTGAAAAGTCCAGCTTTTTGGCAAATTTGGCAGATGGCGGTACATTTTAGCCTTTTTAACAGGATGTTTGAGACCTTACTTTGCTGATTTTTGCAAATCTAAATATATAACATCAGCTACCGCCTTTGCCAAGAGTGGCGGAACGGCATTTCCAACTTGTTTCATTTGAGAACCTTTGTTTCCATAAAATCGGAAGCTATCAGGAAACGATTGTATCCGCGCGGCTTCTCGAACCGTAATCGCTCTGTGCAAATAAGGATGAGTGAACTTCCCTGATGATGGTGTGTCAAAACGTGTGGTTATTGTAACTGACACATCATTTTTTTGCATCCGCGACCATGTTCCGCTGTATATTGATTTTGTTAAATGTTCTTTCGGTAACACTTCTTTTCCGCTTTCAGGCGGAATTATTTTCATTCGCTGTATAGCTATCGGTGAATGTTTTGTTGAAATATGATTATATAACACATCCTGATTGCCGCGCAGCATTTCTTGATATTCGCTTTGCGGAAGGTTTTTATAAGACTGTTCTTCTAACCCTTCGCCTGATTCCAAAAAAGCAATATCACTAATCGCATCCCAAATTGTTGCTGTTTTATTTAATGGTTTTGGCAAATCCAGCTGAACTTCACCTTTTTTTCCAAGAATGAAGGCTCTTTTTCTATTTTGTGGAACACCAAAATCAGAAGCATTTAATGTTTTTGCGCAGATAGAGTAGCCTAATTTATTAAATAAATTACAAATTTCTTCTTTAAAGTATCCATTTTCAGTCGTCAATAAATTCGGCACATTTTCCATCAAAAAAAAATCCGGTTTTACGATGTCAACCACTTGATAAAAATATCTAAACAAAAAATTGCGCTCATCGTCAATGGATTTGCGTTTGCCTTTTTGAGAAAAACCTTGACAAGGCGGCCCACCAATAACAACGCAAATTTCCCCTTTGTATTTTCCGAAAGTTTCTTCGGCGGATAATTTTGTTATATCTGCAACTATCATATTAGCATTCTCACGGTTTTTTATATACGCTTCTGCGATAGAAGAATCGTATTCATTTGCCAACACTACATCAAATCCTGCCATTTCAAAGCCAAGAGATAATCCACCAACCCCGGCGAATAAGTCTATTATTTTAGGCTTGGTTTGCATATGCACATTCCACCCCTATCTGTTGTTGCGGAAATATTCGTTGTTGTGCGATTTTATAATATTCGTCGCTAAGCTCAATACCGATAAAATCTCTGCCAAGATTTTGGGCTGCAACTCCTGTGCTACCGCTGCCCATAAACGGATCCAAAACAACCTCTCCATCGTGTGTTAGCAAAGAAATAAAATGTTCCATAAGCTGTATAGGTTTTTGTGTAGGGTGCTTCCCTGATTTCTTTTCTCCGTTTGATACAACCGCAGATTCATAAAAATCGTGCATCATTTTTCCTTTGTTATTGAACGTGCCTGTTTTTGCCTTGTATGTAAAATACACCCAACTTTCTGTGGAGTTAACAAAATGAAGATTCATATTTCTTGGCATCGGATTTAATTTGTGCCATATTCCGGTGGTTTTATAATATAGTCCATTCTTTTCCGCAAGCCTAATCAACGTTTCAACTTTGATAATTGACATAAATACTAGCATTGATCCGCCTGGTTTCAATAGCTTTACGGATTCTTTGAAAAATTCGTCCATACAGATAACCCATTCTTCATATTCAAGATTATCCCACCCTGCTGCACCAAAGAAATTTTCACGCATTTTCTTTAAGTTTGTTGCGCGGTTTTTCATGAAATTACCGAGGTTGTATGGTGGATCCGTCAATATTAAATCTACAGAATGAGGTTCTATTTCACGCATCATTTTTATGCAATCGCCTTTGTATAAATTTGCATCCGCCATTTTTATATCACCTCACAAAATTTTATGTACAATACCGCATATTGTTTGCTTTTCGAATTATACCACAAGATATAGCAGAAAGCAAGAAGTATTTTTCTTGATTTTAATGGTTGATTTTGTTTTGCTATATACAAGCTGAAATAAATGTGATATGATAATGTAATTGTCGGCAAATTTTTTGGCGAAGAGGTGACCAACCATGAATTTCTACGAACCTATCAATATTCCAATAAATTTAGGTAAAAATGAACTTTCTCCTGAATGTGCATATTTTTTAGGCGCTATCTTTTCCGCCGATGAATCGTTTGTTTATGGCGGCAAACGATATTGGCTTGCGCCTGTGCGTCATAACTTTGGACCAGTGATTGACAAAGAAATTAAAGAACATATGCAGCTATTACAACAAATTATCGGCCGCGCTAACGGCAAAATTTTAACAAGAGATGAAATGAAGGCTCGGAGTTGGTTTGATTCTGGTAATATTAGACGTGCATTTACTACGAAACAAGGGTTTGCCGCCATTTTTGAAAGTAAAGAGAATATCACAATTAATTCGTTTATTGACGATGTAAAAATTGCGATAGATAAATCTTCGTATGAAGTTATGCAAGCTTTTATTGTTGGAGTCTTTGATGGTCGCAGTGCTGTTGATAGAAATAAAAAAAACAACCAAATTAGATATTTGGCTCTTGATTGCGAAAATCTTGCCGTAGCAAATTATTTACGGACATTGCTTGACAAAATAGGAATTGAATATAACTACAATACATCTCGCGATCGCCTTGAAGGCGGTTTGCCAAGGAAAGAGCAGTTACGGATTCAAGGCAATAATATTCCTTTATTTATGGAGAAAGTCGGATTTATTTCTCCGCTCAAATTCGGGTTAATTCGCTCTATGCTTAATCCACAATTGTTGGTACATATTGACAACAAAGTGTTGTGGGGACTCAAAACTCTCTCATCACAACCTCAAACCGAAGATGTGTTTGAATATATTACGCCTTATGTTCAGGAAGTAGAGGATGCTCTTGACGAACAACTGATGAAAGATATAGACGAAAATGTTTTAGACGAAGAAGTTTCGGATGTTTCTTATGCCGGCATACCAAAAGAAAAAACGGAACTTATGGAGACAAAAGGGCGAAAGACCTATCGACGCGACAGAAGGGTTGCGATAAACGCACTTATGTTAGCAGATAATAAATGTGAAATTGATGCAAACCATCCGTCTTTTATTCGCAAAAATAGTAATAGCCTTTACTTTGAGCCACACCATTTGGTGCCTGTTGGATTCCACGAAATGTTTCCTGTTTCTATTGATGTAGAAGAAAATATTGTTTCTTTATGTAGCAATTGCCATAATCAACTACATTACGGAAAAGAGATAAAGCCGTTATTGACTGAATTATACAAAGCGCGAAAAGAAATGCTTCACTCAGTCGGTATTAATATATCTTTGCAAGAATTGTTTAAAATGTATAATGCATGATGTATTTTATACAAATAGCGCCACAATTTTTTTAGTTATTAGAATTTTAAAACATATCAATTCTCATTTTGTGCCGTCCGCCTTCAAACGTTGTGTTTAAAAATTCATCAATAATAAATTCTGCCATTGCAGAACCTATAACTCTCGCACCGATACAAAGTACATTTGCGTCATTGTGCGCCCGCGCCATTTGTGCACTAAACGGATCATTGCAAACGGCGGCACGAATTCCCGGAATTTTATTTGCCGCAAGCGACATTCCTATTCCGGTTCCACAAAGGAGTAAACCCAGTTTGTATTCGTTTTCTAAAATCGCAGAAGTAACTTTTGCGGAATAAATCGGGTAATCAACAGATTCATCGCTGTCCGTTCCGAAATCTGAAACTTCGTATCCTTTTGCAGTTAAATATTTTATTAAATGTTGTTTTAATTCAAATCCGCCATGGTCGGCCGCAATTGCGATTTTCATCCTAAACCTTCCTCCTGTAATTTAAGGCAAATTAGTTCGATCTCAACTGATTGCGATTCTGCTCAACCACTTTTGCACAACTTTCAATATCCCCCATTACTTTCGCAATAGTACTTTGAACATGCTCCAAAATTCCATCGGCATAGAGGTATGTTTGTTGATTGATTTCTCTTTGCTTCCGTTCGGTGTCGTGCGAAATTTGACTGGCGCGTTCGACAGCTTGTTTTGTGATTTCATTTTCGTTAATTAGCGTAATAATCTTATCTTGCGCGCCTTTAATAATGTCGTCAGCTTCTTGAGTTGCCTCATCCAAAATGCGCTTACGCTCTTCTTTTAACCATTTTGCTTGTTTCAAATCAGTCGGAAGATTAAGCCGAATCTCTTGCAAAAGGTCCAAAAGTTCTTCCTTATCAAGCATGCACCTGCCCGAAAAAGGAACCGGAACGCCTTTCGATATACTCTCTTCCAAAACATCTAAAATGTCTAAAACTTCCATTATAAATTCCCTCCCAATTTCATTTTCACAATATCAATAATTTTCTCGGGAATAAGATTTTGTAAATTCCCGCCTAATTTTCCAACCTCTTTAACAATGCTTGAACTCAAAAACATATATTCCTTACTTGCAGGCAAAAGCAACGTTTCAATTTTACCGTTTAAATCCCTGTTTGCAACCGCCATCTGAAATTCATAATCAAAATCCGAAACCGCGCGAAGCCCTTTAATTATATATCCCGCATTTACTTGTTCGGCAAAGTCCACTAAAAGTCCGGAAAACATTGCAACTTCAACATTTTCGATTTCATCAACCGCAAGTTTCAGCATTTCCATTCGCTCATCAACTGAAAATAGCGACGAATTTACCTTTGCGTTGTTTTCCAAAACGGTAATAATAAGTTTATCAAAAATTTTACTTGCCCTCTTGATAATATCCAAATGCCCGCAAGTAATAGGGTCAAAACTTCCCGGATATATTGCAATTTTCAAGTAAAATCACCTCGCAAAATACTAATTTGAACTCGTCCATATTGTTTCTCTTTTACAACTTCAAATCCTGCAAAATTGATTTCTTCCCCGCCAATTTCACTTTCAACTACCAAAATTCCGCCATCCGCCAAAATTTTGTTCTCTTGAATAGCAAAAACCGCCTTAGAAAGATAATCTTTATTATACGGCGGATCAAGAAAAATTACATCAAATTTTTCCTTTAAAGACTTTATGTAAACAGCGAAATCTTGTTGTTTGATTTCAAAATTTGATGTTGCAAGCTTCAAATGTGCCGCATTTTTTCGAATAACATCAATTGCCGCTCTGTTATTTTCAACAAAAACGCAATGTTCAGCGCCGCGACTAAGCGCCTCGAAACCCAAAGCTCCGGAACCCGCAAATAAATCTAATACATTTTCGCAAGGAAAATATCCTTGAATCACGTTAAATAGTGATTCTTTGACAAGATCAGTTGTGGGGCGTGTCGAATTGCCTTTGAGAGCGAAAAGTCTTGCTCCGCGAAATTTGCCCGCTACTACTCTCATATTTTGATCTCCTAATTAAATTGCAAATCTTTTTTCATATTTTCATATCTTCCATTTAATTGTAACACAAAATTTACACAAATACAATATAAATTTAAAAAATTTTTTACTTGTCGAAAATCTTGGCATTAAAGGGTTTTTGTAACATATTTGACACAAAAATGAAACTTTTTTGCAAAAAAAGTTTGACATTTTTTCTGCAAACTGATATAATGATAGTGTTGAATTTGTTTTCGGATAAATTTGACAAATTTTTTTGCGCGGTTATGTTGCCATTTTGTTATATATACTTTTTATTTCGCGCAAACACAGGAGGTTATTCCAATGATAACAAGTTTTAAGAGCGGTTTTATTAAAACCGTGGCAGTATTTATGGTGGTTTGTATTGTTTCCGCAATTGGTTTTGTCAGCGTTTTTGCAGATCCCTATTACGAAACATATGACGCTTACGAAGCGAACGAGGCTCCACAAGGAATGCACGGAATTGTTACAGCAAGTGTTCTCAATGTTCGCAGCGGGCCGGGAACTGATTATTCTGTTCTTGGGCAACTTAATCAAGGTACATATGTTGACATCGTTGCTGTTCAACCGGGTTGGGTAAGAATTTCATTCCGCTACGAATATGCGTATCTTTCAACTGACTTTGTGGTGATTCGTTCAGGCCCAATGCCGGCACGATCAATAGCAGGCGGAACGGCAGCACAAGTTGTTGAATTTGCAAAACGATACTTAGGAACTCCGTATCGTTGGGGCGGAACAACACCGGCAGGATTTGATTGTAGCGGATTTATGTGGTATATTCACCGAAACTTCGGTGTTACACTAAATCGTGTTGCGGCAGACCAACGCAGAAACGGAACTCCCGTTGAAAGAGCTGATTTACTCCCGGGCGACTTGGTATTCTTCTATTCAAGTCCGGGTAGCCGTAATGTAAGCCACGTTGGAATGTACGTCGGCGGCGGAGAAATGATTCACGCTCCATCAACCGGTAATGTTGTTAGATTCACAAGTATTAACAGCGCTAATCGCGTGGCACGATATGCCGGAGCTCGAAGAATTTTCCACGATTGATAGATAGTATTATTACACAGCAAATAGTATATACAAAATCCTCTGATTACAAAAATGTAATCGGAGGATTTTTTGTGCCGTAATAGCAATCCTCAGTCAACTTCGTTGACAGCTTCATTTGAGACTTAGCTTTGATGACTTACAAAATCGTAGCCGAAAAGTACAGGGGCGTAAGGTTTTGCTTTGCAAAACCCACTAGCCATCTGCCTTTCAAACGGAGCCTTTAAAGGCCCTATTTTGAAAGAGGGTGGCACGCTGGTTTTTGCGTGACGGGTAATTGTTAAAACACTATCTTACACTATTGCCCCCAAGTTTCTGATGCAACTCATATTAAAAAAATGTCTCTCGATATACATCGAGAGACATTTTTTATTATGCGAAATATATTATATTTGCAAAATTATCTTATAATACGATTTCAACAGTTCTTGTAGGATCATTCCAAGTAACGTTAGCTCCGAAGAATTCACTTACAAATCTTAGCGGAACATAAGTTCTGTCGTTAATGATTTGTGCAGGAACATCCATTCCAATTCCAGGATTCGCTTGACCAATTGTAAGCGAAACAGTTTGATCTCCAAGAGTAATTGTTACCACTTGCTCATCATCATAATAGCTCCATGGAATAACTTCTCCACCTAATGCATAAGCAACGAAACGAACAGGAAGAACCGTTCTGTCGTCAACGATAATTGCAGGAACGTCCATTGCAACAGCAACTGTGTTTTCAATAGCGTCCATGATTGAGTGAGAACCAATAGCTAGGCTAAGTCTTCTCAAAGCTTCAACATAAGTTACTGTAAAGTTACCAATTTCAGTTTCAGAAGTAAGAGTGAATACTCCTGTTGCTGAGTTAAACGAACCACCAAGTACGTCACCATCTGCATTAATCGCAACAATTCTTGTAGTATTCATATCTTCAAGGTTAGCTGCTGAAATGTTAACTGTAACTGTTCTGTTTTGGTTAGATGCAGTATGAGCAACTTCACCAACTAATCCAGGCAAGTTAGCTGTAACTGTTCTTCCAGGAGTATCGTTTCCATTAAGAGGAGGTTGAACTATTGGAGGTAGAATCGGTTGTCCCGGAGTCCAGTCATTTTGCTGACGAACAACGGTAAAGTTCGCAGTTCCGCTTGGCGTCATTCCTGTAACAGTCAACGTGTGCGCACCCAATGCGATTCCTGAACCAGCCAATCTAATATTCCACATATGACCGCCGCTGTTAGGGATTTCTTCAACTCTGCCGTTCAAGTTAGCGGCTGGACTGATTGAGAAATCACTAGCTGCAACCGGAGCAGATGTAACAACTCTCAAAGTACTATTGTTACCGCTTTGTCTAACTTGTAGCAAGTTAGTAGGAGCTGTAACGCTAATTCCGCTAGCCGGAACAACTACCATTAAAATTGAAACAGAAGTAGAACCTGCTGCATGCCATTCATCATCATCAGTAGTTCTTTCTACTGTTGCAGTACCCGAAACAGGATTAGCTCCCGCAGTAACAACTGTCCAAGAAGGTGCAGGTCCGAAAGTCAACGGAAGCGTGCTCGCTCTGTCAAAGTCAGTACCGTCCGGAGTAATCGGAACATACATCTCAGCTTCAGTACCTGTAATAAGATTTCCATCAGTGTCTGTTC
>Ga0123355_10022552_pt1 | contig 10092 bp, 5 predicted proteins | sample TergutEmb28metaG_3_FD_89872 | JGI IMG/M metagenome (GOLD analysis project Ga0123355, IMG submission 89872) | Embiratermes neotenicus P1 segment gut microbial communities from Petit-Saut dam, French Guiana - Emb289 P1 | ecosystem: Host-associated > Arthropoda: Insects > Digestive system > Gut ...
TACAGCAGCTCACCACTGGTTCCTGTCCTTCCATCTACAGCTAGGTCTTCCAAGACCTTTCTTGCTTCAAGTTCTCCCCCCCCCCCCCCCAAAACAAAAAAAAAAAAAAAAAAGTGGTTAAGAAAAATATGTGAGTACGCGTTGGGGAAACAAGATGCAATAGTAAAGAATTGGCTGTGAATATGGAACAATCACCAAGATATTTCAAAACTCTAAATTACGATTTTGTAAAACAAACGATATCCTGCGCGGCTGAGAAGCTGCAGCTTATCCAGGACACTCTGTTCTTTACGTGGTGGAAAAAATAATGCTTATAAAATTACTAGGGGGTGGATTTCGGAAATTTTAATAATACCTACACCCATATTTTACTGACACAAGCACATGTCATTCTTTATTTTAAAAGGGCACACTTAATTTCATTGTGCAGAATTTGGCCATAAACAAAAGGAAGTAAAATTATTTTGTAATTCGCCTATTACTCAGATGGATAGATGATGTGGAAGAGGATATAAGGAAACTTGGTGTAAAAAGATGGGGAAGAAAAGCTTTGGATAGGGAAGAATGGGCGTCAATTATAAAGGAAGCCAAGGCCAAACTCTAAGGACCGTAGAGCAATAAGAAGAAGAAGAATTCGCTTATTATATACAGTATAGACAATTCTTACATTAATTATGAAGCGCACTGATAAACTACTTTGATTTAGTCTTTTTAAATACTAAGATTCCCTGAATTGTAGAGTCCATAAGCCTTGACTCTCAGTTCATTATTCTATGTACGCTTCGTAAACGAACCGCTGACTTTCTATTGAAGCTTACACAACGTAAGTGGTCACTCCGCTCTTGTGGCAAGAGTGAGATCTAATGACAAATGGCGCGCTCGTACGTAAACGCAGTCTGGACTGCTTGGTAAGAAAATTCCCAATCATCTAACACAACATTGAAATTTTAAGTGGGTCAAGTCATGTACCAAAGCTGCTCTTTCGCTTTGATGTTCAAAAAATAAAATACTTTTGTTTCTTCTCTTATTTATAGTTCTCTGAAAAGCGCAAGTTGAGAGTAACAATGCGGTCAACTTTCACAAAAAAAGCTTTCTTGTAGAATAATGGCTAAAACGTTCTCGCAGAGTAAAAATGAGGTACTGTATTTCGTGATGACTTATACAGAAACGCTGTCCGGGATTGCTCAGATTCACGGCATCTGGTAATTGGTTAGAAAATCGTGCGTGGATTTTGATGCCGGCCTTCTGTTCAACACACAGTACAAAACACAAGGTGTTCACGACAGCTGTTGTTGGAAACGCAATACGTTTCGAAAATCTTGACCCCGGCCCTTGAAATCTTGTTGCGAGTCGCGGCTTAAAGCATAGGCAGAAGTAGACGTAATGCCATCAAACTGTATGCATTATAAACTGTCACGTCGCTTGTACGAATGTCACAGAAGCCGAAATTTGTACTGAAGTATGGATTATTTGTTTTTTTTTTTCAAATTAATTTTTAACATCTTTATTGTTGCACCGTGCATATCGTCGAATTATTTAATTATTAACCAATTATTAACCAACTGTCCTGTACAGGACGCACACCCATAGTCAAGCACTCTCAGCAAATACACGATACAACATGCTGCCACAGCACCCTGTTAATGCAACGAATTGAATCAGTGACTATTTTAAACGTGGCTTCAGCGAGGAAAGTGTAGCTGATGATGATTTTAGAATAGAAACATGTCGGAGCAATTTTAATGTTTTAGTGTGAAATTTTATGTATATGCATCAGTTGGTTAAAAATTAATTAACTTTTAACACTTCTCTTTGGATTTAAATTTCATTTGTTAGCGATGAAAATCTTGCAGTTCAAAGACGTACCGGAGCAGAGAACGGTTTTGGATATGTGCTGTAAAGGTAACGCAGTACCGTTACAGGCCTGGAGTGACCCAGAGCGTTCCAGGAAGTTAAGGTTCCCAGATTACATGACAATGGTACAGGATGGTGGTAAGGTTATCAGCCTTACGCACCGACCGCCTTTACTCCTGGTACTCATTTCTGTTAGAGGCTGAGTCGAACCCAGGACCATAGAGGATTTTATGTCAATGAAAAATTCCAATGACACCAGCTGGGATCAAACCAGTGACCTTCCGATTTGTAGAACAGCACCTTAAGCACTGTGCCACCGCGGTCCCCTTAGATATGTGCTGTATCTGCTAGAAAGAGGTATTTGTCCGAACTCTTCTAAATCCTTTCCGCGCGCAGCATACTGCAACGGCACTCCTGAGCAAGCATTTTGATGAGGAGAGGGCCGACCTGCATTTCGTCATAATACTGGAATATTCATTCTTATGATGAATTGTGTAAATGTCGAAGTCTGTGGCTGTAGTGCGGCTGGTCGCCTGATGGTGTAATAGTTTTCACCAAGACGGGTCTTGTCAGCTCTTAAATCGAACGCGCGGCCGCGATGTTTGAATTCTGTGAATTTTATATGAGACACACAGAAAGAAACCGATCAAAAGAAAACAAGATCATACATACAGTATTAATACCAACTAACTGCACGATATTTATAAATAAATATCTATTTCTTAATACTTCTACAAATTTTGGCCCTTGACCGACATCTTCAGGCAGAGCTTACGTGTAAATGAGTCTGTTTTAATATCAATATCGTCAAAGGTGTACATAAATAAATCAATTTACAGTGCCAAAATAGTAAAAACATTGCTAAAATATAGAAAATGTAAAATTGTTACGCATGTTTTACAGTTCTTTTTAAAATTATCCTACAGCTGCAAGAAACAGGTGTTAATGGTGATCTATTCTGTCGAAAATGTATATCCGAGCGTTATACATTTATGTTTGCTCTGTAGTTTGCCACAAAATGCTCAAAATTATAGGTAAATCAATTTCACGGAACATGTATATCATTAAGTTCGAAAACAAGGTTGTTCTGTATTTCTCCACAATCACATGCAGTTTCCTTTAAGCATATTCATGCCTGTTACAATACATGTATTCTTAAATTGTGATTTTTGTTTCTACGAAGTAAGAAAATATGTCCCCCTTTACAAGTCGTGTCCAAACACACTGGAATTAATTTGATAACCAAAGTTGCAGGAATGAACTGCCAGACAAGCAGGTTCTATAGTATAAGCTAAAATAAATAAAACAGATTTATTGCATTGCTTTCGGATTAATAGTCCTATATTGTCATAGTCGCGAACGCACAAATTTTCCACCTCAGAATTTTAGGCGCCTGAAAAGTATTATGATACAAGTCCCAGAATAAAGGCCAAAAATTGTTGGCGCCTCCGTACAAAATTTATTCACGGGGCGACGTGGCGCCCGAGAATTGTGCATCCCCTATCATAAGTATTAAACCCTAAATCGTATGTGGACTGCTGCATGAGACTTGAGGATTTTCCGGCAGTGAAAATTTAAGCAGTAAATCTGAGTTCTAATTTGGTGTAGTTTTGGTAAAAACCGATCTTTGCTAACGTTTCAGAGAAGCTTTCTGCCACTTTGTTGAGGTCAGAAGTTACTGACCTAAAGATAGAACCGGCATATTCTTCCGCAACATCGATAATCACTTGTTAAGTTACAAAGCTACTTTTCGCTGTATTCGATTAACTCTCATTCCTTCTTTCCTTTCCTTTTTCGTTTCAGCTCTTGTTAGGCTATTTTTTGTCACCCCCTTCCAGTCACGTGGCAACTAAATTTATTAGGTTGGTGTATTTGTAAAAAACACTTTTTATCGTGTATTCGGCAGGTACCCATGACCATTTTGGTCGCGGTCACCGGGTAACATGTTTTAATTTTTTTATGATTGTACTCAGAACTCTTCGAAGAATGGTGGAATAAATATTGTAACTCAGTTTCCACTCGACTTCTTCTTCTGTAGTATTTATTCTTTTCACTTTCAAACTCATATTTTTATCTCATTTTCCTCGATATATGGACTATGAATTTTTAGACATAAATATCAAATTTGATGATATAGCGTTGGCGCGCTGGACTTGCTTGCGGGTAATGCATGGGTCTCATCTTGGCTGATTCCTATTGTATGCTCAGTTTTCTCAGCCCCGAGGCAAAGCCTGACATAGCACCTTGATTATCCTTTCAATTCTTCCCTCTACATCCTATGCAATTCATAATTTAACTTATCATTCGAGTTTATCGAGAGATTCATAAAATAAACATCAAACGAAAAGAAAAGCAAATTCATTGTTTTGGGTATCGCGTTCTGCCGTCTCTTGTCCATGCCGTTGCAAAAATTTATATAATTTTCGTGTCAGTGATAATTGTCAGCACGTGCTTCTGTTGACGGTAGCTGTCGGGATTTGAATGGCTAAGGCGTTAATGCTAATGCAGCACTTGACCTCAGGTCTTTTACCTGTAGATATGTTGTAACGATTTTATTCATCACGCCTCGTCTGAAGCCACCTTCCCGTAACATCCTGTGTGTTTGTTTCCAAGTGCGACAAGTTCAGTAGTGTGAATCCAACCTACAAACGTCTCAACCCTCCGAGTTTTCAGGCTTTAATAAAAGTGCAACTGGAATCCTCATTCGCGATGCTTCTCTCCGTGGCACAGTGATTTCTTCTGGAGGGGTCAATTGTCGACTGGATATCTGACCCTTCAAAATGATGCCATTAAACCGTCTCGAGATGTTCGGAAATGCACCCAGTGACAGATGGAAATATCCCAGAAGAAAGAAGGTCTCATCATACCTGGTTTCATCCAGGTCTCCTGTAACCCTTTCCAAGCCACGGACGAGATACTTCGCTAGAAAGGGTCAAATGACGAGGAGAAAAGTAATTCCTGTTCCGCACTTCAAGATTATGACTTTGAAGCCGTGCAATTTAAAACGTAAACAATGATTCTATTAAAATGTACGTTTGCATTTAGTAAGGAATGTTCATTGTGAAAGGCCATATCAATTGTTGTTCTGTTTTCTTATAGTATTCTGACAGATAGAGGAAGAAATCTGCACAGGGAATGTTACGTCTTTGTTCTTCACTTACTGCTGTTAGATGTATTAACTAGAAACACGAGAGGGTAAATGAGAAACACATGGGTCTTACTTGTATGGTTTTGTTAGGAACAACTCAAGAAGGAGATTACTAGGGGACCAAGGAATAAATGGGACGATAATACTGTAAAAGAGTTGTAAATAAGTATGATAAAGAAGTATCACTATCTAGGTTTTAAAATTGTGAACTACACTGAGGGAACAGGATAGGTATTGTAGTGCTGTGTTTCTCAGACGTTCTGATATTGTCAATCCCTGACAAATTCTCAGTAATTCTGCGTATCCCCTCCCAAATATTATGTAAACTGAGTACCCCTTAACTAAAACTTTCAGTAACACATAAATCTGGAATATCTAGAAATAATAAACAGACTTATTAAAGTGTGAAACTTTAATAAATCGACGTAGAAATTTCCTTCAAAGCAAAATGTCTCCTAGCAGCAATGACAAAGCTAAGATTAGGAAAATATAAAGGATACAACTTTGTTTTACTGAATGGAATCCACTCGACCTGCTGCCCGCTGGTTGAGAGGCACTGTGGTAGTGGGGTTGTGCGAACATAGTGATGAAACTTGGAGTTAAGTCGTGTAGGGAATTTCGTTGAGTATTTATACTCCTGTAGTACGAATCTGGGTGTTTAAATTAGATGCCTCAGAGCGCTAAACTCATAGTGGCTCGCGTGCTAATTCTTCTGGCATTATAGCTGACATTTCAAGATGATTACTGTAGCAGTAAAATAAAAATTTCAATTGTCCTTCTAGTTTTCTGTGTAAAAAACATCACATGGGCTTCATGGTCACGAATGTGTCTCCGGAAACTTCAATCTCGTTTGTCAGCCGTTACGCACGGCAGAGAGCGCTGGAGTGAACTTGGATTGTACCGATTAGTTCCGCTAGGAGCGCTCGAGACAGAGGCGGCCAACCTTTTCGAGTGGGGAGGTTTCTCGTGCATCATGTGCAATAATGCTCCGTCAGATTAGTCGTGTTTATTAACACTGGTACAACACCATACCGAACAGGAACTTGTAAAAACGTCACGCTTGTGGTTATAATTTGGTACTTCACTTACAGAACTGAAATGTGTTTCCTCCCACGATGCTTAGAAATATTTCTTTTTAGGCGCGTTCGCAAAATTGCGAAAAGCGACTATCAGTTTCGTCATGTCTGTCGCTTCGTCCGTCCGTTCGCATGGAACAACTCATCTCCCACTGGACAGATTTTCATGGAAATTGATTTTTGATTATTTTTCGAAAATCTGTCGAGAAAATCCAATTTGAATTGAAATATGACAAAATAACGGGCACTTTACACGAAGATCTATGTACATTTACGATAGTATCTCGATGAATTCTTCTTAGAACGAGAAATGTTTCAGACAAACTTTGTAGAGAAAATCAAAACACACATTTTATGTTCAAAAACATTTTCCGGTAAATCGTGACGTTTATAAGAAAATGGGGGAGGGGGGGGGGATGGTACAGCCGGACAGACCGTAGGGTGATAATATAATATGGCACATGCGCATTGCATGCCGAATAACTAAGACTACAAACACACACTTAGAATTTTTGACACTTTTTGCTTTTCCCCGGTAACAACATTTGTACGAATGCGCCTAAATTTAACGCTATACTTAACAATGCCTTTCATTATTTACAAACAAAAATGGCTCCGTCGTGTGAAGAGCGTAACACATTATTCACGAGAGCGTCTCCAGCTACGATTGCCAGAGGTAACTCATCCCATCAACTCTTTCCTTCAGTATTTACTAGAGCCCTAGATAGATACTACACATAACTTCACAGTTTAATTGAATATTAATGGCGTGGATTTCAAAAGTTCAGAAGAGACAGCTTCATAATTTCTTCATTTCAACGTACAGATACCGCTGGACATTCAACTTGTAGTATTCCGAGCCGTCTCATTGCCTAAAGAAGCCAATGTACGTACGATGGATATCAAAATCTTTATGCTTGTGTTTTTGCTTCGTTTAATTTCCTAGTGAACAACGATTTTACGGTCGCTAAATATAAAATCTAGTTGGTGGGCAGAAGAAAGAGAATGTTAATAAGCAACGATTAGGGAAGTCTGCAGTGCGATATGTTTATCGCACTCTCTTCAGATACCAGGCCACTTCCGTGTCACAGGAATATTATGGAAATCGGAACGGAAGTGAATTTGAAATCGCCAGGCTTCATGACGTTTTGCGTTGAATGACCTCTTGGAGTTTGTTGTTATACCCCCGTTGTCGTCCTTTGTGTACAAGCAAAAGGACTGACAATGACTTGACTGTTGCGTGTAATGCCAGTCGCACGGAAATAACAAGACTTGTCTTATCTTGGTGATAAAAACGGTCAGCTGAGTTTTGAAAGGTCATGGCACATCTTTATTGGTTACGAAGGTAAGATATAGTTGAGAACTTGGCTCTTCTGGGTTATTACGCAACGAGTAGTGTAATTTCTTACTTACATTTAGGGACAGCCTATCGGTCCCATCTTCAGGGAGGCTTCATGACCCATGAAGATGGGAACCCGAAACGTCGGTAAAAATTACCGTTACTTTGGATTCTTGACCCCGAAGATGAGACTGATATGGTGTCCCGAAACGTCGGTAAAATTACAACTACTAGCTGCATAATAACTCAGAAGAGCGCAGTTCTAACTTACTTCGCGGCCGAAGCCTGAAATCATGTCCGATATCTTTGGATTCCTTCTGCCAGCGAATTTCATTTTGCAGGATGGTAAATTTAAAAGCTCAAAATCAGCTTTGATTGAAATTAAAATTATTTGTCGCTCATTAAAGAATTCTTTGACAATAGAAAAGGAGTGCTTAATGCACACACTGCCAATCCCGCCGATGATTATCCTGAGATAGTTTCTTCTTTCTTCCAGCCACAGAATATTTTCGTTAGATTCATTCCAAGAGTTTCTTCCTGTAATTAATTTCCAAACCACGAAGAGCGTGAGGAAGGGAGTATAGCTGTATGCAGTATTAACCTGAGCATATATTTCATGCCAACTCCTTGCAATACAGTCTTTTTAAAGCTCTCTGTTCTGCAGCCAGTCAAGAAATTCCTTTATCCGGAGTCAGATGAATCCAGTCCAAGACTGTCCATTCTATTTATTTACTACGGCTGCCTTTTCTCTTTCGTTACAACGGCTGCCTTTTCTCTTGCGTGTCCACCGACAGGGGGCTGACTGGTTCCCACAGCCGGTATAGCAGTACCAGTAAACAGAAAACAAGACAAGCGATGTATTATAAGGTAATACTGAGGTACAATAGTGCAATCATTTTTGCAGTGCTCAAGCAATATACTAATACGTAATTTGAGTGTCTGTATTTTTGTTTTATTTATCTGGCAATCAAATCGGAGGCGCCGCATCGTAGTGTTATCTGTAGCCTGTCTGGCACCACCGTGTTTTTCCACGTTACCTCATAAACGGCACGATTTTTGTATTAAAAAATTATTGTACACACAATATTTGTCTTGATTTCTCCAGATGTTTTGTCTGAATTATTTCTCATTTTGATAAGAATTAAGGGAGATGTCATAAATATACATGCGTCTTCATGTCAAGTACCCGTTATTCTTGCCAGATTTTAATGAAACTTGAATTTCCTCTACAGATTTTCGCGAAATACTCAAATATAAAATTTCATGAAAATCCCTCCAGTGGGAGCCGAGTTCCATGCAGACGGAAGGATTACCTTCTGTCACGTAAGGCTCTATTCCATTTGGGACCTAATAGATTAGTTGTTTGGACCATTCATGCAAGCAGATGACCACACCATTTTGTTTTTTATTTGTACCACAAATTTTCATCTTACATCCACTCTTTCTCTGTTTCATTTTTTTTTACTCTGTTCCTCCTACTTTGTATCGATCTTATGAAATATAATTCCTGTAGGTTGAAACTAAGCTCTTCCTGCTTTGGAGTTAACAAGTTATTACTACAAAAAGATGTGCAGGTTTGGAACTCATATACACCTATGCATAGTGCGGAGCAAGTTTCTACGTTCAGAGTGGATTTTTCAGAAAACTACATTCCAGGTCGTAAGAGGTCCAGTTTACAAATACTTAGTACCCTTTACGCGATTCTTCTTATTTTCTCTGTTGCTGTGACCACAAAAAAGTCAACGGTTCCTGCTGTTCAGTGTGCTTGCTGTAGTAAAGACTTTACGTGATACAGCTACCGGTGCCGGAGACTTGCGGCAGCAGATTATTTGTGTTGTAATATTTAAGAGCTTCTCCAGTTTATGTCTCGTCCTACATGCAGTCGTGGTCTTTATGTAAACACGAAATATGACTATCCATTTTCTTCGTGATCCTTATTTTCTCCTTTTTCTCCCTCTTCTCTTCCGGCTTTGTTCCTCACCCCGTTTTATTTAATATTCTTTTTCAAGAGCTTTTTTCTTACTTCTCTTTTAGTTGTTATCCTGCCTTTGTTTCTTCAGTTAGTCATCTTTATTTTTGTCCATGCTACTCTTCCGCAGTTTCTTATTTTTTTTCTTTCTATTTGCCGACTTATTTTCTACATTCGTTTGTCTTCTTTTCTCCTTTCTTTTCTGCTTATTTTCCCACACCCCTTTCTTCTACTCTTTCCACCGGTTCCTGTACTTTTCCTTATTTCATATGGTGACCCTCTGGGACCCATAACTAATTCTGATACAATTGTTTGGCGTGAGGCTGGGTCCCTTGGGTGAGGGATCAGCCCATCGCCAGATCTTCCGGTTACAAAAGAAAAGATATGAACCGGGGTAATTAGTTCCTTTCCGTATTGAACGTAAGACATGGGACCGCTGAATATTTTATACCACCTTCTTGAATTGAATGGCATGATATATATATATATATACATACACACACATACATACATATATACATACATACATACATACATACATACAGTGATACCTCGGCTAACGAAGATAATTCGTTCCGGATTAACATTCGTTAGCCGAAATCTTCGTTAGCCGAAACGTGATTTCCCGTAGGTTTCTATAGAAAATCGTTTAATTCGTTCTGGATGCTGCCCACTATTTAAAGATAAGTTTTATAAAATAGTAAAA
>Ga0123355_10022554_pt1 | contig 10091 bp, 9 predicted proteins | sample TergutEmb28metaG_3_FD_89872 | JGI IMG/M metagenome (GOLD analysis project Ga0123355, IMG submission 89872) | Embiratermes neotenicus P1 segment gut microbial communities from Petit-Saut dam, French Guiana - Emb289 P1 | ecosystem: Host-associated > Arthropoda: Insects > Digestive system > Gut ...
ACTTGATATGTTGGATTGTGGGTTAATCTTGATTAAACTTGTCTTAACAACAAAAAACTTGTCTTAACAACAAAACAGAAGGGAAGATGATTTTATGATTAACAAGGTTGAAACGGGAAAACGGATTGCCTTACTGCGCGGGGAGCTTGGCTACTCGCAAGCGGCATTGGCCGAGAAGTTAGAAGTATCTCCGCAAGCGGTTTCAAAATGGGAAACGGGGCAGACGCTACCGGAGGTAGACATTTTGCTTACCCTTTCATGGATGTGTCGTGTCACTATCAACGACATTATTGATGCGGAAGAAGTGTTTACAGACCAATATAATAATGTAGAACGCGAGTTAATTAGGATGAATAAGTACCTTATTTGCCCCGAATGCAAAAGTGAACTGTCGCTAAGAATACAAACAAGCGGCGGAGCACAGTATTTTGAGTGTAGTAATCACCACCGGTATAACATTGAGGATGGGGTAGTGTATTTCAACACGCGTGAGGTTGAAGGCGAGTTATGGTCACTATATCTACGGAACTATGAACATTATTTGCAGGAAGCCAGGCATCCGGGGCTTCCTAGGTATATGGAAGGGGAAGTATCTTACAAAGATGTCATGTGGCGTGAAATTGAAAAACTGCGCCCGAGTACTATTGTTGATATTGCATGTGGCACAGGTAGCGGCATAAAGCATATCCTACAGCGGATAAACTGGCCCTGTACGGTAATCCTGGCCGATTTAAGCTTTAGAGTACTGGCGTGGAATCGCAAGTACTTCACGGAGGAAATACGAAACCCATATGTAGATTATGTGTTTTTGGCCTGTGACGGCTCTAATATTCCGCTAAAAAATAACTCTGTTGACATGGTGTTTTCGAACGGTGGCTTCGAGAGTATGCAGGATAAAATGATGCTAGGCTTTAAAGAAGCGCATCGCATATTAAAACCAGCCGGGAAGGCTGTGTACAACATGAGCTTGGTAGATAACCACGATAGTGACAATACAAAAAAATGGATTGATTTATATTTGTCTTTGCCGGATGCATACGCTATTGAAAAAGAAAAAATGAGGGATTTGGCACAGTGGGTAGCCATGTGCGAAAAAGCAGGGTTTTCTCACAATAATTGGACTAAAATATATGGGGAAATACCCGCACCGGATACCACAGTCTTTCCTTACGAAAACCAGATTTTGCGCTGGATGGCTCGTTATGTTTTTGTGTCTGGCCATTAAGCCTAATATAAAAACCGCCAAGCTATAAATAATCTTGACCAAGTATATACGCGTGGTATATACTGCAATAAAAGGAGCTGATGACATGCAAACAGCAACGGTTGTATCGCAATGGGGCAATAGTAGCGGCATTAGATTACCTATCGAAATATTGAGAAGAGCGCAAGTAGAACTTAATGACAAACTGTTTTTTGATGTAGATGAAAATAAAAGAATTATCCTAACAAAAGACCCGACACCAAAGCCAGGAACATTAGAATACCTATTTAAAGACTATACAGACGGCCCATTTAATACAGAGTTGACAGACTTAGGGGAAGCCGTGGGGAACGAAAAATGGTGAAAACGACTCCGCTCCAGGGCGATATTATTAAAATCAACCTAAACCCAAAGCAAGGACACGAACAACAAGGTTACCGCCCATATATATGCCTAAGCAATAAAATTATTAGCGACATAGCCAATATTGCGGTGTTTGCCCCAATCAGCAACACCACGCGCAATTATCCGTTATATGTAAAACTAGAAAACACGCAAACAACAGGCTCTGTGCTGCTGGACCAGGTTGTTGCAATAGACTATAACGCTAGGCAGTTCGAGTTTGTTGAAAAAGTGCCTGCTGACATGTTAGGTGAACTTCTGGAGAAAGTTGTTTTGGTGTTCCAACCAAATGATAGTAAGTAGTTTATTATGTAGCGGTTGCCCTAGCATGGGCTTTAGGAAAATGTTTATCTCATGAGTTTACGCCTCCTTTTAGAATGGCCCCGTCTGCAAAGACAGGGCCATTTTTCTTATTGACTAGGAAACTGGTCTGGCATCCATCGTTAAAAGTGGCTACGCCACTTTTTTAGCTTATTGTTACAGCCCCATCTGCCATGCGTAGCACCGTATCTGACACGGCGGCTATGTCTGGGTTATGCGTAACCACTATCACGCAATAGGATTCCTGGTGGGCTAAATTTTGTAGAAGGTTAACAATGGCCTCGCCGTTTGCGATATCCAGGTTGCCGGTAGGTTCGTCTGCAAGTATTACCCTTGCCCCTGTGGATAGCGAGCGGGCTATGGCCACGCGCTGTTGCTCGCCGCCGCTTAGGTTGGCGGGGTAGCGTTTGTGCTTGCTTTCGCCTATTCCTACCATGTTTAGTAGCTCTTTTGCGCGGGCTTCTGCTTCCTTACGCTTTACGCCTTGCGCTTCTAATAGGTAGCTGGTGTTTTCTAAGGCGGTTAGCAGGGGGAAAAGGTGAAAGGACTGGAATACCATAGATATCTGCTTTTGCCGATACTTGTTTAGGTTAACTGTTGATAACGCCTCGCCGTGGATATACACCGTGCCGTGGGTTGGCTTATCAAGCCCTGCCATGATGGATAATAGTGTGGTTTTACCCACGCCAGACGGGCCTACTATAGAATAGAACTTTCCTTCTTCAAAAACAGCCGATATGTCTTTTAGCACGTTCTCGGTTCCGCTTTTATAGCGGTAGCATACGTTTTCCAGTTTTAACATTGTGGTATCCTCCTCTACTCTTTCACTTGTAACAGTACCAGCGGCGGGCGGCGTATTACCATTACCGCACCCATTATTGCACCTGCCGCTACACCTGCCAGGTATAACCCTACGGCCATAAATAACGCGCTATCAAAGCTTACACGCATAGCCAGTAGCATTAGTAACCCAGGCAGTACGCCTCCTAGGCATACTAGAAACTGCTCCATAAGCAACATTAACATTGTTTTTTTCTTACTTGTGCCTATTACATGCAGGATTGCGGCACTTTTGGCGTTTTGTAGCATCAGTAGCATGGATAGCCCACCGGCTATTACTATCGAGGCTATTAGGGCCAATGGGTATATCAGCTCTAGCAGTAACAATGTTTGATTGGCTATGCCTATCATATTATTAAGTTCTTCGTCCCACATTTGGATGGACAAGCGCCCTATATTACCGGTTATAAACTCACGTACATGGGTCAAATTGCGGTTATGCACTGGGTCTACTGTGAAGTTGAATACGTTGTATCGTATTACAAACCCCAGCAAATGCTCTAAGGCATATAGCGGTATGAAGGTGGCTTCACTTGCAGTGCTTGGGCTTACGAACATATCGTGTATGCCTATAATCTGCGCATAAGCACTTTGCATGTCCATGGGGCTATCCGTTGTGAGCCCTATGTGTACTATATCTCCTAAGTCTACGCCACGCCTTTCCAGTAAGCTTTCCGGTACTATTATCGGGATTAGCTCGCCTTCGGTAAACACGAAGTTGTTTCTATCGTAGCCGGGCAGGAAGTTTATTTGCAGGCCACCGAAGTCCTCCAGGTAATTGTCTTCCATAAACATGTCGAAATTATTGAAGGCGTATAGGGAGTCAAAGGTATTGACATTGGCAACAACCGGCTGGCCCCTGTCAAAACCTATATAGTCGTGCCAGTTTTCTGGGAAACCGCCCGGTTGGGCTGGTATTATAAATGACCTGCCGTGGCCACCGGCCATAACAAAATCGTTCAAGTAACCGCCTGCTATAACATCAAGCGCACGGAAACGTTCAAGACCCACACGTGCGGCATGCCCATCATGGCTTATGAAGAAAGGCGGTAGCTCTACTTCGCCGCGTATAACGGTATACCGCAGTAGTTCCTCTACATTTTCTTCCGAACGGACAATAGACTCGCTAAGCCAGCCCATTACCAGTATGAAAAATAGCGCAACAGCAACCCCAAGGCCCGATTTTACCGGGGCACGGCGTACTTGACGCAACACCCATCTAAACCAGCCGGATATTACCCTGCCGGTGGATGTTGCAAGCTTCTTTTCGGGGATGAAGAACATGGTTGGTACGGCGGTAACCTCGCCGGAAACAACGGCGGCTTTCTTCTTCTTTTTGGGCTTGCTGTATACACCTTGGAGCTGGTTTAAAACGGGGAAGCTTACCATGTATATTGCGCCGCTTAATAGCATGACAAGGGCCAAGCCCAGCACCACAAGCCCCATTGCCACAAACCATGTCCAGGTGAACTGTACATTGGGAACAAACCCATGTATAAACTCGCCAATGGGTTCCAGTGTGTAGGTTGTGGTTTCTACTGCTATGTTCCAGCCTATTAGCCCACCAATAAGTATTGCGGGAAGCCCAAATACAAGAAGTGACGCAATAAGCCTTAGTATCACCTTTAGAGGGGTAAAGCCAAGGGCCTGTTGTATCGCGATATCCTTGCGCCGCTGGGTAAGAAACAGAAATACTACCAGTGCCATTACCAGTACCAATACTATCCAAAATACTATAGCATTAAAGGTTACCAGTAGTACCATCGGGTCTATTACCGCCCAAAAATCTGCCGAGCGGGCTTCGAACATTACTAAATTTATGCCCATTTCCCTAAATAGCGGGCCGTATTCTAGTATGAAGGCTTGCTCTGCCCTGGAGTCAAGGAGTGTAAAGCCGTACCAGATGCTTGGGATATGGCTTGGGGTATCCCAGCCCGGTATGGCATCCGGGGCTGGCGGGGCAATACTTAGCCCCTCTGGCAGTAGGGAATGAGGGATATAAATAAAAGCTGAGGTTACTATGCCTGGAACGTGCGGGCCTGTTGCCCAAAAATCTAGGTATGTGCCTACTATCTCTAGCTCTAGGGTGTAGTAGTACGCATCACCAACGCCCCGGACAATAAACTCCCAATGCGCTGGGGTTAGGCCCACAATTTCCTGGTTTAAGGGAACTTTTATTTCCAATGTATCCCCAACCGAAACACCGCGGAAGGCCGCAAATTGCGAGTTTATTACCGCAACAGGGTTGGCATATAAGTAGTCTTCATGGGTTAGCATACGCCCACGGTTTATCATGTATAAAAATTGCCCTGCGGGGTTACCTATTTGCATACGAAAGGTGGCGCCCCGTTGCATGGCCGGCATTGCGGACATGTCGCGGGTGGTTATTAGGTATACGGTTCTTAGGTGACGGTCTAGGGCTGGTATATCATCAAGTACTTGCTGTGGGATATAGTCGGATACTGCGCCATCCGGGCCTAGGAAGCCTGCTGTCCATTCCCAAAAGCCTTCGGGAATTTCCCAATCTGATGTCCGGAAAAATTGGTCGAACTCAATAATCTGAGTTAAGTTAACCATGGGGCGCAGTACATAACCTTCATAGTAATCGTAGTGCTCTACCATGTTTAAATCCGGTGCACTAAGTGTTTTTATATATGGACCGCCTTCGTATAATGGAATGGCAGACATAAAGGTTATAGTGCCAACCGAGGGTATTTGTGTGCCCTCGCCCGGCAAGAAGCTAATGTAGTGGGCAGCTCTAAAAAGGTGCAGTGAATCTGCTATAACTGCATGATTTATAACCTCTAAAAACGAAGAGTCTTCACCATATGGGATAGTATGCATAATGTACACGTTACGCCTAGGCGCGGCATGCTCTGGAAACCCGGTTAATACTTCGTGTACCGTTAGATTCATGAATACACGCGTACTATTTTGCTCGTTAATTATTTGTATATGGTTTACCGTGGCGGTAAAAATCGCTTCTGTAATACGGGGCCTTTCTTCGCGGGGAACCCATGGCATCATGCCAGCAATATCGGGGCTTAGCATATCTACGAGTAAGCCCTCTATCCCAACGCGGCTGTCTATGAAACCTACTGCGGGGCTTTGGGCTAGGATTTCTGCGGCCGCGGATACATCGCCCCAATAGTCATCGTGTTGCAAAAACCCAATAGGGCGTTGTAATCCGCCTAAAATGCCCACCTGGTCACGCACGGTTAAAAACTCTGCCGTGCGTAGGAAAAAGGCGAAAGTCGCAAGACCTATTAGGAATACTAATAGCCCCGTGCGTAGCGGTTGCCTTAGCATCGACTTAAGAAAAATGTTTTTTCTCATGGCATGAACTCCTCCTTTTGAATGGGGAAAATGTCTTTGGCCAAATAAATATAATTCCAACCATTCTATTTTAAATTGAGGTGCGTGTCAAATTTAGTGCAAAAAAACGGAGATATTGACGTGTTGTCAATATCTCCGTTATGTGGGGTGATTTAGAGGGTCGTAGCATTTCTTCAATGAATTATGGAGGAGAAAAACCCCAATAAACGTGTTATAATAACGCCAACTAAATTATCTGGGAGGGAACCATGATAAACCTAACCACAGCAGAAGCCATTATGATGAAGTACAACCAAGAGCCGTTTCATATCCAGCACGCCCAAGCCGTATCCGGCACAATGGGCTATTTCGCAAAAAAGCTTGACCCAGAGCGGGAAGAATACTGGCGCGTAGTAGGAATGCTACACGATACAGATTTTGAACAATATCCAGAAGAACACTGCGTAAAAGGCATAGAGCTACTAAAGGCCGAGGGCGTACCCGAAGATATAATTAAAGCCGCACTAAGCCACGGCTGGGGCATGACCGGTAGCCCATACGAGCCAACCCTGGAAATGGAAAAGGTGCTGTACGCCATAGACGAACTAACCGGCCTAATATGGGCCGCCGCACTTATGCGCCCATCCAAAAGCACCTTGGATATGGAGCTTTCCAGTGTAAAAAAGAAATTTAAAGATAAGCGTTTCGCGGCAGGTTGCTCGCGTGACGTAATAATAAAAGGCGCGGAAATGCTTGGGTGGAGTTTAGACGAGCTAATATCCGAGACAATACTAGCCATGCGTGAGGTAGAAAATGCAAGTAAATAATACACATTCGGGCCGTACGGCCAAAGTCGAATCCGAAGTAAAAAACATAGGAAAAGCCGAATATGCAACCACAGCCGTAAGGCCAGACCAGTTCCCAGACAATAACTGGCCAGAGGTGGCTTTTGTTGGGCGTTCCAACGTGGGTAAATCTTCGCTAATTAACGCGCTATTAAACCGCAAAAAGCTTGCGCGTACCAGCCAAAACCCCGGCAAGACCCGTACAATTAACTTCTTTAATGTAGAGGACAGGCTATACTTCGTTGACCTACCAGGCTACGGCTATGCCAGGGTAAGCAAATCAGAATCCGAAAAATGGGGCGAGATGGTAGAGGGCTACTTGCAAGACAGGCCGCAGCTTAAGCATATCTTTTTGCTGATGGATATCCGCCACGAGCCAAGTGCCGGGGACAAGCAAATATATGAATGGTGCTTACATTACAACCTGGCGTTTACCGTAATTGCCACAAAAAGCGATAAAATAAAAAAAAGCCAGGTGCAAAAACACCTGGCGGTAATACGTAAATCCCTAAATGCAGAGGTGCCTCCCATGCCATTTTCCAGCGAATCGTGGGATGGCAGGGAGGCACTTTGGGGGGTTATCGAAGGTGAGATAGAGGAGCAGGATTAACCTCTGTTAACTGTACTATAAGCTACATCGCCTACGAAAGGAAGCTTAAACTCGACACCTGTGGCAGCTTTAAACATTAAAAACAGCTTGCTACCTACAAACACTACATGCCAAATCCACATTACGGGGCGTGTCACAAGCCATAGCAACCAGCCTATTAGTGGCAAGCCTACTACCACAGCCACTACCCAGAAAATTATCCACAGGAATATGAACCATAGGGTGGATTGCAGGGCATGGAAGCGTACGAATTTGTTCTCTCTCTCCATCACCAGCAAGAATAAGCCGGAGAGTGGGCCAAGCAAGTATGCAAGGGCTGCGGCGATATTTTCGTTAAGACCGAATACTGATTTCATAATTTTGTCCTCCTTAAATTTAGTAAATTTTCTTCTGCGATGCTTCTGCGCAGAAAAAATTTGCGGTTTTGCCGTAGGCAAAAAAATTACATTTTAATTTTTAGTTTTCTTCTGCTTTTGTTGCAATGCACATTGGCTTCTTGCTATAAGGTACGTCATGTTTTTTGGAAAGTCTGCTGTGATTTTCTGGTTAAGTTTTTCCCGCGTGGTGCGAATGACGAACCATACAATAAGATACGGGCATTCGAAGAGAATGTTGCATAGGCTAATTCGAAAATTTATGCTTATTTAGCTTAACTGCCATGTGATGCCAAACTTATCGGTGAACATACAAAATAGCTCACTAAAAAATGTTTTACCGGGAGGCATATGCACTGCGCCGCCTACACTTAGTTCGTTAAAAACCCGCATGATTTCATCGGCATCTGAAATGCCTAGTACAACAGCGACATTATTGCCGGTTACGTGATTAAACGATGACGGGCAATCCGAAAACATCATATTTCCGCCTGCAATTGGTAGCATGGCATACAGCACCCTGTCGCTATCGGCACCGGCGGCACCCTCCGGTGTGCCTGGTGCACTGCCGTAGGTCATAATCTCCGGGGCATCCAGCTTAAACACGGCCTGATAAAACGCCAGGGCTTCACGGCAGTTTCCGTTAAAGTTGATAAATACATTCGTTGACATTTGATTTCCTCTTTTCTAATTAGTAAATTTTCTTCTGCGATGCTTTTGCGCAGAAAAAATTTGCGGTTTTTGCCGAAGGCAAAAAAATTACAGTCAGTAAATTTTCTTCTGCGATGCTTTTGCGCAGAAAAAATTTGCGGTTTTTGCCGAAGGCAAAAAAATTACAGCTAGTAAATTTTCTTCTGCGATGCTTCTACGCAGAAAAAATTTGCGGTTTTATTCATGCCTCTTTGGGGCATTCTTACATAAACCTCAAAAATAAAGTAAAATAAAGTATGGCGGCTCTAATTTTATCAAAAGTAGGGATATCATGCAAAACTATCACGGCCTGCTAACGGCCCATAACGACCATATTGCAAAAACCACAGGCAACCGGCCAAGTTTTTTCATACGCACATACGGTTGCCAAATGAACAGCCGCGATTCGGAAAAAATGGCGGGCCTGCTTGCCCAGTTAGGCTACCGGGAAGCCGAAAGCCTGGAAACGGCAGATTTAGCACTGTTTAACACCTGTTGCGTACGCGAAAGTGCCGAAAACAGGATTTTCGGGCATTTGAGTCGTTTAAGGCATACCAAGGAAACCGAAAGGCCCGGTATGGTAATCGCGGTTGGGGGGTGCATGTCTCAGCAGGCAGAAATTTCGGAAAAAATACGCGCTTCGCATTCATATATTAATGTAGTGTTTGGTACGGCCAACCGCCACCGCCTGCCGCAGTTTTTGTGGCAGGCTATTTCTACTGGCAAGCAAATTATTGATATAAACGAAGATGACGATTTGCCGGAGCTGGATTCTGTGCCCGTTACCACGCGGGAATATCCGCATAAGGCCGGGGTTAATATTATGTATGGTTGCGACAATTATTGCTCTTATTGCATAGTGCCGTATGTGCGCGGGCGCGAAAGAAGCCGCCCGGCGGCAGATATCTTACGTGAAATAGAGGCACTTGCGGCAGACGGGGTCAAGGAGATAATGCTACTTGGGCAGAATGTCAATTCTTATGGGAAGGGGCTTACGGGTGAAAGTGAAATATCTGACTTTCCCACGTTACTACGCCATGTGAACAAAATCCCGGGCCTTGAGCGTATACGCTTTATGACATCCCACCCGAAGGATTTTTCAGGCGATTTAATTGCGGCTGTGCGCGATTTGGACAAGGTATGTAAGTCTGTGCATTTGCCGCTACAATCCGGCAGTACGCGGGTGCTTGAAGATATGAACCGCATGTATACCCAGGCCCAATATCTTGATTTGGCGCATCGCCTCAAAGAGGCGGGCGTGGGCCTTTCCACAGATATAATAGTAGGCTACCCCGGCGAAACAGACGAAGATTTCGAGGCAACGCTTGAAGTTGCACGCAGGGTTAGGTTTCATGGCGCGTTTACTTTCATATACTCAAAGCGTACCGGCACCCCCGCCGCAACCCGCAAGGATTTGGTGCCGCGAAATGTTTCCGCCGAGCGTTTCGAGCGGTTAACGGCTACTATTTACCCAATTTTACAGGAGATAA
>Ga0123355_10022555_pt1 | contig 10091 bp, 8 predicted proteins | sample TergutEmb28metaG_3_FD_89872 | JGI IMG/M metagenome (GOLD analysis project Ga0123355, IMG submission 89872) | Embiratermes neotenicus P1 segment gut microbial communities from Petit-Saut dam, French Guiana - Emb289 P1 | ecosystem: Host-associated > Arthropoda: Insects > Digestive system > Gut ...
AGGAGTGCGGCGCCAATGATGCCGGTATTGCTCAAGATACAGGCGAACCAATTTGATGTGCGTGCAGCACCCAAGCCCACTCCAAGTCCATTGGTTGCAAAGAGAGCGTTTATGGCCGTTGTAGTCCACCAATTCCGCTCGATATAAGATGCGGACTCACTTTTTTTGAGCAGGGTATTGTCGACCATATCGTAAACATTGTCGAGCGCATGCGGTGAGAGTGCAATGGTCGCAAAAAGTGCGCAGACCGCAAAGGCAGCCCCAACCGCTTCGGCATTCAGCCCTTCGCGATGGGGGGCCAGTGGATTCGTCGAACGGCGCAGCCAATTGGCGCCGAAGGCGGCGGCGAAGACGATCAAGCCAGCGTAAGCCGTGCTGGACGTTGAAAGGGCCGCCATGGCCACGAGCCCAGCAATGACCAGGGGTACGAAAAGATTGCGCCACAATGGATTTTCGCAGCAAGGCCGCAGAAAAGTCAGCGTGGCGGCCGTCATCACGCATGGCGGCCCATAGGCGGAAGCTTCCGCCATCAGGCCCACCACCCGCTTGCTGCCCATGACGGCATCGTCCGTCAGAAGCGAATAGGTCGCCGACCGGAAAGGCGTGAGAAGATCCGCAAGGCCAGCCGCCGAAAGAGCGAGGTCGGCAAGGCCGGTGAGGATCAGGAAAAAACCAAACACCAGCATGCCATTGAGATAGTGAAGCTTGAAAGAGGCCTGCCGGCAGCCGAGCGCAAAAATGAGCACAATGGTGAAGGACAGAGTTAAATATACGGATTGGGTGATGTTCTGCGTTGTCGGTTCGAGACGGACGGGCCAGGGCGCGACGCCGAGGCTCAGATCAAACACCTCGACCATATGGTAAAAAAGCCGGGGCATCATATAGGCGGTAAACAGGCTATAGAGGGTAAAGAGAAAGAGCAGGCCGAGGGCCTTGGGATCAATAGCCAAAGTCATGGCTCGCGCCAATTGCCCGCGCGCGAGCAGGCTTTTGCCGACAAGAAACACACCGCAACAGCTTTGCGGCAAGAGATTGAAACCGCCTTGTGCACCTAGCATATTGAGCGTGCCAATAGCGCCAAAGGCAAAAAACAGATAGAATAAAAAGACGGGGCTGCGCCATAGGAGGCCGACGAAAATCAAGGCCCAAGCTAGAACAGCAGGCCATGTCATAGCTTGGCTCCTGGTTGGATCCATGAAAATCTGAGACTGATCATTCCCTTCCTGAGTTTCAGCCCTTTGCGATGCCGCATCGCCTGAGGAGTCGAGATGAAAGATTTTATCAGAAATCGTCTCGTGATGATCTTTCGCAATGAAACGGCGGCAAAGGACATTCTCTTTTTTTCCATCCCATTCCCTTGTTGAGGGGCCAATGTCTTTGGTCTTGTCCGATTCAAGATCATGAACAGACAAAAATGTTTCACAATTTTGTAAGGTTTTGGGCTCCAATCGGACAGAATCAGATCCTTGGAGGTCGGTCCGATCCAGATTAGCCGCGGTTATAGACGTCCTGCAGCCGGACGATGTCATCTTCACCGAGATAAGAGCCCGTCTGCACCTCGATCAATTCGAGATCAATCCGGCCGGGATTGGACATGCGATGGACGCAGCCGATCGGCAGATAGATCGATTCATTCTCATGGACAAAGTGGATCTCATTGTCGCGAGTGACTTCCGCTGTGCCCTTAACGACGATCCAATGTTCGGAGCGGTGAAAATGCTTTTGCAGGGAGAGCCGTTCACCCGGCTTCACGACAATGCGCTTGACCTGATAACGGCCGCCCGAATCGATCGATTGATAATAGCCCCAAGGCCGGTAGCTGCGCTTATGTTCGAGCGCCTCCTGATGGTTCTCGCTTTTTAAATGGTCGACAAGCTGCTTGACCTGATCACCCTGGGCTGAATTGAGCACTAGCACCGCATCCTGGGTCGTGACAACGATGACGTCGTCGACGCCGATGACGGTTGTCAAATGCTCGCCTGAGCGGACGTGGACATTCGAGGCGTTCATGACGACGCCGCGGCCACGGATGGAATTGCCTTTTTCATCGCGTTCCGACAATTGCCAGACGGCCTGCCAATTGCCGACATCCGACCAGCCGATGTCGGCCGGCACGACGGCCGCCTTGCTGGTTCTCTCCATCACGGCATAGTCGATGGATTTTTTTGGCGCGCGGGCGAAAGCCTCTTTGTCAAGCACCAGAAATTGCAGATCCTTTTTGGCGTTGGCCACGGCTTCGGCAACAGCCCCGGCCATCTCCGGTTCGAAATGGCGTAATTCCTCCTGCATGACATCGGCCCGGAAGATGAAATTGCCGGAGTTCCAAAGATAATGGTTGGCGACATATTGCTTGGCGGTCTCCGAATCCGGCTTCTCGACGAAAGCCTCGACTTTGAAAGCATCTCCCTCTGGCGTTACCGTCTCGCCGGGTCTGATATAGCCATAGCCCGTGGCGGGTGCATCCGGCTCGATGCCAAGTGTCACGATGTAGCCCAGCTTCGCAGCTGCAGCCGCCCTTTTGCAAAGATCGACGAAGGCCGGCCGGTTGCGCACCACATGATCGGCGGCGAGCATGGCGACGATCGTGTCCGGTCCCGATTGCGCGGCAAGCTCGGTGGCCACCGCGACGGCCGGTCCAGAATCGCGGCGGATCGGCTCAAGGACTATGCGTCCGTCCCGCTTGATCTTTTGCAGCTGTTCCGCGACGAGAAAACGATAGTCGGAATTTGAAATGACGATCGGCATTTCAAAGACCGGGTCGGTGAGCCCTTCCGCCGCCATTTGAAAGGTGGAGTGTTGGCCAATGAGAGAAATGAATTGCTTGGGCAGGCTTTCGCGGGACTCAGGCCAGACCCGTGTTCCGCTGCCGCCGCACATGATGACAGGAAGAATTTTCACCTTTTGGCTCCCTCGCCGAAATTGATTCTCCGCCCTCTCCAAGTCTTTTGTGACTGCGTCCAACCCGGATAATTCCGAGGGCTTGCGAATAAGCGCGCCCGCTTCTTGAAGCTTGAGTATTTTGGTCAGTTTCTCCAAAAGACGGGTAAAAAAGCAAGACCCATTTTAGGACAAATGCCTAATCGTTGATGGGTAAATATATTACCTCGTGATTTTTACTTTTTCTTCACCCTTGCGATGATGTTTGTTTAGCTTTTTCAAAATGGCTGAAGAAGTCCCGAATTCATCCTTTTCCACTTCCGCCAGGCCATTTCCAGAGGATTGAGTTGGATCGGAGAACGAATAAAATACAGAGGGACGTTTGCAGAGAGGAAGCCCATGGATGAGACCGAGCCCGTCGTCGCCTGCCGCTGCTGCATCGTAGGGGGCGGTCCGGCCGGCCTCATGCTGGGCCTTTTGCTCGCTCGCGCCGGGATCGATACAGTGGTTCTTGAAAAACATGCCGATTTCCTGCGTGATTTCCGCGGCGACACGATCCATCCTTCGACCCTTGAAGCCCTCGCCGATCTCGGCCTGCTTGATGATTTCCTGAAGCTGCCGCATCAGGAAGCATCCCTGGTCAAGGCCTGGGTAGGGGATGTCACAATTCCGCTGGCCGATTTTTCGCATTTGCCAACGAGGGCCAAATTCATTGCCTTCATGCCGCAATGGGATTTCTTGAATTTCGTTGCCGCGCAAGCGGTGCGCTTCTCAAGCTTCCGCCTCCTGATGAACACTGAGGCCAAGGAACTGGTTTACGATGACGAACGTGTGACGGGCGTGCTGGCCGAGGGGCCGCAGGGCCGGTTGACGATCAAGGCCGATGTGACCATTGGGGCCGACGGCCGCCACTCTGTGATACGCGATGAAGCGGGCTTCGCGCCACAGGAAATCGGCGCGCCCATGGATGTGCTGTGGTTTCGCCTGTCGCGCAAGGAAGAGGATCCGCAAGAGACATTCGGCCGGATCGAGGTCGGCCAGATGCTGATTCTGATCAATCGCGGCGCGCATTGGCAAAGCGGCTATGTGATTCGGAAAGGCTCGGCCCCGCGCCTCAAGGCGAAAGGAATCGAAGAGTTCCGCAAGCAGATCGGAGCGCTTGCGCCCTTCTTGAGCGATCGCCTCGAAGAGCTGCAAAGCTTCGACGACATCAAACTCTTGACGGTTGCGGTCGACCGCCTGAAAAAATGGCACCGGCCTGGCCTTCTCTGCATCGGGGATAGCGCCCATGCCATGTCGCCGGTTGGCGGTGTCGGGATCAATCTCGCCATTCAGGATGCGATCGCCACTGCCAATATTCTTTCCGGGTGCCTGCGAGGGACGAATCCGATCCCGGATGCGCTGCTCGCAAGAGTGCAGGCCCGGCGCGAATGGCCGGCGAAAATCACGCAAACCATCCAGGTTCTGATCCAAAAGAACGTGATCTCACGTGTTCTCGAAGGCCAAGGCCCAATGAAGCCACCGGCCGTTCTTCGGCTGTTCCTTCATTTTCCTTTTTTACGGCGGCTGCCGGCCGGGCTGATCGGCATAGGGGTTCGCCCGGAGCGGGTCACATCGCCTGATGCTGGCGAGCTTGTCACTCATTCCTAAGGTCACCGCACGGGAAGAACGGCGAATATTCATCTGAGAGTGGGATTCGAAAAAGTGGATGACTTCCTTTTTGCTAAAATCCCGTTCCAAATCATTAGAATTGATCAGCCGCCTTGGGACTGCAGCTTGTCCGTTGAAGCAAAGGAGAGAACAAAGGCCGCATCGAGCGGCCTTTGTCTTGATGAGAGATGTCTTTATGGGAGATGTCTTGGGAGGAAAAGGCGGGCCTGCCCGGCGGAGGAGCTGGATCGGGCAGGCCCCTAGATCACGATGATTTTGGGTCGAGTCGACCCAAAATCATGAAACGTGATCAATTCAAAAAATGAGAGCGGGATGTGGCGCAAAACCGTTACATATTTTTGCTCATCCCGCTCTTGACGTCATGGGTTATAGGCCCGCTCGCCATGATCGGTGATGTCGAGACCCTCGAGCTCGGCCTGTTTCATCGGCCGCAGACCGATGACCAGATCGACGAACTTATAAAGGATTGCCGAGACGATACCGGACCAAAGAAGCGTGAAGAGGACATTCTGCGCCTGAATCTTGACTTGGCTCACCATGTCATAGGTGCCTTGAGCGGCGGAGCCTGGGTTGATCGTATAGTCGGTGATGCCGGTGCCACCTAAGAAGGGAGCCACCAGAATGCCGGTGCCGATCGCCCCGATGATGCCGCCGATGCAATGCACGCCGAAGACGTCGAGAGCGTCATCGTAGCCAATCCACCTCTTCACATAGGCGCAGAAGAAGAAGCAGACGGAACCGGCGATCAGGCCGAGCACGATCGATCCCATCGGCCCGGCGAAGCCGGACGCCGGCGTCACGGCAACGAGCCCTGCCACGGCGCCAGAGACCATGCCGAGAAGCGATGGTTTGCCCTTGGCCGCCCATTCAGTGAACATCCAGCCGAGCGCCGCAGCCGCAGTCGCGACCATTGTGTTGACGAAAGCGAGTGAAGCCGAGCCCGTTGCTTCAAGGTTTGACCCGGCGTTGAAGCCGAACCAGCCAACCCACAGAAGCGAGGCACCGATCATCGACATGGTGACGGAGTGCGGTGGCTCGATGTCATGCGGATAGCCTATGCGCTTACCGAGGATGAGGCAGCCTACGAGACCGGCGATGCCGGCGTTGATATGGACGACCGTGCCGCCGGCGAAATCCAGTGCGCCCAATCTTTGGAAGTTGCCGGCATTGTTGAGCACCGCGTCGAGATTGGCTTGAGCCGCCGCTTTGGCGGCTTCATCAGGCGCATCTGCCAGCGCCTTGGCCGCGTCGGCGATCGCATCCGGACCTGCCCAATACCAGACGCCATGGGCGATCGGGAAATAAACGAAGGTCACCCATAAGAGGATGAAGACGAACACCGCCGAGAATTTCATCCGTTCGGCAAAAGAGCCAACGATCAGGGCTGGCGTGATCATGGCGAAGGTCATCTGAAACACCATATAGGTATATTCCGGAATGTAGACGCCATTGGAGAATGTCGGGGCGGTCGAGTCCGGCGTCATCCCCCGGAGGAAGGCCCGGTCGAATCCGCCGACGAGATTGTTCCATTGATAGCCTTCCAGAAAGCCGAGCCAGGGATGATCGCCGCCCGCGAAGGGAACCAATTCATGGCTACCTTCTGTGAAGGCGAGTGAATAGCCATAAAGGCACCAGACGATACCAACCATGGAGACGATCGCAAAAACCTGTGCGAGCATGGAGGCCATGTTCTTCGTGCGGACCATGCCGCCATAAAACAGCGCAAGGCCTGGGATCGACATCATCAGGACAAGCGCCGTGGAGGTGAGCATCCAGGCGTTATCGCCCTTGTTGGGAACTGGGGTGTCGGCGAAGGCGAAGGAAGCCGCGCCCGTCGCCAGCAAAAGCCCAAGACCAATCGCACCTGGGGCGAGTCTTGGAAGGGAACGAGGATTCATAATCCAACTCCTGAAAACATCATAAAGGGAGGGAGGGGCTTTTAGATGGCTTCCTGATCGCGTTCGCCGGTACGGATCCGAACCGCCTGGTCGAGCGTAGTAATGAAAATCTTGCCGTCACCAATCTCGCCCGTGCGAGCGGCATTGGTGATCGCGTCGATCGTCTGGTTCACGAGCTCGTCTGGGATGGCGATCTCGAGTTTCAATTTGGGAAGGAAACTCACGGCATATTCAGCTCCACGGTAAATCTCCGTGTGGCCCTTCTGGCGGCCGTAACCCTTGACTTCGGTCACGGTCATGCCGTGCGCGCCAAGCGCCGTCAGCGCATCGCGGACCTCGTCGAGTTTGAACGGCTTGATAATCGCAGTAACTATTTTCATTTTGCTGATCCTGTTTGCCTCTGCCTTGGGTTTTTGAAAGGTCGTCAGAACAGTTTAACTGCGTAGGGCCCGGGCGCGCGATCACGGCCGTGCTTGAGACGCTAAAAGCAAGCCTTAGGCCAGTTTGCGAAGTAGCTCAAGATTACATAAAGTGCATTTAAAAACAACATGGTAGTGCTTAAAAGCTGCAATTTTGGAGCAAGCCGAGCCCCGGTCTTTTGGAATTGAGAACCTCGCTATTGAGAATGGATCGCCGGTAACACCGTAAGATGGCAATGAAGGGGAGAGAGTCTTCATTTCTGCCGAGTCTCAAAATATCGATCATGAGCGAAGGACACGCATCAGGCCCTCCTGCGAGACCGAGGCCACAAGAGAGCCCTCCTTCGAGAAAATAAGGCCGCGGGCCAGCCCCCGTGCTCCGCTTGATGAAGGACTGTCTTGTGCATAGAGCAGCCATTCATCGGCCTGAAAAGGCCGATGAAACCAGAGGGCATGATCAAGGCTTGCGACTTGCAGAGTGCGATCGAAAACCGAATGGCCATGCCTGCCAAGCGCCGCATCGAGCAACGTCATATCGGAAAGATAGGCCAGCACGGCGCGATGGATGGCGGGGTCCTCGGGCAGCGGTCCTGTCGCCCGCAGCCACACATATTGTTCAAGGGCGCCCGTTTCATGCCTGACATAGCGGGTAAGCTCAACTGGACGGATTTCGATTGGCCGCGGTTCCGAGAACCAGCGGCGAATGGCTTCCGGCATGGTGTCGCCATAGCGGACCAGCATTTCCCCCTCGCTGGGCAAGTCTTCCGGCCGGGCGAGGCTGGGCATTTTAAAGGCATGCTCCAGGCCTTGCTCTTCGATCTGGAAAGACGCCGACAGCGAGAAGATGGCCCGACCGTGCTGGATCGCAACGCAGCGTCTTGTCGTGAAGCTTTTCCCATCCCGGATCCGGTCGACTTCATAAATGATCGGCACGGACGGATCTCCGGCCCGAAGGAAATAACCATGCAAGGAATGCGGCGTGCGCCCTTCGACCGTGCGGGCAGCCGCGATGAGCGCCTGAGCGACCACGAGACCCCCGAACACCCGCTGCCAGCCAACCTGCGGGCTGCGTCCGCGAAAGATGTTTTCCTCGATCTTTTCAAGATCGAGGATCGTCAAAAGCTGGCTGATCGCATCCGTCATGAAGGCGCATATCCTTTCCGTCCTCCATCGTGGGAGAAGGGACTGCTCCTATCGCGTGGCCTGCGCCCATTCAGGAAAGAACATTGCCGTGGCGTTCAAAGCGGGCGCACAAGCGCTTTTTGGCCGAGAACCGCTCACCACGGGGATAGCACATAGGTAAAGACACACGCGGCCGGGCTCGACAGCGGGTTTGGAAGTTACGAAGAAAAGTGGCGATTCACCTCGATCAAGATGATTTTGGATCGTGTTGATTCAAAATCATCCTGATACCTTCTCAGAACTTGATACGCGGGATTTGAGCGAAAAAACCAGTGTCCACCTTTTCGCATCCCGCCCTAGTAGATCACGATGATATTGGGTCGAGTCGACCCAATATCATGAAACGTGATCGATTCTTATACTTTAGAGCTACTTTAGAGCGTGATTTATGCGAAACACCGGTGCCCACTTTTTCGCAACCCGCTTTGGGGCCGAAGTGGCCTTCAATCCAGCGGTCGTGCCTCTTCCGGCAGCATGATCGGGATCCCGTCGCGAATGGGAAAAGCTAGCTTGGCGGCACGCGAGATCAATTCTTGGTTTTGTGCGTCATATTCAAGCGTCGTCTTGGTCCGCGGACAAACGAGGATTTCCAAGAGGCGAGGATCGATTCGTGAGGGTTCCGGGGCCTGCTTGCTGCTTGCATTCTTTTGATCCGCCATCCCTTTGCCTTTCGTTTCTGGAGCGGTTTAAAATTGAAAATTGGCCATCTTGGCTTTTACCGATCATCAAATTGTTGGTCACCAATCGCTGGTCACCAAACGCGCTCGCCTCTAGATCACGATGATTTTGGGTCGAGTCGACTCAAAATCATGAAATGTGATCAATTTTCATAACTCAGAGCGGGATGCGAAAAATAGGTCACCCACCTTTTCGCATCCCGCTCAAGAAGACTGCGGCGCAATTGCGGTCGCGGGGGAAGTGCTATATTTATTTTGTCACATTTTCTTGACATTCACCCGCAAAAGCGCGTCGCATTCAAGAATCAGGATTTCAGTGCAGAGGAGCTGAGGTACTTCTTCCCCGCGCAAGCTCCATTTCGGTGATGGCGACGAGTACATCCGCTCGGCCTTTCAGATCGTGGGCTTCGAGCAGGGCCTGTTTTTCCTTGGGACTGCAGGGGCTCATCATGGAGAGCGCATTGACGAGCGCCTCGTTTGGCGCATTGTTGATGCTGTTCCAGTCGATCTGGAGATGGTTGGTTTCAGCGAAATCGCGCAGAGTCCGCAGTATCCCATCTCGGTCGACCTGATTCTCGCCCATCTGGGGGTTGAAATCCAGGGCAAAAGGGCTGAAATCGACGCGCGCTTGCCGGTAGTGCGTGATCACGTCGAGTTCCTTAACGATTCTGAAGCGGGCAATCCCTGTCAAAGTGATCAAATAGCGCCCATCACCCGTCTCCGAGAATTGGGTCAGCCGGCCGGCGCATCCGATGGAAAATAACGCGGGCTCGTCACCTCTGAGAGCCGCATCCGGATCGGGTTGAATCATGCCGATGATCCGTTGACCCTTCAGCGCATCGTCGGTCATGGCAAGATAGCGTTCCTCGAATATGTTAAGGGGCAACTCGCCACGCGGAAGCAGAAGCGCGCCAGCGAGCGGAAAGATCGGGAATATCACCGGCACGTCGTCCGGATGGCGATAAGAATGGTTCATGCTCATGTTGCGTCCTCAACTTCACTTAAGAGCAGGACCCTAAAAAGTGGTGACGCTCTTTGCGTTCAAATCTTGCTCTGATCTATTAGATCCGATCAGGATCATTGTGGATCGAGTTCAGCCACAAGGATTGTGATCTCGCGCTGTCAAGCTTCATGGCATGCTATGCCAATCTCCTTCAGCCTTTTACCATCCCCCGATCAAATCTTCACTCCATATCATTTTAGTCAAATCATATTGTTAATACGCCCATAAGCATCAGCTTCTGATTTACCGCCTCGAGCATTTCCCGATTCAATTGAAATTGAAGCGGGAAATGGTTCTGGGTTTTGGATTCGCCGCATTTTCTCAACGCGAACTGGTGCCTACTTCGCTGGAAAATGTTCTAGAA
>Ga0123355_10022556_pt1 | contig 10091 bp, 7 predicted proteins | sample TergutEmb28metaG_3_FD_89872 | JGI IMG/M metagenome (GOLD analysis project Ga0123355, IMG submission 89872) | Embiratermes neotenicus P1 segment gut microbial communities from Petit-Saut dam, French Guiana - Emb289 P1 | ecosystem: Host-associated > Arthropoda: Insects > Digestive system > Gut ...
AAAAGTGATGTAAGTAATAGGTTCTTAAGCTCGACCTGATGATGACCCCCAAGGGTCGAAACATGTTGTAATTTTAAACCTACAATTAAAGTTGTGTTGACGGAAATTTATATGCTATTTATACTAGACTTAATGATTCCACACAACGGGATGAATTCGATTAATAATAATAATAAACAAATTAAGCACGCTCGAGTGAAACAAAAGTTAGGCGAAGAATACCTAAACCGCATTAAAGGCATATTAAAGACAAAGTCGAATGGAAAAAATACGATAAAACTATCAATACTTATGCGACCCCAGTACTAAATTTTAGCTTCGGAATAGTGAAATGGACACCTACAGACTTGGAGAGCCTCCAAACCAAAATGGGAACGTTACTCACAAGATACAGAATTCGCCACCCCCATGCTGCAAAAGAAAGACTTACCACGACAAATGGGTGGCAGAGGTTTGATTGATATAACACGACTGCATGTTAAACAGGTGGAGCTCCTTCAGACACACTTCTTAAACAAACAGGTCACGTCGTCTCTTCATGCTGCGGTAGTAAAAGCAGATGATGGTGCAGCACACCACTGGACCTAGTCGGCGCAAATGCAAATGAACTCGCCACGGACGAAGAATACAATAACAAAGTCAAGAGACAATGGTCCCAAAAAGCCTTGCATGGCCGACATCCGTATGACCTCAGCCAACAATATGTAGACATAGAAGCGTCGAACAAATAGCTGAAAAGCGCGGATATTTTTGCCGAAACAAAGGGCTTTTTAACAGCAATACAGGAACAAGTCATACTAACAAGAAACTAAAAGAAATATATTTTAAAGCAGCCAGACACCGATGAGCTGTGTAGAAGTTGTGGAAAAGTATCGGAAACAATCCAACACATTACTGCAGCATGTGAGCAACTAGCACCTACCGAGTTTGTAAAGATACATGATGGACTGGCCAAAGTTATCCATCAGAAACTGGCAGAAGCAGATGAATTGATTGATGGCAAAAGTCCATATTATAAGTACACACCAGCCAATGTACTGGAGAATGAAAATTTCAAGCTGTACTGGAATTGCGGCATACTTACGGACAAAACAATACCTTTTAACCGACCTGACATAACTTCTATGAATAAGAAAACAAAGAACACCTTTTTGATAGACATAGCTGTCCCGAACACACACAATCTCGCCAAAACAATAACCGACAAACAAAATAACTACCAAGAACTGGCGAATGAAATATGTGTTATGTGGAAGCAAAAGGCAGCACAAGTGATGCCGATAGTAATATCATCTACAGGAGTAATTCCAAAGTCACTATCACAAAGTCTAACAAGACTTAACTTGCACCCGAATAAATACACACAAATGCAAACATCTGTAATTCTTGTCACATGTTCAATTGTAAGAAACTTTTAAAATTATAAATAAGACCACCGAGCCTAATCCTGTTGATTACAACATTCCAGGATAGGTGAATATTTCCCAGCCAAAGATGAGAGGTGAGAAATTCGGATGATGATGATGATAATAATAATAATAATAATAAATATCAAAGCGCTACAGACAACAGCCATACTGGGCACTGCACACATACTTCGAAAAGTACTGATCTAAAAGTACAAAATGTTTATCATGGGAAATAACATTATATGTACCATACCTCTCAACTCCCAGCATTGCTGTAATGTTACATTCCCTAGAGACATTGTTTACTCCAAGTATTTAATGGTAAATACCCTGTGTAAAGATGTTAAGAAATGAATGAATAGGTGAATGAATGAATAAATAAATAAATACACACATTGTTATTGTTACATATACATTAATATGGAAGCAGTCAAATGTATTGCCTAAAGGGTGGTTCGCTGCTATCGGCATCTGCTCACACGCAAACAAGCTAGTACAAAAGTACTTTGATTTTTGGTTTATAAGCTTCGTTCCCCTAAATATAATACTTACTTACTTACTTACTTACTTACTTACTCCATGGTGCAGAGTCCTTCTTGAGAAGCTAACTGGTTTGCAACTCGTCAAGAAATTCCCCGCATTTCACGGAACCCGAAGGTTCATTGCCGCACTCAAAAGCGTCCGCCACTTGTCTCTATCCTGGGTCAGCCCAATCCAGTCCATATACCGACATCCCACCTCCTGGAGCCTAAATATAATAATAACAACACAAAATCTGTACTACTGGTAACCTGAACAGTTGGAAAGTAGGCTTTAGGGCTTCTACTCGGAACTTGTGTGTCCGCAATGTGCACGTTAATTCGTACAGTTTTCTGGCACTACTCCGTTGGCACCGTCACACTGCCTAACTTCGGCTTCGACTGGCTACAGTACAGATTTCTATTGACGTTCTTCGTGGAGTAACTCTTTCTTAACTCTCAGGTGTAACCCACGATGCGCTCTTTATTATCTGAATCAGTGGCAGTCGGATTAGCGGCGAGAAATAGATTTATCCGACAGCTGCGTTAGAGAATATTCCTTAATGCAATGTAAAGGATACAAAATTTAATATTCATTAACATACTTCAATTTCAAATGAATTTGCATATGCAAGAATAAGCAAGCAAGAACGACACAAAGCTTAGTGATTGGTAATTAAAACGTGTATAAAAAATGTTCCTTAGGAAGCCTTAAAAAAAGGAGAGAGATGGATTTTGGAATACGAGGCCCAACTATAAGCATAGCATAAAGAAGATTCGAGGTTGCGAACTGCATAGCCAGTACATGGCAGAAGCCCGAGGTACGTAATTGGTTGAGGTTTGAGTTTCTGAGGAGGATTGATGAACAGGACATCATGTGTTTGTACGTCTGCACATCGGGACCGAAAGTGTGAAAAATGAATTATGTATAAGGAGCAAAGGAGAAACCCATAAAACGAAGGAAGATTAATTGGTTTTGTCAAATCTTGCGTAGGACCTGCTTTCTGAAACACTTTATTGACGGAAAGAGAGAAGGGACGGGAAGGCGAAGAATAAAAAGTAGGCAGCTACTTGATGACCTTAAGGAAGCAAGAAGATACGGAAACTTCAAAGCGGAAGCACTATACTGCCGTCTCTGGATAACTGGCTTTGTAACAGGCTATAGGCATGTCGTGATACAGACTACACGATGATGATCCGAAGGTTTCCTGGAGATTTGAAGAACAACTTCGAAAAGCCCCATTCAGGATATTGTTGTTCTCACCAGTATTCGAACTGGGAACTTACCGAATACAAGTCAGGCGTTTTAACGTTAAGGTATAGACAGTCTATGCTGGAGTAAACATTTCTTCACACAGAATAAAAATGTAACAAAAAAATAAAAAAATAAAAAAATATGATAAAATAATCGATCTGATTCCTGGCTGCTTGAGCCAAACTTCCCGTTATCCCATGAGCCCTGATGACTGATTCCTTTAATACAACAAGATCCTGAATATTAAAGACCTACAAGACCCAGCAGTTTCCTGTACTTCAACTACATGTCCAACACATCGCAACACACTTGAATTATCTCAGTAATTAACCAACTTGATGCACAAAATTTTTGTTTTACAATAAGTTTATTTCATGCCTCTACATGTTTCGAGCACATGTGCTCATCATCAGGAGGTCAAAATCCAGCCTCTGGCATCATCACACCTATAGGCGTGATGATACCAGAGGCTGTGCAATGCAATTTTGACCTCCTGATGATAAGCACATCATGAAATAAACTTATTGCAAAACAAAATTTTTGTGCATCAATTTGATTAATTACTGAGATAAATATACTGAGACGCACGGTCAGCAAAACGTCAACACTTGATTTACCTGCTGTGACAATAGACACGTGCCATTAAGTTGATGCATTGTTTTAAAACAAATACCTTACGAGACGCACAACATCAGTGGACAAAGGTACCGGAACTTAATGGAAATTACAAAAATAAGAGTTTGCGTGACATCACAATATTCATACGCCTCTGGCGACATACAGCGCAGCTAACAGCCGTGCAGAACCGACATAAAATATGCAATGCACAGAGATCACGACTGGCCGTGAACTCGTGATGGAGACCTTCAGACTGGAATGAGAAGAGAGAGGAAGGTTGGTAGAACAGAAACCTTATTGCATGTTCTGGTGTAAAGTGCACTACAGGCGTCCATTACAGACAGATCTGCAAAATTATGCTGTCAACGTCAAGTAAAGGCAGGTCTTTAAAATTACATTTTAGGCGTCATGTAAAGATAGATCTTTAAAATTAATTGTAGGCGACAAGGACAGTCAGGTCTTTAAAACTGTATTTTAGGAGTCAAGTAAAGTTAGATCTTTAAAATTATATTTTGGGCGTCAGGAGAAGAAAGATTTTTAAATTAATTGCAGGCGTCCAATACAGTCAGATCTTAAAAACTCTATTGTTGACGTCAAGTATAGCCAGAATTTAAAATTGTAACATATGTGCCAAGCATAGTACGATAATTACAAGTTCCAATCTATTTGGTTTCTCTTAATTTGTGTCATTTTATTGTGTCTTCCTGTCTACTTTAAAGTCCTCCATACACACCATCACTTTAATTTTGGAGATCTCATACAAAAAATATCAGCTCTTTTCAGTTGGTATTACGTATTGCTGTAAAGTACATTTGATGTTTGTGTGACCGTGCGTCATTGATGCAATAATATAAACAGGCAACTAGATGCAACAATGATAGTTTATTAATAACTTCAATTAGCTCAGCATGTTTCGGGCGATAATTTCGCCCATCCTCAGGAGCACTAGATTGTGTTTACAGTTTGTGATATAAAGCATCGGCGATGCTGCCTGCAGGCAGCATCGCCGGCGAATTATACCACAAGCTGTAAACACGGCCTAGTGCTCCTGAGGATGGGCGAAATTATCGCCCGAAACATGTTGAGCTGATTGTAATTATCAATAAAATTTGTTATTGTTACATCTGGGGACCGCGGTAGCACAGTGGTTAAGGTGCTGTGCTACAAATCGGAAGGTCACTGGTTCGATCCCAGCTGGTGCCATTGGAATTTTTTATTGACATAAAATCTTTCCGATCGCACTTTGGCCCTGGGGTAGACTCAGCCTCTAACAGAAATGAGTACCAGGAGCATTTCTTGGGGGTAAAGGTGGCCGGTGCATAAGGCTGACAATCGTACCACCATCTTGTGCCGTTGTCATGAAATCTGGAACCTTAATTTCCTGGAATTCTCTGGGCCACTCCAGGCCTGTAACGGGACTGCTTTACCTATTGTTACATCTAGTTGGCTATACTATAATAGTACATTTAGCAATGGAAATCAGGGATACCTAAACTGAAGAAATCTTGTGATTTACTAATAGGTTTGTTGCATATAAACTAGGATTTCTTCTCACCATATTATAAAATCCCTGTGGTTATTAGGGCCAGGTGGCGGGCACTTGTGAATACGGTGATGAACCTTCGGGTTCCATAAAGTGCGGGGAATTTCTTGACTAGCTGCAGAACCAGTTAGCTTCTCAAGAAAGACTCTGCCCCATGGAGTAAACAAGTAAGTATGGTTATTAATGTTAAGTTATTAAATAAATCCTTACTTTGTAAGGGTAAAGATGGTAGGAATAAACGCATAGGTTCTCTTTCATTTTCTCTCCGACTTAGTTCGAAAAAAAAAAAAAAGATTTTTAGCACATTTTTAAATGCCACATTCCTGATACTGTCACTCATTTAACGGGTTGGTGAAAGCATAAGACTATGCTTCTTTCTTTGACAAGAATAAGTATCTAAAAAGGTAAAGGTAACGCTGTCCCTTTACATGTCTGGTCACAGCCTTAAGCGCTCCAGGAGGTTGAGGCTCCCAGAATTTCTAGAAAATCGGCACATGAAGTTGTAGTAATATTGTCAGCCCTACGCACTAAGGATAACTATCTTACCCTAGAGAAATCCGGTTTCTTGGTTTGCGAGAGCAAATCGTGCTGTTACGGCCAGGCAAAATTCTTAATTATGCTTAAGTTCTAAGTGAATGCAGCTATCATGGCAAGTTACGTTCCCAACCTCTAGCAACGATGCAATTCTTAGGTCGCATAATATAGAAAATCTTTATAATAAAATTCGGAGGTATGCATTATGAATTTATAGTAGCATAACTTAAGGTGTAAACACTGCACGTGTTTTAAACCTCTGCTTCCTTTTAGATTCGTAGCAAGTACCCAGTAAAATGAAGTAATGATGTTAGAAGTCTACGTAAGTACGGTATTTAACGACTCTACCAGTTGCTACGATTGTAACGCTTCTGTGGTAAATAAATTAATGAATGTGGACTGGCGAAAGGAGAACGACAAGGCAAAACCGAAGTGTTCGGGGAAAAAATGGTCCGAGTGTCTCTATCCACCACAAATCCCTTATCGATTGGCATAGACTGAAAGTCGTTCTCCGGGGACAGAGGCACTCAACTGAAACCATCCGAGCCATGGCAAGACCTGTTTATCTGTTTATTAGGCGGTTTGCACAATTGCGAAAAGTGACTATTAATTTCGTCATGTCTTTCCGTCCGCAGGGAACAAGTGGACTCCCACTGGACGGACTTTCATGAAATTTTGTATTTGAATATTTTTTGAAAATGTGTCGAGGACATTCAAGTTTCATTACAATCTGACAAGAAGAACTGGTACTTTACGTGAAGGACAGTACACATTTTTGATCATATCTCATTCAGTTCTTCTTTTAATGAGAAATGTTCCAGACAAAATTGTAGAGAAAATCAAAACACACATCTTATATTCAATAACTCTTTTTTTTTCGAAAATTGTGCCGTTTATGAGATAACGTGGAAAATTATTGAACAGCCCGATAGGTGACAGGTGACAATATACTAGGGTGCATGTGCTTTGCATGCTGGATACCTAAGGCCAAAAATACACTCTGACAATACGTAATAATTCTTGCTTTTCCACAGCAACAATGGTTACACGAACGCCCCTCAGTGTTACGTTATACGTACATTGCCTGTCTTGTTTATACGGTACTATAACTGCGGCTGTAATTCAAGCAGTTAAAATTGGTTTCAGGAAGAATTTAAACTTTAACGGACTCAAAAGATTGTTTTTGATGTTAGTGTGACCATGCATCACTGATCCAATAATATGAACACCCAACTAGACGCAACAACAATAATTTTATATATAATTTCAAACAGCTCAACATGTTTCGGGCGATGATTTCGCCCATCCTCAGGAGAACTAGACTGTGCTTACAGCTTGTGGTAAAAAGAACCGACGATGCTGCCTGCTGGTGATCAGGATGAGGTGGAACTCAGTTCCACCTCATCCTAGTCGGTGCTTTATACCACAAGCTGTAAACACAGTCTAGTGCTTCTGTGGATCGACGAAATTATCGCCCGAAACATGCTGAGTTGATTGAAATTATTAATAAAATTATTAGTGTTGCATCTAGTTGGTTGTTTATATTATTGTCAAAGATTGTTGTTTGAGAATGTACATATTATGCGTGTTAACTAAAGACAAATGGGAAAATTAAGTGGGGGAATCCCAGTGAAATTTTATGACAAACCTTTTGTACCCGCTAAACCTCTGCTCGTTTTATGTACACATAATCTGTTAAATTATCCTTCTGCAATATAGTTTGCAAGTAATTCATTTATATGGCTACAAAGTATGTTCACGAACAGCAAGGACGTTCTTTGTTAATACGAACACTATACAATATTTTCTTCAAGTAGAACTCTGTAACCGGCAGTAGTTGATGTTCGTTTAAAACTGCGTAACTTTGGAATATATTTAGATTCTTGTTACGTGTTGATTGGAATAACCTTCTGGTCGCGGGGTCTATTTAAATGACTTAGGCTTATGAAGGCAAACAAACTTTGAACACGCGTTGTTCAATTACGTCAGAAAACAGGAGGGAGCCATTTGGTCAGTGATCAACATGCTATAAACACAGAGGCAATCGGCACTTTTATGCTGAGACAGATTAAATTTTCTTGGGCTGCTTTACCCCTGAAGATGGCACCCAATAGGCAGTTCCGAAACGTCGGTAACTAACTTCCAATCTACCCTGCGTAACATACCAGAAGAATGAAGATTTCGAACTTTTTCTCACATTCCTGAAAGAAAGCATTTCATGTTTTGAAATATTCCGTGAAATTTTTAAAACTCACGTTTATCCCTTTAAAGACCAAGCGCAGACTGCTTTTCTACAAGCCCGTTCGTATCTCGCAGTAAACACTTTTCATCTCGATTATAAAAACCGATCTGTTTTGGCGTACGGGCCGACGTCGCTGTTTGTTTCCAGATAAATACAAAACACATCAATAGAGTGTGGGCAGAATTTACAGTTCTTGAATGTTAAAACTGTTAGTGCTTCACGTAACCGGTAGGCTTTGGAAGTTTAAAAACACAAGATGCGAAAGGCAGAGAAAATCAAAAGCGACAAAGGAGGAAAGGAAAAATACGGAAATGAGTAAACAAGGAAAGAATGAGGGAAATAAATTAGAAAGAAATAACATAAAGAGAGAATATGAGCAGGATGAAAAGGGAGGGAGCAAGTGACAATGCTACCATTTTTAAATACGACGTAGAATTTAAAAATGTTCTTACGATGCTCGAATGTTTGTTGCTCCGCATGGCTCATTCTTCTTGATTCTGACCCTCAAAAACGGACTTGCAAATTTACCCCATTATCCAGGACATACTTTTGCCCACTTTTCTGTTACAGAATTTCATCTGCCTCCGGATACCTCCAGTATTTATCAAACTGATATTTAGGCACATTATCACACCCACAGACAGCACCGGGTAAGATCATAACTAACAGAATTCTATCGCAAGAGCCTGCTATGAAGTCGGTACGATAAAATATTCTCAACAGAATATAATTTGCTATTTAATCCATTAAGACTGACGAAGAAAGAGGTTAAGGAAAGAACTAGTAATAGTAGTAGTAGTCACAGTGGTTAAGGTGCTGTGCTACAAATCGGAAGGTCGCTGGTTCGATCCCAGTTGGTGTCATTGGAATTTTTCATTGACATAAAATCCTCCCGATCGCACTATGGCCCTGGGGTCGACACAACTTCTAATAGAAATGAGTACCAGGAGTATTTCCTGGGGGTAAAAGCGGCCGGTGCTTAAGGCTGACATCCTTACCACCATCCTGTGCCGTTGTCATGAAATCTGGGAAACTTAACTTCGTGGAACCCTCCGGGCCACTCCAGGCCTGTAACGGGAGTGCTTTACCTTTTCAGTAGTAGTAGTAGTAGTAGTAGTAGTATCAGTAGTGAACAGCAGTAACACTACATTTATTAAGGGGAAGGGGTGCTGTGAATGGCACAACCAGTTCCCTCTTCGTCTACAGGTAATAAGTTGAATATTTCAGCTGAATTCTTAGGCCGAATCGCAAAATTGCGAAAAGTAACTATTAGCTTCGTCATGTCTGTATGTCTGTCTGTCCGTCCGTCTGCATGGAACAACTCGGCTCCCACTGGATGGATTTTCTTGAAGATTTTTCGAAAATCTGTCCAGAAAATTCAAGGTTTGTTATATTCTTACGAGAATGATGGGTGCTCCCATGAAGACATATATATTTATGATAATGCTAACCTGAAGTCTTCTTAGGACAAGAAATATTTCAGACATAAGTGCAGAGAAGATAAATACACGCAGTTTACGTTCAATAATTTTTTCCGAAAATCTTTCCTGGTATGAGACAATGTGAAAAAATATAATAGAGACAGACAGGCGTCACACGACAATATAATGTTGCAAAGACAAGATGCGCTTTGTGTGCCGGATAACTTAGGCAATGGCGCAGACACAGGCTCAAAATATATAATATCTATTGCTTCATAACTGACTAATTGCGTCTGATCTCGTTCAAGGTTTGACGGCAACACTTACAGAAACTGAGAAACTGCGTGACGACAGACATGTCATTGCGACCTGCTTGGCCAAATTGTATGTGTAAAGAAGGTGGTGAGCAAAAGAACATTCTTTTGTTCAGTAAAGAGAAAAACCAACTTGATGCCACTTATTTTATTATTTATTCAATACTCATTCATTGCTCAACATGTTTCGGCCGTTAATACGACCATCTTCAGGAGTCTGCGACTAACTGGTTGTTA
>Ga0123355_10022557_pt1 | contig 10091 bp, 4 predicted proteins | sample TergutEmb28metaG_3_FD_89872 | JGI IMG/M metagenome (GOLD analysis project Ga0123355, IMG submission 89872) | Embiratermes neotenicus P1 segment gut microbial communities from Petit-Saut dam, French Guiana - Emb289 P1 | ecosystem: Host-associated > Arthropoda: Insects > Digestive system > Gut ...
AAAAGACCAACTTGATGTCACTTGCCATTTTATTTCACTTCTTATGTGCTCAACATGTTTCGGACATTAATATATCCATCATCAGGAGCTTGCGACTATTCTGTTGAATTACCACATTGGTCGCATTGTTCTGTAAAGACAGAGGATTTAGCATTACCGTAAATTAAGATGTGTAGTGGTGTGTGTTTGATGCCTTTACAGAACAATATGACCAATGCGGTAATTCAACAGAATAGTCGCAAGCTCCTGATGATGGATATATTAATGTCCGAAACATGGCGAGCACATAAGAAGTGAAATAAAATAGCAAGTGACATCAAGTTGGTCTTTTATTCTTCAACTATCACAATGATGCACGGTCCAATAAACATAAAATTGCTGTGACATTCATTTATGTTTACTTTCTGTGGTTTATGCAACAGTGTTTCACATTCAAATGAAGGAAGCATGATCATTACTCTTTTTGGACTGTCCTGAAGAGGGAAGCAACAGGCTCCTCAGAAAGGTCATTAACAATTTACCAGTTTACAAGCGACCATATTGCAGATGACCGCATCTTCATCAACACTGCAAACAGAATCTCACACTTCCATCATGGTCATGGTCATAGATCACTAACAACTGTTCATCTTTAAACATATTCTACAGTCATAATGAATGTACTGCAGTGTGCACTGGTACCACCTCTTTTCAGAGTTAGTTAACTGTTCAGAGAGAGGCTCCAAAGTAAGCAAAGCTACCATAGTCCCATAAGGGCACTTTAAGTAATGACACTTCAAACAAGGTTTTGTAGGAATAATTCATGTGCTGGTCTGTAAAATCAAAATCCAAATTTTGCCATGGTACCAGCAATGGTAAACTTCAATGTCAGAACATTTGTTATAATGTGTGTCAGAGTGATGAAAGTCACTTTTGGTTGTTGCTCTAAAACTATTTTTAAGTACAGTAGTTTTACTGACTATATTTTTTATATGGTTGGATTATCCATGAGCTCATACAGTAGGCTGTAAATAATCTACCAATATCAACATATATTTTTTACAGAATATGAACAGATGATAATTTTGGCTACACTAATAGGCTTCATCAGGCTGTAAAGAAGAAAATAAGAAAGCACTAAATACAACTGCAGAATGTATATAAGAGATCTCAAACATTACAATGAATTCATAAACAATATCAATACAGACTGTGTGATCTAAAACAAAATGTATTATACGTACTTTTAAAAGTATACCCAAATAAAGGCAGTACAGTGCAGCTGCATGTGATGTACGTTAAAATGCATCTAAATAAACATAATTAATTTGTTGGCACTCTTGTGTAAGATTTAAAACGGCAGTGTGTATCATCCTATTCTGGATCCTGCAGTGAACTTATTTTGTTGGAATGAAAATTTGAGCAATTTGAAGTTTTGATGCTTGTGTAAATAATGGGATAATTTTGGATATTTTATCTCTAGGTGTAATAAGTAAGCTGCATTCTTCTGTATATTACTACATAATACTGTTTACATATTTTTAACTATCTTCAATTTTAAACCACACATTATTTTCAAAATTTAATATTGTATATCTGTGCAGTTCTGATATACCTATCCATTGTAATGCACATGCATCCCCCCCCCCCACCCCCCAAAGATGGCCACATGAGTAGCGAAACATGTAGGAGGTATACAGTATGTATAATACATGTTCATACACTTCTGATGTATCTATCCATTGTAATATACCCACCACCAAGATGGCCACATGAGTAGCGAAAAATGTAGGAGGTATACAGTGTGTATAATACACTTTCATACATTTAAGTGCATTTGTCAATTTAGTAACATACCTAACTGCTCCATCCACAGTTACATATCATTTAAAATCAATAATATAGTTATATAGTTTAACTCCTAAGACATCATGTGTATATATTTCATGGGATTTGGTTCACTGTGCTGTGTAATCCTGAAGTCTAAAGGCCTACTGTAGATAGTATTCATATTTTCATGCAAGACTGCCTGCATATTGCCCAGTGTTTGCTCATCACAAGGTTGAAGATTACATTGAAATGACTAGACACAAAAACACTTCTTCTGTATGCAAGTGCTTCTGCACAGAAACACAACACACATTTATGATAGACCAAAACACATGCACACATGATGTGAATCAAAACTGTAGCACAACTGCAGTTTTCCACATCAAGCAAAACTTGTTCACAGTTCCTGGTTAAAATCACAAATACACAAAAATAAATCAGAACTCCATTCTTCTGAACAGTAAACTACAAACATGACAGGAGTTTTCTGTGATACAACTACATTCAGAAGAAACATGTTTTCTCATCTTCATAATAAGATAACTCAGCTTGTTCTTCTGTCAGTTCTCTACAAAATGTACAAATACCCAAAAGAAGGTACACATGGTAATATATTTCAAATGTTTAAAGCAATAAAATTTGTTAGCCCTTGATGGAAATACACTTTAAGATGTGTTCAATTAAAATATGCCGAACTGTAAGGACATACCTGTCCTTCATCATTGAAGTTAAGACTCTTGCAATTTTCTCGTGCAGTTACAAGCAGCGAGCAGGAAAGGCGAAAAATCTCAAATAACTGGGTGTCCCGGAATGATGATGCAATTTTACGATGCTTCGTCAACGAACGATTGGCATCTGCCTCCGAGATCTGATTCATCTCACAGGTCAGCTGTGATAAAAGCTGCACTCCGATCATGCAATGCTCCACAGAGCCCTTCAAGTACATAAACAAAACAATTATCATCTGTTACAAAATTAAAGTTATCTCCACAAATATCAAATACCACAATGTTCAGATACAATATTATTGAACCTTACAGACTTCTGGAACTTCATATAGCTCTCCAGCACCCCGCATGTTAACCACTGCTTCACATCATACACAGCAAGACTGCTTAAACAAATTACAAGCCTACAGAAGCATTCTTCTCAAACACAGATGAAAATTCTATGATGAAATACTGCAGGTTCACAGATACTACTATTTAAAGCATAAACAAACATAGTGGTGTTTTTTCATAAATTCATTTAAAATAATTTCAAAATCCCTTCACATTAAAAAAGCATTTATAAATCACATACAATGTTTCAGCATGTGATTATGCACTGCAGAGCACGCTACATCACCAGTTGCCACACAGTACGAATGTCATATGCTCTATGGAGTGCAGGCACTGTGTTTAAAATACAGCGTCTATTTTACTGAAAACAATCAGTCTGGATGATTATTACTTGATGTGTACTTGTACTCCATCATCACCAGAAAGTGTTTATAGTACACAAAAATAAATTCTTTCCTCACATTCACCCTTAAACACAAATCAATTATTCAATCAACACAGTTTCTTTTAAATTTAGGGTGCAACAGTGAATATTTAAGTTACACTTTACAAGCCTTCAGACACTTACCTACCCTCACAGGACAACATTCATGAAATACAATCAATAAATCTGCACCTTAAAAACATGAAGTGTTCTGTAAATTACATAACTGTAACATCATATTAGACACTTATGCCAACAAGTAATCAGAGCTCTCTTTGATGCAGGAATATACAACAGTGAATGATCGCTGACTGAGAATAAAACACAATTGAAATATGAAGGATGTCTTATCATAAAGCTACAATTTTAGGTATCTGGAATCCCACATATCAACAACTATCTCCCACATAAACTGATGCTGTAATTCAGCACCACTTGCCAACTTCTAGTTCCGTGGATGGAATGGGTGAAAGGACCAAAGGTGAGTGATATACCATTTTTCTGTATCCAACTGACAGAAAGGACATACATATTTCTGGGTAATATTATTTTTCCCCACAAAAATATGTGCTCAATGATGGTAAGGCCATATAAATATTCATATATTTCTTTACAGTTTAACAATACCCACAGTTTTTAAGAGCCTTACGCAAAACACTGAAAAAGTACACAAACCAAAAATTTTAACATATATGGGAGAAGGAGACAGTAACTTATGGAGCAGCTTCTTTAAGACTAATTCATACATGCTTACAAGTAGGTAGCAATAACTTTAAATCTGTCATAGTACAAGGTGTCTGAGATGACTTGTTTCGTCAGTCACTTGATGTCCTTATGGCAGTTGTTCATCAACAGCAGCTGAAAGGAATACATTTATTTAATGACATCCGCAGCTTACATAGCACCAAACGGTACAATGATTTTGGAATAATGAATTGGATAAGATATGGCCTAATTTGAGGTAGTTTTGCAGCATTTGCCTGGAGGGACTGAGAAAAAACCAAACGAAACCTCCATCAGGATTGTTGGTGTCTTAAGATCCATACCAGGAACCTCCTGAATGTTGCTAACAGAAAGACAGACACTGGTATATTATATTTATTTGGGATAACTGGATGGTTAACAAATTCTGGGCCACAGGATTTATCACAATCCATCTTTTATGTATATATACACACATATACCTACCTATTTCTTCTCTCTCCTGAGCCAATCACACAGAACACCTGCGCACATACATATTCAGTCACTACCGAACATGATACTGAAATTAATACACATACTTTTTGGTGAAGATTTAGACAAACGATTTATTATTCACTGTTCAGTCCAACTTAGTACCCTATGATTTCCAATCACAGAAAAACCATGCTTTCATCCTGAAAAGCTACTTGGTTATGTGACATTAATGACAATAATTTCACAGAACAGTATATAGCCGTATTTTTTTTATATGTGTACCAAGTATTCATTCCTCAGGGTAATATGTAGCTGGGGAGGTTCTGCAATTTTAGGCATGGCTCTGACACAGGTATTAATAAAACAAAGGATACACAGTCCTGAATACTGCTGTGTACTAAGAAGATTAGTAACACATTTGCAGCTCTCTGCGGTGACACCCTAAAGAACATACGGAAAAATAATTTGATTTCTAGTATTCTCCCTTTAAAATACCGCTTTGACACTGGATGAACACTGACCACACATTTGTATAAGTGCAAGTGATAAAAAGCAGGGAAAAGGTGAAAGGCTTGAGAACCAGTATCACAGAAAGTTTATATGGGCTGCTACTGACAATGAGATAACACCATCCATCACATGACAGTAAGCAATAAAACAGACACATTCTGGTAAATTTAAAAGGATGAATATGATGGATAATGTGAGAAAGAGAGGAGCAGTTACCAAAGCAAAGTTATACAGAAGTACTGTTGGAAACAGAACACCAGATTCCTCTTTCATCCAGTTCTTCATATGACCTTCAGTTCCTCCCTTTCTCACTTAATATATATCACTTTCTTGGGTCTTTTCGTTTAATTACAAGGAAGAATAATGGGTAGACAGGCCATCTTCAGTAGTGTGTCAAAATTTATTTAAACTGAAAAATTATTACATGTCATATCCAACTAATGATTTTTTTACCATGTTCAGAACTGTTCATACTCAGTACTTCCTCCACTCTTCTTATGAGCACAGACATGTCATTTGTTCATATTTGTAACAATTTAAAATTGTGCTCTATCACAACAACAGAAAGTAATGAATAATAAAAACACTTCACAATTGGTAGTACCATGCAATCAAATGGTTCTAAGTTTTAAAAGCCAGATTAAAAAGCAAAGCACTTTACAACACAAAACAAAGACAGTTGGTGATAAGACAGTCATCACACAGTTCCACTACAATGTCTGTATATAAGATATGAAACAGGACTTCCAATCAATGAACAGCACTAGCTGATTTTCAGAAATCATGAGGGTGCATTTCAATTGATAAAACTGTTGCTTGCACAAAACCTTTTAAACCACCACTTTACACTCTTACCACCAATGAAACAACATAGCATATATAAAATCTGAGGATTCCATGATGCTGAAGATACAGCTGTTGTCTTTTGTGTTGACACCATATAGTCTGGGAAGTGATGACCAACATTTCTGAAAAACATGCTGCCTAAGGTTTGTGGCAATATGTGCCTCGGAAATGTCGGTACCCACCCACCGGCTACTGGGTTATCCCAAAAAGACCAAGATATACAAATAGTAGGCCACTTGCACAGTTCAACTACCTACGGGAAACCTCTTAAACCTGAAAAATTCGTTAGTCATTTTTTGGAAACTATCATAAAAATTATATTTCAATCATGGAGGTATGGCTATTTCTAACAAACTAAGCATCAAAGAACCTACTTAAAGAAATCACTATCCTCTGTAAAACATCAAAGTACCTGTGGTTAAGCCACATCATTACAAGTAACTGTTTTAAGAAATAAAAAATGAAGTAACTCAAAGAAATCTGTAATACTACAGAACATAAGACCTCCCAGTAGACATTACTGCAAGTTACCAAGACATTATACATCACTACAGTATACAGTACACTACAAGAACTCTCAAATGGTGCATCCTGGCAACAATGCCAAACACTGAAACTTAGTTGTAATAGGAAACCGCATTATACGTAAGGAAAATACAAAATCATCTAGTGACTTCACAGACTGTCTTATGCTATTCCATGTTTCACACAAGAAAACCCACCAATCCAATCAATGCGGTCTTACATTCTTTGTGTGAAATGTACGAAATAAAAGCATAATTATGAGCCACTATGTGGCTGTGTGTTTAATCTTACTCTGTATGCAGAACAGCACACATCTCACTACAGATATTTTCATGTCCAGTTGTGCACATATGCCCTACAATTCCTGACTAAAAGAAACAGTGGTTTTATGAGGGACTGTGTCTCACTAGCATAATAAAACGGCAGTCACACAGTGTGGCCATCACACTGTATAATCTGGAAGAACTGAAGGAAGTTTCCTCTGTACAAAATAGGCATAAAATCCACATTATAAAAGTTAATGTAAAAAAAAAAAACTACACATCAAGTTTTGATCAAATTTAATATTGGGTGTTTACACTAAAAATTATGACAAAACTTTAATTTTGTTCCATATTGGTCCACAAGAATTCTCTTTATATAAATCTCAAATCAAATACCACATTTCTCGAGAGCAGTTCATCATACAAGAAACTGTGATTACATAAAGTATGGTTCTCAGTAAGATCTGTAACTCTGAAATGAAACATTTCTGATAAGGTTCATAGCTTAAGAAATACAAGGAAAAGCAGTTTAGGCTCTGTGAAGTGTAATATCTGTATGCTGATTAGCTGTCCATACAGAATTATTACTCTTACATAGAGCAGCACCTGTACCACTGAATAAAGAGTCAATAATAGACAAAAAAAAAATCTGTATAAGTACTAGAATGTATGTCAAAATGCAAATGGAGAACCTGGAAAATATACATACTTTGAACAGAGTACATCTTTACACTCTTCTTACTTCGAGCTTGTAAAATGATACAGCAAACACACCGATTGTTGCCACAGTCACACATCATGTGTCATATTACTTGATTTGTTTTGTCTCAAATCAATGTTTACACAGATCATGTCCAGAAAAGGCTTTAACCTACAACACACCAAGTGCCTCCAAACTACATATTTTTCTTTGCAGACTTTTTGTGTTCTGTAAGACGGGTAAGTACCCGATTAATCCAAAAAATTGTTTTACACCTACACAACTACTGGCCCATTTGATAGGCATACAGCAATGAAATGAAGTGAAATACAACAGAACCCTCTTAGTTAAATTCAAGGGACCAGTTTGCATTTAAGGGGGAAATTTAACAACCACTGGATAAAGGGGTAAGATTAAAAAAACAGACCATGTTACATGAGAATTTCTAAGAGGCTTCCATTCTATTTGCAACAAATACAATATCTGGACAAAAAAACACCTGAAGCTGAAACTGCTCCTATTTATGAGATTGCTTACCATAAATATAGCTCAACATACTCATATGTTATTGTACATCATTTTATGACTTTCCATTATTTTGCTACACTGTTAACAAACAACTTACAGTACAAAAATCCCATCTTGGGAGTGTGATAAGAGCATGCATCAAAATCATCATAACTTTAAACTTCAGCAGAATACCTCACTGCATACTCTGTAACATCCATCCTAGGTACAGCTGGAGGAATAATATTCAAATGCATCTTAGAGAAAAAGAATGTCAAGGTGTGGACTGGATTCAACTAGCTCATAACAAGATCTGATGGAAGACTTGCAAAAAATTGCAAAACACACACACACAAAAAGCAGTGAAAGTTTTTTTAACTGAGAAACTATCAATCAAGGAGGACCCTCCACCATGTGGTTAGTTAACCTTGTTCCCCCACTTGCAACAGATACACCAAAATTCCCCCACATGTTCCATGCTTAGTTCTGACAACTAAATCGGTGCATTTATTTTTATATTAGAATTGCAAAGTACAAGAATTCAGAAACCGAAACGTGAGAAAGCAATCCGCCTCCGTGTGTGAAGCCTGGGTTCTCACTGGCTGGTGAATACTGGTTAGTCTTCTCAGATGCAATACCATGCATTTTGGCAGACAGTAACCAATCTTTTCTAGGAACCTGTTCCCTACATCTTTACCCTGAAGACAGATGGAGGCAGTAGGTTCCTCACATATGTCTGTACCTACCTACCATGCAACATGGCACCACATCAACAACAGTCATAATATAACACCCTAACTCTTCATTTTAAAATGGAAAATCAGGTGCATTATGAATGTGAAGAGAAAAATCACCATAAGAAGCAGGAGAGAGAAATTTCCAGTATGTCATGAAGTTTATGCCACTCTAAAACTTACACCACAGGAAGTGATAATGTAGAGCCTATTAATTAGAATCAAAGGAGAACTAATTTCACAATTAAACTGGCCTTCATTTAGAAAATGATCTTATACAGTTATATTGCTAATACATCACTACATGAAGAGAAAAGGAATACCCACAGACTATCTTAAAGGCAACATCACAGAATTTAAGTGGAAGATGAACACAGTAAGGGTCCCAACTGTGATAAATTTAATGCCTATGAGTGTGATGCAGATGAAAAATGATGCAAGGTTTTTAAGACTAGGGACAAAAAAAAAGTACACCTCTTAATTTTATCTAACAAGCAACACTTATTTAACCTGTTAACAATAAAGAAGTTAAAATACTCATGCAAAGGCAAGGTTTGCCCCAGTGGATAACGAATTTGATATCCCAGTGAGGTTGCAAGTAAAGTGAAGGATATTACAAATTGGCCAGTCTACCTAGCCAACAATTTTTCTTGTTTAAAAGGTGACCATCGGCGCCATTTGGATATTTTGTATCTGCACATGTACTTCAGATTAGCTGTGCTAGTTTCTCCAAAGGAAATTGTTAGGTGTTCATACTGTAATGACAAGCACCTATTTATTACCTTCCTCATGTCTGTCCGTCTGCCTGCATGTGTCCGTGCAGTTCCCACTAGATGAATTTCTGTGAAATTTGATACTGGGTACTTTTATGAAAATCTGCTGAGAAAATCCAAGTTTGGTTAAAGTTGGGCATGAATGCTAACACTTTACATGAAAACCTAAGTATGTTTCACTGTTGGCAACATTAAATCATCATAAAAGCGCTTTCCTTGACTAAAATGGTATCAGCTGTTTGACTGTCCATATGTCCACATGTATCACAGTCAATCCTGGCAGACAGATTTATGTGGTACTTGATACTGGGGACTGCTATGAAAATCTGTCTACAAATTCCAAATTCTGTGCAAATCAGGCACAAATACTGGGCACTTTACATGAAACCCTGAGTAAATTTTACTGTTATCAGTTATATTAAATTATCATAGAAGTGCTCTCTTCAAGTAAAACAGTATCAGGCTGTTGGGACAGCTGAGGAAGTATACACCTTATGGGAATATGCCACAAAGTTATGTTATGTGTACACTGCCTACCTTGTTATGTCCACGTATGCAAGTAAGCATGGTTCACACAACTGCACCTTGCACTGGACAACTGTCTGACACAGGTCAAGTATCATGATCTCCATAACAGCATTTAAGATAACTATAGTACATAAACACATACATCTTTCTAAAACAAACACACACACACACATGCATGATGGGTTGAAAGCTGTAGTTGGTCCTAGCTAGGTGTGTGTGTGTGTGAGAGAGA
>Ga0123355_10022558_pt1 | contig 10091 bp, 8 predicted proteins | sample TergutEmb28metaG_3_FD_89872 | JGI IMG/M metagenome (GOLD analysis project Ga0123355, IMG submission 89872) | Embiratermes neotenicus P1 segment gut microbial communities from Petit-Saut dam, French Guiana - Emb289 P1 | ecosystem: Host-associated > Arthropoda: Insects > Digestive system > Gut ...
CATCGAACCAGAGCAATACAACCCATGAAATAACTCAACAAATAAGTCGCAAGCTCCTGAGGATGGATGTATTAACATCCGAAACATGTTGAGCATTAAATAACGAAATAATAAAGCAAGTGATATCAAGTTGGTCTCTCTTTATTCAAAAATCCAATTGTCTGTGCTTAGAGCCAACTACAAGAAAATTCAACAAGTAATTATGATTTTGTGAAGTTTATAATGTTTGTTAGAGGCGGCCATTGTCATTACATGCCCCCGGCGCCAAAAAAACTAGCTAAGCCACTTCTAGTGGCCAAACATGTTAGAAGTGGCTGGAGGGACGTTAAGGAATGCAGCTCGTGTTGCTTCAGATGGCACACATGTTTGGAAAGGGCAGAATAAATGTTTGCTAATTCGGAAATCTGTGGAACAGGCTAAATGGCATTTTAATACAGTTAATTATTAGAACATCTTCAGACTGTTTCACATGGAAGAGAAGGAGGAAAACATTCGGTTCGAATATTGTGAACATTTTGTTACAAGATGTGAATATTTGACAAATTACTTGCAATGGAAGCGTCTGAGGTGCAGCCTGTTTGCCCTTGTAATCTGCAACTAGAAACTGAGCCAGTTCTGTCGTACTTTCTCAAACGTAAAGAAAGTAAATACCTACAACAGACAGCTATGTAAACCAAAGAAGTACTTGGCAAGAGAGGATTCCCGTTCAATAGAGGAAGATCCTGGGGTAAATATAAACGCTGTTGCCGAAAGTTTACCAGTTACAGGTTCTATTCAACATATTGAAGAGTTTGTAACTGTCATGTCACCAACACCTCCTTTTTTAAATACCAAGACAGCAAAAAACACAAACCGAAAATTAATATGATTTCGTAAGAGATCAAAATCTCTTACACGCTTGTTGTATTAAGTTATGCAAATCCCAGGTCAAACGTGCAACACATAGGTAGGTAGATACTTGAAACGCTCGGAAATATACAGATAAATTAACACTTCAGGAACTGATACGCCATACTGTCAAAAGGTCATCCCAATCATCACTACTCTTCTTATACTCGTCTCCACTGAGAAAGCACTTTCACTTTCGTGACGTTGGCAGCTGAAAGAGAACACATGAGTCGACAATATTTTCTCCCCCCTCTGGACGCCATGGTAACAAACAATTAACTTTAGTGTTACGTAAACATGTTCCACGTGCCTTTCTTCAGGTTTCTTCGCGTGTATTCTGATTTATATGACCATAATATCGCCGAAATGAAGAAAGGTTAGATTGACTGCTTACCTACAGGAATAGTACTTTCTCCTTTGAGAGCCTAGAACTTGTAATGTAACCGTTATGAAATATATTATACAACCAGATGAGATATGCAGGATTGCGTGTTGAATGGAGATTAGAACAAGATGGTATTCGAACGGATAAAACAGCGTCTTATAATGGGAATGAAGTTAGGTTGCTCAATGACGTAAATAAGAAAAATAAAGCTCCTTATTCCAATGGAAATCTTCTTATTAAAAGCTGCACATGATAATTTCGAAATGACAGCTGACGCGAGAATCTCAAGGAAAAAATTAATCACCTCAGAAAGTGTTAAATATCTGCCAGATATTAGGATTTAACTGAAACTTTTTTACAAACAGACCAAACAACCAACCAACCAACCAACAAATAAACAAACACAATAACAAAATAAATGACTAAATCCATGGCGCAGAGACAGCAGAATCCTTCATTAGAGGCTAATAAATCCGTCGGTAATTAAGAAAATTCCCGCATTTTATGGAACCTGGAAGTTCATTACCAGTTCATGCCCCATCCCACATTCTGAAGATACCTTTCAATATTATCCTCTCATCTACTCCTAGGTCTTCCAAATGGTCTCTTACCCTCAGGGTTCCTCGCCAAATCCCTGTATGCACCTCTCCTCTCCACCACACGGGCTACATACCCCGCCCATCAAATTCTTCTCGATTTGATCACCCGAATAATATTTGGTGAGGACTGCAGATTGTAATGCATACACTCTTCACTGAAGTAAAGGGTAATATAGGTCAAAACGCAACTTGTTTATTAGCTGGGTGTAGCTACTGTGTTAATGAAACAATATGTTTCGGCAGTCCACGCATTGTTATTAGTCTCCTATAGCTAACATTTGTAAACCTGATGATGGCCTCTGAGTAGGCCGAAACATGTTGTTTCATTAACACAGTAGCTACACCCAGCTAATAAACCAGTTGTGTTTTGACCTGTATTACCCTTTACTTCAATCCTACATACACAACGGGGATGCCTAAACTTAAGTTAAACTCTTCGCCACTCCATTTTTACCTCGTCCTTCTCATGCCCAAATATCTTCCTCAGCACCCTATTCTCGAACATACGCAGCCTATTTTACTCCTTCACTATTGCAGACAAACTTTCAAATTATAGTTTGGTACATTTTGATCTTTATGTTTTTGGATCGCGAAATGGAATATCAAAGATTAACCCTTTGACGCCTAAAGACTCCTATAGTGGTCGTACCGCACAGCTAACCTCTAAACGTTGCATTTCATATATTTATTCAACAAATACAGGTACTGAATTTTTAAACATGGTGTATACCGTCCGTTTTTTTCTCTCTTCAAAATGCAGTTTGTTTCATAATTCTAACGTATTTGGTTCCTGTTTTATTCACATTTTATATACAGAGTGTGCTAAAATTTTAAAAAAATAATTCCAGCGCCAAAAGATTAAGCACCGAATAATAGCACGCATTCCCTGATTTGAATCAAACATTGAAATTGTATTGGGCTGTTAATAGAATTCGGGTAAAAGAGGACTACTGCACAACTTAAACGTTGTGCGAGAAGATAAGACGAGACTTAGACTGTCTTCTAAACAGATCTCTCGCCAGCAAGCTGTAGAATGTCATACGGGTCAGGCGATTTTTTTTATGTCTGCGATTGCCCTCAAGAATCTCCACATAACACACAAGAATTGCACAGCAGTTGAAATGTACAGACCCCAGTGCGTGAATTAATATATTTATTAACCCATACATTTGTGAATCTTATGTGCCTCAACCTGCATACGGATACCACACCACCACAGCCATACCACAACGTAACACCAACACACATCGAACCAGATCAATACAACCCATGAAATAACTCAGCACATTAGTCGCAAGCTCCTGAGGATGGACGTATTAACATCCGAAACATGTTGAGCATTAAATAAAGAAATAATAAAGCAAGTGACATCAAGTTGGTCTCTCTTTACTCAACCATACATTTGTGTATTAAATATAATTTTATGCTTCCATTTTCAGCTGCTGCGAGAAGATGATTCGTCAAGTTCTACTCGCAGTATTTTTTATCGGTAAGTTTTTCTGTAATATGTACGCCAGTGTGTCTACATATACACGTTACGGCTCTGGCGATAATTATATGTACGAACAGTTCTCCATACTGGAAATATCTATGAAGATTTGTTCAAAATTGTTGTGGCACAATACCTTATTTCTTGCAAATTTGTCCTTGTATTTCAATTGATGTTAGCTTTAAATATCAAAGTGTGGTCGACAACAGCATCTTTCTGAATAAGCCCACTATTAGGATGCTGTGTTTTAAAATTCACCGCCACATAATAAATGAACACCATTTTATTTTTCTTTCAGCACTGGCCTATGTGTACTCCAAACCCACAGTTCTTCACAGGGTAAGGAATGTATAGAACAAAGTTGAAAGTCAAACATTATAAGCTGTTAATGTATACGCACGTACAAGGGACTGTATCAGACTGAATCTTCCCAAATGCCAAGGTACCGCCATTCAATTTGTCAGTCCGCAGACTTTACGACCAAAAAGGAGCGCAAACTTGAGAATCAGATTTCAAAACCATGTCGATCTCCAATTTATGTAAATTAAATTATGTAATCTAATTTTGTTCTTCCAGAACTGGTTTCTATAACGAAGTTTTGAAAAGTTTATGGTGAAATATTTTAACAGAGATCCCGGTTTTTACGAAATATACACACGACACTTTTAGCAATGCGGACGGTGCCCAATTCAAACAAGGCAGATGTTGAAACACTGACCTCCTCCCCGGACTATGACTTACTCGTGTTTCTGAAAAAAAAAAGTAAGTATCTTTGATTGTGTGTCACTTCGAATTATTTAACACAGTGAGTTGATGACACCGGGCCTACCAAAAGTGTTTTCGGAGAACAGCTCTCAGCATGTTTATGGGCATCATAAAATAAAGGAGCAAATATACTGAGTAAGTTCACTCAGGCGGTAACGTTAGCAAATTCTATTTATGAAGTGCTTGTTTCAATACGGTCCGGAGCACCGACCACCCTAACCAGACTAGTAAAGGGAAAGTACCTACAATTAGACCGCAATGTTTCTTTCAACGTTTTTCCAGTTTATTATTCATTAACATCCCATTATCCGACGACATGTTTTATGGTCTGATTTATTACCAGCTTGTTACACAAATTCCAAATAAATTTAAAAAAACGACTAGTCTAGAGGGTGACCGCAGTCAATTTGCAGTGACAATTACGTTTAGAAGGATCCTCAGTGTCCTCCAAACCTCGTGTCCATCGCTGACGGCGACCTCTTCTCTGTAGATCGTAATGTTACCATTCCAGTTAAAGGAATGTGCAGTATTTCTCCCCGTGTCTGTGTTTCCAGGCCAAGCGGTGGGAGGACTTTCCGAACCTGACATTCACTTTCGACTGTTCGGACCGCGCTGTGGGCTTCTACGCCGATACGGAACACCACTGTCAGATCTTCCACATGTGTGACGAGGATGGGCGTCGCATCCCTTATATCTGTGCCAACGACACTAGTTTCAACCAGGAATTCCGAGTCTGTGACTGGGAGTACAACTTCGACTGCAACCAGGCGCCACAGTGGTCAGTATTTCACCATCGGCAGTACAAACGCAGGTCTTCTGATTCCGTAATCAGAGAGATGTACATAACTACATGGTAACAGAACCTGGAGATTTAAAGCTCTAACAACAAAGATCTTCGTGTTTGTGTCATGCATCAATGACGATTAAAACACTTTATTATCCAACAGATGCATAAATATATAATTCGTAGATACAATTAGAATTATTATAAAATATTTAATATTTTATAATAATTCTAATTGTATCTACGAATTATATATGTGTGCATCTGTTGGATAATAAAGTGTTTTAATCTAATAACAAAGACTTCAACTGAATAATATGCTGAGTTATTTCCATCCATATCACATCTCAAAATTCAAAGCCGTAACAGCAATCTTAATTATATCATGTGCATCCTAATTATTTCTTCTTGAGAAGGCTTTTCCACTCAGTGTCCGTAATACCACAGCCAAAACTTATCCAGACATTACAAATAAATGCGAGCAACAGCAGATTCCAATAACAAAGAAAAGAGCGAATATAGAATTTCAAGCCCAATTCTTTTCTCCATCGTAACAAAAGAAGACAAAAGAATGACGAATAATCACATTTTGTGGACTAGCAACACAGAGAATCTTACAATTAAGGGCGTTAATATGGCGAACATCTAAATTTTGGCACTGCAGCCCGGATAACAACACTGAAACCATAGAATTAAAACGGCATAGACTTTTAGGGCACAGTTAATATCAGTTTCAAGTTTAATTACAATTGGCAAAATGAATATAAGTTTACCAGCAGGCTGAAGTGTGTCAACATGCATCCAAATGAAACATATACTCAAAGGTAAAACATTTCTGGCGACGTTCGCATCCGTCAAGTAAAAATGTCTAAGCAATATTTCAGATCTAGCTTTATATACAGAATGTTGAATCATCATTCCTGCTGAAAATTAAATATTTTCCGCTAAATTTGACATGTTTCGTCGTAGCTCAGTTGATAAATGAGAAAAGGTTCTGCATGCACGTTTGAAGCTTTCGCACACAGCATGATTGTAGACATTAAAATGTCGTGTTGCAGGTACTACCTGAACGAGTTGACGTACGTTACTGACCCACCCAAGCCGAAGGTTCCCAACCCAGACAGCAGATCGGCAGCAGCGGCGGCGTTCCAGTAAAATCCAATAAGTACATAAGAACTAAATGTCATGCGGTTCCCATCCAAAGACTGTAAATTAAATGAAACAAGGTCATACAGCACTACCAACGGATCTAAACATCGGTAAATGCGTGAAATACAACTTCCAACCTACTTTTAAAAATACATTCCCTCGTCCTACGCTCCATCACCTTCCTCTCCATCTTCTATTAGCTGTCACTTCACATTTTGTACTGTCGAAATCCGTAGTGCAGTGCATCGTGAGAAAATCCTATGTGAGGACCATCTGGCGGCTCTTATCGTGTCAACACTGTGTACTGTGTGTTGGCAAGGGGTGGGAGAGACATTCACCAAACTGCGAAAATGAAGACAGAGCTCCACAAACTACAGCGGACTTGGAGCCATTGGTAGTACTGTACACATACTTCACAAGGAACGATGCGTCGTCTAGGAAAATGTGATTATTTGTCATTACAACCACTACGTAATCAAGATGATGTGATGACCTTTGTTTTGTTCTTCTTATCATTGTTTCTACGCACAATAAATATTACTGCTGGTCTTGGAGCAGGAATATTAGTTTTTGGATATACGTTGTAAAGTAAATTACATGATTCCAGAATACACAGAGGCAAAAGCATTATTTTGTAAAAATGGTTAATAGTATAAAATATACAATTTATATATATATGTATAACTCTATCACTACTTATAAAAAATGGACGAATTATTAACTGCATGTAACTGGCAAGTGAAAGGAACTGCAGCAGTAATGTGTCATTGTACATTAATTTGTACTGATAAAGCCAGTAAAATGTTCTTACGTGTTTCCCACATATGTAACATACGTAACATATGTGCAATCTACAAATATCCCCCCCCCCCGTCCACGGATTGTTATTTCTAGTCACAAATATACAAGACTTCCAAGCACGAAGTAGCCTACTCGGGTCTCCTCGTGCAGCAATTTGTTTGCCTGAATTCACAAAAAGAATAAACGTTTAATGTCATGTAAAGATCGCGGGTACAAGTCATGGCGACTGCATAAGGAACATTAACATTAACAACCTCGTGAGTATCATGACTGGCTTAGTGCGGTGTTTCTCTAACATTCCTCTTACACTTCGACTGCAAGACACAGTGGCGGAACATACAAACCAGAACATGCATAAAAGAAACAAAAAATAGAAAATGTTGGTATCGTGTGAATCTGATGAGTTACAAGTATCTCTAGAGACTAACCCGCTGCTTTGCAAGTACTCGCGCATCGAATTACAGACCTTAGTGACGTAATCTTTCAGGATATATCACACTCTGAGGAAGCAACATAACGTCCCGTATTTCCACGATATAACCCGCATGGCGATTGACATCCACCCTTTGTATGTTCCATAATTTAATAAAAAACTTCGCGAATATATATATATATATATGTGTGTGTGTGTGTGCGTGTGCGTGCGTGCGTGTGCGGGCTTGTGTGTGTGTGTGTGTGAATAATATTGTACAGTACGGCCCTACAGGCAACCAACATAAAGATATGAGAATAATATCTGACTTCGCACGCGAAATAAACGAAATCTGCGCTCTTCTGGCATATTATGCAGTGTATAGTGCTGATTTCTTACCGACGTTTCGAGACAATTGTCGCGAAATGTCGGTAAGAAATCAGCACCATGCACTACGTAATATCCCAGAAGAGCGCAGATCTCATCAAAACATGTGTTCAAAGTAATTATAATTGAAGTACCAAATGGTACCTCCCGCAAGTCCTCGGGCATGTAACTCGCTGCTGTGACCAACAACTGTGGCGCTAAGGTAGCCAGCAGTTTTGTTGAAGCCTCAAGGAAATGCAGAGAGCGGGTTACTTCTACAGATGAAAGAACAACGTATGTTTCATTCAAATATCAACCCAACATGTTCGAAGCGCTCCCTTCACTTATAAATAGACGGCTTAGGAGAAGTCGAATAAAATTAGGATACAGAGCCGTTAAAATAATGATGTAACAATTTACACCACACTCAAAGAAGTACGTTTCAGCTCGAGGTAGTACTACGCTGCACCTAACGTCCTTAAAATTCAACGCATCATGGCGCAATAACGCATTAAAAACCAACGTATTATCCCTTTGCAGTACAAATTATTCTTGTGAATTCCAACAGTCTTGTCCAAGATCAATTTACAGGAAATCTACACCTTTTAAATTTCAAAAGCAGCCCCTTTATAACAGAAGTTTAGGGCAAACCAACACAAAAAGCAACGAGCCTAAAACAGCGTGTCGACTGGAGCTCGAATCTGGACCTACTGCAACGTAAAGTGCCGCCAGGTTTGTCTTTAGATTGGACCTGCAAAAATGAAGTGAATGTAGGACTAAGATATACCCAATCGAAAGGAAGGAGATGACGGAAGAAAGATGCAGAGAAATGTGGGCAGAAGAAAAGACAAAAGTAAGGAATGAGAACGGTGCGCCTTTCAACTCCCCCGCCCCCCCCCCCTTTCAATACTGTGCTATCACGTAAGTCGTGGCTTTTTGATGAAAACGTGCTAATTGGCGTGTCTAACGATTTCTATCGACCTGAATATACAGCTCAGGGCAAAACTACGGGTAGTTAACATGCTGCACTGAAAGCACACGCCAGCTGAAAGTCATCAGAACCAAGCATCTGGTTTGAAAATTAGAACATAACTGGAAATTCGTGGCCTGTCCGACCATGTCTTACATCTTCAAACCAGTCAAGGAATTCGGTTCAGCTTGTGTAGAGACTCAGTTGTGTTAAGGCTGGTCTAGTATCAGCTGGTTACTTAGCAGGTAAAAAATGTTCAAGTTGTTCATGTCCTCGCCCTGAAGGAATAAGCGGGGAGTAGAAGCATAGCTCCATTCGTTCCTGACATCAGCACCGGAGATTAGGTATTTAAGGAAGTGCCCCCACCCCCCCTTCCCACCTTTGATAAACCTGAGGTAAAATTTTACTAAATTTCTTGAAAACAATTTACTTTGGAACAACGTCAGGCATAATAACAAAGACATAATAAAATTATATAAATATACACAAACTTTAACACTTTTAATAGTGAAATATTTAAATAAATATGTTTTCTGGGGGTAGCAACATATATTTTGATACTGGCTACCAATTTACATGGCGTCACATTCCAGGAGAACAATATTAACATTCAAGGTCCTGAGTCCAAAGAGAACCAATTCGTTCGCAGTGTAATTTGAAAAGACATAGGGCAAACGCCGATATAGCGCCACCCTCACATAGCGCCCAAGAAAGTTTGTAAACAGAAATTCCCCACTGTACGTATGTCGATTTACCGCCACCCTAGATATACAGCTGCAAGCTGCGGTACACAAACAGTGGCGCTACATCGTGGCTCGACTATATTTTCATCGGTAACAACCGACTTCAGCACAAATGGTTACAAAAGAAAGGACCAAATACCACTCAAGGAAAAGAGTAAGACTTCAAAACTTGTTTTGCGCACATTCTGTTCGCACTTAACAAACCGATTGGACGCATGGCCCGGATTACGCATCTTTATGGGAATATAGAGCAGCGCATTCATCAGTGACACTTTCTCCGCCACCGGTTGGTCCGCAAGTTGTAATCATTTACTGCGCCTGATCCGCGGACAAGGTGAATTATTACAGTACTTCAGCTTAATGGAGAATGTGAATATCTCACGGGTACCGAAATAAACACCTTTAGAATGCCACTGCAGAAGAATCTGCACTGATATCATATATCCTATCAAAGATGGGTTAATGTGACGAGTTGTTGGGTTACTTCTGAGCACAACAACGGAGAGTAGTTCTTCATTATTGTGTAAACAGTCAACGTAATTGAGTAAAGAGAAAACCAACTTGATGCCACTTATTTTATTATTTTATTCAATGTTCATTCAATGCTCAACATGTTTCGTAGTGCTTCAGACTGCATAAAGACACCACACCGCCATAGCCACACTGCAACGGAACGCCAACACACACCGAACCAGATACAACCCATGAAATAACAACCAATTAGTCGCAGGCTCCTGAAG
>Ga0123355_10022559_pt1 | contig 10091 bp, 4 predicted proteins | sample TergutEmb28metaG_3_FD_89872 | JGI IMG/M metagenome (GOLD analysis project Ga0123355, IMG submission 89872) | Embiratermes neotenicus P1 segment gut microbial communities from Petit-Saut dam, French Guiana - Emb289 P1 | ecosystem: Host-associated > Arthropoda: Insects > Digestive system > Gut ...
ATAATGAGGAGCTTAGGGATCTTTACTCCTTACCCAATATTGTGCGGGTGGTAAAATCGAGAAGAATGAGATGGGCGGGGCATGTGGCGTGTATGGGGTAGGGGAGAGGTGTGCACAGGATTCTAGTGGGGAAACCTGAGGGAAACAGACCATTGGGGAGACCCAGACGTAGATGGGAGGATAATATTAAGATGGATCTTCGAGAAGTCGGAGGGGGTGGAGACTGGATGGAGTTGGCTCAGGATAGGGACAGATGGCGGGCACTTGTGAATATGGTGATGAACTTTCAGGTTCCATAAAGTGCGGGGAATTTCTTGACTAGCTGCAGAACCAGTTAGCTTCTCAAGAAGGACTCTGCTCCATGGAGTAAGTAAGTAAGTAAGTAAGTAAGCCTTGTATGCTACTTCTTGTTATGTACTGTGTTAAATTTTATTTTACTCTATTGTTTATATTTATTACCACAATAAATATGTAACTTTCTGCAAAGTTTGATTATTGTTCAGTATTATAATATGTTATTACTTTGTTGTTATGCATTAATTCAAATAACATTTGTGTAGTGTTAAAAATATTGTGATTTCCAGGTTATGTTGTACAAAGCTAACACAATTTAAGGAATGTAATTCAGTACAGGGTTGTAACTGGACAACTTTCTTCTAGTAAGAAATGCTGGGAAAGACAGTATGTCAGCGGCATCCTATCTTCATCCCTGAGCTACAGAGACTTTACTTTGTCATCATTAAAATGTGTACCATGTGTCAGATTTAGATAGTTTCATCAACAAAAGGTAAAGGAAAAGCAGTCCCATTACAGGCCTGGACAGGCCCTCAGACTTCCAAGAGGTTGAGGCTCCCAAATTTCATGACAATCGGCACATGAAGGTGGTAAAGTTGTCAGCTTCATGCACCGGCCGCCTTTATCCCCAGGAAGTATTCCTGGTACTCATTTCTGTTAGAGGCTGAGTCGACCCCAGGGCCATTGTGCAGCCGGCAGGATTATGTCAATGAAAAATTCCAATGACAAAACCGGGAATCGAACCCGCAACCAATCCGACTTGTAGCGTGTTGCCTCAACCAACTTCGCTATGGCATGCCCCCATCAACAAAAGTGCAGTATGTCAGCATAGTCACTGCACAAGTCTATCACTTGTAATCATGAAGGAGATCTTCACTTTTTTATCGGCTGCATGGCCATGATAAGTCCGCATTGGCGCAAATTCACCTAATTTACAGCAGCAAATTGCAGATTGTGAATAAGTTTGTTGTTATATTGGGTCAGCAGAATATGTATACGCAACACACACAGAAAATCGATGGTCAGCTTCCCAATCTATGGTCCTCCCTCTTGTGTATCATTAATATTGGGTCGGTCGTTGGCAGTACAGCTAATACAGGACAGTGTCTCTGCATTTAATAAGTATTTTTTTGATCAGTTTTGATCTCTACTCTTGACAACTTGATAGAGTTTTAGTAGAGACTTTACTTTATCATCATTAAGATGTGTACCATTTGTCAGATTTAGATAGATCCATCAACAAAAGTGTGGAACATGAAATCCAGTACTGCAGCACTCCCCCACTTGCCTTCATTTTGAGCAAGGTGGCAACCCTACCATAACCTTCTTACAAAATAAGCAATACTAACCAATATTCTTAGCATGGAATGACTTGGCAGTTACAGTGTGTGTCAACAAATTTTTACCGTTATTTTGCACCAACATACGACGGTGAGTAAAATGATAACCTTAAATATGGTTTATCTCGTAACTTACTGAACACAAAAGGTACACAATGATTTAATTTTCCTATGTAGTATAGTATGGCCACCTGTTGGCCACTCTTCAAACCGTATCATTGTCAAAACTTACAAGACAATCGAGCTGTGGTTTGAATTTTTATCGCATATTTAAGGTTTTCAGTCGACTCTCCCTTGTACAACCACAATTATCATTACATACCTAATACTAAAATGTGTTGGTATGTTGAATTCTAGCACCATGATGCAAGTGAATAAATATTATGAATCGATGTGGAATAAAAAACCAACTAGATGTCACTTAGTATTATATTTATTTCTCCTTATAAGTTGCTCTTTATAAGTTGCTCAACATGTTTCGGCCCACCTTGTGCCCATCTTCAGGAGCTGACGACTTAGTGGTATTTTTTCACATGTGGTGTAGTGCTGTAACAATGGGCAGTATTATTTCCATATATGTATAGTATTTGTGGGTTGATATGTTCGTCTGTTTTCATGTGAGGTGGGTTGTGTGGAGTGGTGGGTTATTGTAGTTGGTGGTTTCAACTGTAGTGTATAGGTGTGATCTAATGTACAGGTTGATTAAGTTACATACCCATGGCTGTGTAGGCAGTCAGATCCGGTTAGCTGCTTATGTGTCCATTGGGAAGTACGTAGCACAATTTATAAGGAGAAATAAATATAATACTAAGTGACATCTAGTTGGTTTCTTATTCCACATTGAACTACGATGCACGGTCAACCATACGTCAAAATTATGAATCGAGTACATCCAGCATTGGCATGACTCTGTGAAGAAGTTAAATCACAGAGAAGATTTGCTGGACACAAGAAAATGTTTTACATTTTTGCTACTATAATCCACACATATTTTAATACATCATGCAACAAACAATAAAATTTTTCCTTCTTGCATCTGTGTCTTCAACTGCGTCCTGACACACAGCTAAGACATGGGGACTCCATAAGTCGTCAGTAATGTAATCATAGCAGGGGCATAGTTGGGGGGTGGCCAGAAGTGAGGTTGCCCCAGGCAGCAGAGTCCAAAGGGTGGAAAAATGAAATGAACTGAATATTTGAAATGAAAAAATGTGATTTTTGGGTTCAAAAAATTTTAAATTATTGAGCTAAAATAAAATTTAATAATTCTAATTTTTTTAAAGCTCACAATGTATGTTAAGCATTAATACTGTGATTACTCGCCTCAGTTGCCAATATACCTAGCTATGCCACAGCATACTGGTATGGCTTAACAAACAACAGTCAACACTTTCAACTCCTCAAGTGTCATGCAATAGAGGTTTACTTAGGATATTGATAAATATCTTCTGAAAGAGGCCAGAGTGCCTGTGGATATGAAACAAGGGGTGTCTAAATTGCAGCTTGTACAGATTGCCACTTTGGGCATACAATTTAAAACATTGAATAAATAACTACATTGCATAAAGTCACTCTTGAGAAGCTAAACCTAATTCAGTCAATGAATTCCCTGCCTTTACAGAACCCAAAGTTTGAATAGTTCTCATGAGAGTCCACTTCTGGACCATACCGTCTGCACCTTTGTCTCTCAAACCATCTGGTCAGGTTTTCTGACTAAAATGTTGCATGAGTGTCTCATCTCTCCCACATGCCTGGACTTCAATGGCTTATGAATTTTGAAATATTCATTAAATTTACAGTTCATTAACAACATGAGAAACAAACACTAATTTGACATTCATGTGACCGTGCATCATGATAAATTCTTATAATAAAACCAACTAGATGCACTAATTTCTCAATTTTATTTTTGGATTAAAACTCTACATGTTTCGGACATGTGGCGTTTAAAATGCTAACTATATAAGATATCGCATGAAATATTTTTGATTTTTAAATTATTAAACTGTAAATGTTTTTTTAGCACAAAATGAGTAGGGAAGCCTCTAGAAGATAACAAAGCCCATTTGAAGTCCCTAACTGGTGTCCATGTAAGGGACACAAGGAAACAAACACCTGTTTCCCTATTAGGACTGTGTTACTTGCAAATGCTAGGTTTCATACATTACTCCTTAGCAAACTGAATCAATACAGCAATTTTCTGTGATGTACATATGAAAAAATTAAAGCTCTTAACGTTTGTATTAAACTCACCTCATCTGGGTACAATTACATGTGATAACTCAATTCTGAAACATAAAATACTTGTAAAATTAGGAATTGTGTAGGATTTGTAAGCAATGCTCCATTTTACCTGAAACTGCAAAATTATGGTCCTGGAATAAATTTTTAACTGCAGCAGAACAAAGATGCTTTGTAACTGCACAATGAACCCATTTTATAGTTCAAAATTACACATTGTTCAGGCTTGTATTTTCAGGCACTTTGATAAAGTAGAGGTTTTAGAAGGTATTCATCACTGCTGACTCAGCTAGTCAAGAAATTTCCCATGATGTATGGAACCTAGAAGTTCATTACAGTATTCAGAGGAAAAGAAGAAAGCAAATGGACTTTATACTGAGTCAGATGAAGCTCACAACCTCACATCAATTCATTAACATCTATTTTAATATTTTCCTTATACTTACATCCACATCAACCAAGACTTTCTTCTTGGCTTGAATGTAAATAGTGTATGCATTTTTCATCACTCCCACATATGCGACATGCGACATGCACATGTGCTTCTCCTTCATTTGATGACCCTCATATTTACAGTTGAGTAGCCTAAAGATGGATGATGGAACTTAAACTTCTGATAATGATATGTTACATTAATAACTGCTTGGTTTCCAGAACTTTTCAATCATCTAATGTTTCAAAAGTCACAAAAGATGGCATGATATGCTGTTACGAACACTGCACCATGGACAAAGTTCAAGACATTCTTTGTACAATTTTCTCTATCCTCAAGCCCCTTTTTTCCACACAACATAAAAATAGGAATAATTAACGTCTTGCTTAAAATGAAGGAAAAACAGTGACTGAAATGAAAATAAAATCTGTATTTTGTCCTATGTTGAATCACATTTTTTTGTGTGTGTGTGTGTGTGTATCACAGCCCAACTCGGACCAAGGTCAACTCGTTTTGATATTTCTAGTTCACAAACACAATTAGATGCACACAGCTGGTAGGATTCCTCATAGCAGAGGCTGTTTCCTGTACAACACACAACAAACACATGAGATGAACAGTGGAATTCAAACCCATGATCCCACAATTAAGCAGCTGTACCTTAGACCACGTGGCAAATGGGATCAGCTTGTGTTGTTTTCATTTCTGTTATTACATTTTATTAATGCCAACAGAGAAAACTTCTTCCCATACAATTTCCATCATTATATGGTACTACATATTCAAGGCTGTGGTCCTGAATATTTCATAGTGTCAGCAAATTTAATATGTGTAACATTCCACTTGTGTAATCAAATAAAAAAAGAAGGAACTAATGGCTGAATGGAATAATCTGTTAGCAGATAGCATAAATGAAGATGAGGATTGGAAATATTTTAGGGCCAAGATTGGTGATTGATTCAGTCCTATATACAGTACTATTCTACATACAATCAAAGTTTTACCCACTTTGAAAACTTCCCATGGCCAACTTTTATGGATCAAAATACATTTCTTCTCTTTAGTTTGTATCTACATAGTAGGTCATGATCTCTGTTGCCAAGCAGTAACAACTGTTCTGTACATAGTGCTAAAAGAGGGAAACATTTTAACCACATACAATAAGAAATATGCACAAGGTAAAGAAAATAGTGTGTCCATGCAGCATATTTCAGTTTTATAATTCAGACAGTTAAAAAACACTGCGTTTTATTCAAACTACATTACTGTAACTGTACTCAACATAAGCTCTTACTTTCACTTCTGAGAAAATGTTTTTCATAAATTCCTTCAATGTTATGCATGTTTTTTGAATAGCCATTTGTCACTGCCAACAATATTACTTTTAGATTCTGAATAATCCTTTTTAAAACTTTCTTAATAATCTGTGTTATTTCTAAATTATTTAATTAAAACACCAGAGCTTTAATAATTGGATATAATTTTGATTTAAAAAGTTAAATTTCTGTTTAAATAGTAATGTAATGTAATGTAAACATGCTTTAGCTGCAAGCAAGGATATTAAGTTACATACCTTTAAATTATACAAAGATTTTTAATTATTCTTGAATTACAATCTCAACATTCACTTATTTTTAGTTGCATTCAAAGCCTTCATTTAACACACAGTCTTTCATTTTGGCAATACAGCAGCCTCTTTCCTTAAACTAAAAAAAATATATATATATACATTTTCAAATTTACATCTGATTCTCAAAACAAAAAAACTGTATTATAATTATTAAATGAATCAGAGAATTTCTTGCATTCTTTAATATTTTCATCAAGTTTCATGTAACCTGTATTAGCAGCAAAACTGTCCACCTTGTACACAAAATTTGATACATAGACTAAGGCAGTAAAATCTTCTATCATGCTTGTAACAAAGTGCAAAATTATATGACACGAGATCTCAGAAGACCATAATTTCAATTTTATATTTATCTTCACAATACATTATAAAATATTTCCTCAATATAAACTAAAATCAGACATCCTTACTCTGAGTCTAACCGGGAGCCAGATAATGTGAACTATGTTACTGGCAGGACAAGTACAAACAGAAAACCAAGCACAAGGCAAAACAGCCTGGCAAGATGACACCATGAATCCCAAAGTAACAATCGCAGCGGTGAGAAACTAGCCACCTGTTTTATGACGTGGTCCGTCATGACTTGTCGAGATGAAATGCTGTGAGCTTGGATGCATGTCACAACCATCTATTTCCCATTACACCATTTTACAGATGCAATCATGGAGGTGGTTTCAGCCTCCTGATCAACAAAGTGATTGTCAACCTCTCACTGCCCTCCATACAGCATTTGTGCGTAACTTTCTTCACCATCCATGCAGCAGTTCTGATAACAGAACCACTGACAGTAATTAATAATAATTAATCAGGACATGATAGGGACACAGCCAGGGGTGTACTTGAGGGGTGGGGTGAATTTTGCAGTCAAAAAATTTTAAGTGACTGAGGTAAAATATTAGGAAATTCAGTAAATAACTGTGACTCCTTAGTTCAAAATTTCTGTGAGGCCATCAGTCATGATTATTTGCCATGAGCGCCAAAACATGTAGCTACACCACCAGATACAGCAATGGCCTGTTTTAAGATACTAAGTCATCTTTAAGCTGCAGAAATTGGAGAAGAGCAATGAAAATACCTATCAAGAAAATTTGTTTCATTGTCAAGTCATAACCCAGAACTCCAAAAACATTTAAGGAAAGAGTAAGCTTGATAGATCTATACAGATGGACAAAATAAAGGTGGGAAATTGTAACAATGCATTCAATTGGTTCAGGATAAGTTAGTAGTATAGCAGCTTCTATGAACCTGATGATAAACATCACTGTTCTGAACCAGCTCTGAGTTTTTTAACTGCACAAATGACTATCACCTGTCAAGAAAGTCATCACTACATGGTATTACATCATTACTTATTTTGGTACACATTTCATTTCTGGTGGCGTTAGTCCTCTACTTTTTGTGTGAGTCCACAAAAAACAAATTTTGCCAATATTTGTATTGCGCAACAAGTGTAATAATGAGTCTAAATGACTAAGTAAAACAAGCAACAGAAGTTGAGTAAAGTTTGAATGAATAATTCTGCTGAAGTCTCATTGCTACTGGTTTACAATTTTTATAGTTTTTTGAACTACAACCAAGAAAAGAAAGAGGAATAAAGATGTTTTGAATAAATCGAACTTTATTGAGCGTCCTTATCTCAAACATGCAGTTTAGAAGCACACATTTGAACTGATATTCATTCATTACAGAATAAATCTGGAGGAGACACGTTTAAGTCAAACAAATTACAGATCCTCATTTATACATAGCATGCTCACTGAAAACAAAAACTGGAATACAGGAAATTAAATCTATAAGCAATAAAGCAACAACTCAGTCTTACATCAAAAAGCCTTACGCCCGATACATGTGATAATTGGAACATTAAATAGCAATTTTCAAAAGCTGTATTCCATTTTGATGTTCGAATGATATGATATATAGATATATATATATATATAGAAGATACAAAGTACTGTGTATATATGGTCATGATATTTTGGCAGTTTCAGAAACCAGGCCTGATTTGGTACATTGACCCACATATCACATTCAAAGCATCGGATTAAAGTTCATACAGTGACAGACACAAATGCAACAATGTATTCATTCTTACTGATTAGGCTCCTGACACCGTCAGAGGTAGACTTCCATTCGTTTCACACATGACTCCATGTAAAATAGTTATATACCAAAAGTCCTACTGTAAAATATCACTGTGTTTGAAGAAGTGTTTATACCAATATAGAAGAGTCGAAATCTACCTAAAGTACCGTTCAGAGGAGACTGAAAAATAAATTACATTTTATGATACCCCACGTGTAGTGTATAAGCAATCACAAATATCTTCAGGAAAAGTTTCATAAACCCGTGTATTTGTTCTTCTTTTTCTTTTTTTTGCAAAATGTTTTGTGCACATGGAAATTACAGTTGAAGGGGGGACAGGAAAAAACAGCAATACACATGCGCATATTATCACACACGCATACATATAACCACAAATGTACACATGTACATACATACAAACATACATACACACATACGAGCTTTCCATTTGTAAAGTATATTGACAAAATAATTATATTATGCTAATATCTTACACAAAAATATAACACAGCACAAATTTCAGTATGTGGTCGATTTGAACATTAAGCGGTTCATGGCTTCTTTGCTTCACTGCCTTCTTTAAATTCAACTTGAATTCTTGTCTTCTTTGGTTTCTGAAAAGAAATAAAATATTCAACAATCAGCATTCAATGTAAAATATATCTCGCATAAAGGAAGAAATTCTTTTCATGGAAAAATGTGTCTTTCTCTTCCCACGTCTTGGAATTAACACATTCTAAGCAGAAAGAGAGTGACCCCCACCATTACCTAGCAACAGTGAAGGAGACTGCTCTTTGCACTGTGCCAAAATTAAATGTTTCTCTATTGATGCATATCAATACCTGAAAACTGTCAGACCTCACATGTTGCAACATAAAAATACAATAAACAGTTTTCTCCATAACATAGTGAAGAATATATAAAAATGAAATTTAATGGAGGCAAAAGCTGTAAGATATTTGTCAGCACCATCCAGGCAAGACTGGGTCTCCCTGTAGACAGAGGACTGATGTCTGTCAAACTCCACTGAATTATGCATGAGTTGCAAGAACATCTCTTGTCGGTAACCGTTTAGGTAATTAAATATCCTACAAGTTCCAGCCCAATATACACTTTAATTGCTCTTATTTATCACTAAAAATAAAGACCAATTTATGACTAACTTACAAACGCATAAAACTACTACATGGCAAACTTCTGATTTGTACATACCCGCAACAAACTTGACAATATACCAAAAAATTTTAGGAATAAAAGACCAACTTGATGTCACTTGCTATTTTATTTCACTTCTTACGTGCCCAACATGTTTCGGACATTAATATGTCCGTCATCAGGGGCTTGCGACTATTCTGTTGAATTACCACATTGGTCATATTGTTCTTGGTTTGATGTGTGTTGGAGTTTCAGTGTGGGTGGGTTGGAGTGGTATCCGTGTTGCAGGCTGAAGCAAAGACCAGTTGTGCTTCAGCCTGCAACACGGATACCATTCCAACCCAACCACACCGAAACTCCAACACACATCAAATCAAGAACAATACGACCAATGTGGTGATTCAACAGAATAGTCGCAAGCTCCTGATGATGGATATATTAATGTCCGAAACATGTTGAGCACGTAAGAAGTGAAATAAAATAGCAAGTGACATCAAGTTGGTCTTTTATTCTTCAATTATCACAATGATGCATGGTTCAATAAACATAAGATACCAAAAAGGTGTTTACTACCAAGGAATCAAGATTTACAATAATTTACCAAAAATTATTAAAGACTTATCTGGTGATAAAAATAAATTTAAACTAGCAATAAAAAGATATCTGTTACATAACTGCTTTTACAGTCTGAAGGAATGCATAGTTAGTGTTCATATCACTTTCAATGTCATTATTACCTAGGCTTATTTTAATTATAGTTATCATAATTCCTAGTAAAACTAAGCTATGACACTACACTAAGGCACAGTTTATACTGAATGTACACTTGCTTGTTATTATGCTATATGTATACATGACTGTTTCCATATCTGTATAAAATTAATGGAATGTGAAATGAATGAATGAATGAATG
>Ga0123355_10022561_pt1 | contig 10090 bp, 7 predicted proteins | sample TergutEmb28metaG_3_FD_89872 | JGI IMG/M metagenome (GOLD analysis project Ga0123355, IMG submission 89872) | Embiratermes neotenicus P1 segment gut microbial communities from Petit-Saut dam, French Guiana - Emb289 P1 | ecosystem: Host-associated > Arthropoda: Insects > Digestive system > Gut ...
GTCTGTTGTAATATATAGTGTATTTATATTATAATTATATGTTTTCACATTTTTTGTAGAGTATATATATATATATATATATATATATATATATATATATATATATTTGACGTTCAGGTGACCGTGCATCGTGATAAATTCTTATAATAAAACCAACCAGATGCACTAAATTCTCAAATTTATTTTTGGAATAAAACTTCATACGTTTCGGACAGTTCCTCTGTCCATCATCAGGAACTCTTCACTGTACACAGCAATGGTATATGTCATAGAGGTTTGCTGACACAGCAAGCAATCAGCATAACCTCTATGACATATACCATTGCTGTGTGTACAGTGAAGAGTTCCTGATGATGGACAGAGGAACTGTCCGAAACATATAAAGTTTTATTCCAAAAATAAATTTGAGAAATTAGCGCATCTGGTTGGTTTTTAGCTCAGTCAGAATAGCGACTGACTACGGGCTGGATGGTCCGGGATCGAATCCCTGTGGGGACGACATTTTCCTTCCACCCAGACCGGCTTTGGGGCCCACCCAGCCTCCTCTAAAATGGGTACCGGGTCTTTCCCTGGGGTAAAGTGCGGCCGGGGCGAGCTGATCACCACTCACCCCACTCTAGTGCCGCGGTCATGGAAGAGTAGAGCTATAACTTTACCCACCCTCTGGGCCACACCGGGCATGTAACGGCATCAATTTACTTTTATATATATGTCAAAGACGGATATCTGCTTAAGAGCAGTAAATGGTATTTGTAGTTATATGGTTACGGGATTTGCTGCTGAAGATTCAAATCTTCTGGCATTTTACACCATATCTCCTGGTCTGGGGCTAGCGATGCGCAGTTAGTTGCGGCACTACCCCACGAGAAGGGAGGTTCATGTTTCGTTTCCCGGTATGGTTGTTGGAAATGTTTAACTGACGTATACTTCCATCCTCCGCACTCATTAAGCCAGTCAGCCAAGCAATTTCCATGGGGCTAAAATACGGCCGGAACGTAAAGCTGACAAATCTACCGTCCTAGTTGTGATGTATTTCAAAGTAAGAATTGAATCCCAAAATATGGTCACCCCTCTGAGAATTCATGGCTTGTTAGGGCAACCTTGAACTTTATCCGCCTGAACTCCTTCGCCTACTGTACCCTCAAGATGAAGACACTGTAAACTTTCATACTTCAGTAAATACTTACTAGTCTACAAGGCTCAGTATCCCAGAAGGTTTAAGTTTCCAGAGTCTGCGTGTTTTAATAAGATTCGATTTTGCATGCGTCAAGTGATCAATTATTGACGGGACATCAAAATATTCTGCAAACCTTGCGTGATTTCTGGATTCCTCCGAGAAGTAGCTGAGAAGCGTGCTCTTCAGGGTTATTACGCAGCAAGTGGTGGTAATTAGTCGGCTGAGTAATGGTCCAGAAGAGCTCAGTTCTCTGCAAATTCCTGATGTTACATTCCGAAAACAGGCCGTAATGCAGTGGATGTTTTGCATCTGCCTTTCTTCTGAATACTTCTGTCTACACAGAAATTCGAAATCCAGAATTATTGTCTTTGGACCGAAAGTCGTGTGGCCAAAAGTTCTGACGCTCGTTTAGTCTACTTTGTAATTCGCGGTTCCTAATCTCATCTCAGTAAAGGATTAAGCTCTCCGAAGTACTGAGTGAATATCCTAAATTCTCCTTAAGCTGCTTCCTTGCATTTCACATCCCTTCACCAACTTCTCTACCCTGTGGAAGTGTAAAATATCAAAAGTTAAAAGGAATTTTGAACCTTCCAAAGCAGAATTTAACGTGCACGCTCTTATAAGCTTCAGCTCGTAACGCGCAGTAAACACAGTCCGTCTCGGTTATACAAACCAAACAGTTAACATTTTACCGGAATAATTGAAGAATAAAAGGTCAACTTGATGTCACTTGCTATTTTATTTCACTTCTTATGTGCTTAACATGTTTCAGACATTAATATATCCTTCATCAGGAGCTCGCGACTATTCTGTTGAATTACCACATTGGTCGTATTGTTCTGTAAATACGGAGGATTTAGCATTAGCCTATATTATGATATGTAGTGGTGTGTGTTTGGTGTGACGTGCTTTGTCACTTTGTTGTAGTTGGCAAGCGCATTTGTGTTGATACTGACTGTTATGGTGTTTTCTGATTTGTGATTATTGTGTTCTCATGTGTGTAGTATGTTTTATTGGTTGATTGGTAATGTTTTGTTAATATATTGTTATTGTGATTTGAGATTGCACATATGTTTTTTCGATGTGTGTTGGAGTTTCGGTGTGGTTGGGTTGGAGTGGTATCCGTGTTGCAGGCTGAAGCACAACTTGTCTGTTCATGTGGAATGTGGGGGCTGGGGGTTAATGACCGTTTGAAAAAGGGGGTTTATTTCTCCTGGGCTTTGCTCCGGAATGAGTTTGCCTTCTCTGTAAACGGTCTGGATGTAGTTTTAATTCTTCAACTCTCACAATGATGCACGGTCCAATAAACATAAGATTGTACAGGAAGTTTATTGTTTTTAATGTATGAAATTCACAAAAAAAAAAACACACAAATTCTCTCTGTGGGAAGGATGTATAACTACTGAGGGCTAAACATGGTGGTGGGGCTACGCGTTGTTGCAGTTGGTTGAGGCACGGCGCTACAAGCCGGAAGGTTGCGGGTTCCATTCCCGATGGTGTCACTGGAATATTTCATTGACATAATCCTCCCGGCCGCACTCTAGTCCTGGGGATGACTCAGCCTCTAACAGAAATGAGTACCAGGGATATTTCCTGGGGGTAAAGGTGGCCGGTGCGTAGGGTTGACAAAATTACCGCCTTCATGTGCCGATTTTCTTGAAATCTGGGAGCCCCTACCTCCTGGAACCCTCAGGGCCTCTCCAGGCCTGTCATGAAATTGCTTTACCTTATACATGGCTGTGCGTAAAGTAAACACTGGAACTTAATGGGTTAAAAAAATTCAGAATAACAAAGAATACTTTCATGCTTTAATCCCAAGTACTTTGAATATCGCCATATTGTAATTACACGATGCTTGTGCTTTCATCTTAATCCTCTTAGTGCAGTCTATGTGTTAGTGTGTTAGTGTGCTGCCTCTTATCAACATGGCACTCGTATTGTGTTCTACGCACGTTCCAGGAAACTGGCCTACCGCACCCTATCCCTCCCCAACCCCTCCACCCGCGGAGACAATGTGTGTTGTGTGTTCCCAAGATTAGCACTCAGTACATTAAATCGACACCCTAACCTATCTGGACTTGAGCGAATCTCTTTGTTGATCCTAACCCTGATTTAAAGGCGAAATGGAAGAGCTTCATAGTGCAAATATCCACACAGCAAATATATTTTATTCCCCCCCCCCTTAATTTCCCACAATTTAGCGCAAACTGTGTCATGCCGGGGGCAAAAGAGAAGACACATTTTGCAGCTGCATCCTCTGATATACAGGGTGTATCAAAATGATTGGAGCGGTTTTGAAGTTGATTATATTCACAAGTATGGTGAACAGAATTATAAATACTAGTAGAAATGAAAGAGTAACTCAAAAAGTTTATAACACTTACCTACAAATGTACGATGTATGCACCCTTCGTCACACGCGATAGTCCAATTTAAAGAGGTTAAATCGGGGGAACGTGCAGTCCACGTCCGTGGCCTGCATGGTCCCCCGATTTAACCCCTTGTAACTACTTCCTTTGCGGTTACGTGAAGGACAAATTGTTTGTGCCACCACAAACCGTGAGCATACCTGATTTGAAGAACAGAATTACCGCGGCTGTGGAGACCATCACACCTGACTTGCTGAGCACAGTATGGCAGGAGTTGGACTATCGTCTCGATGTGTGCCGTGGGACGATGGGTGCATACATCGAACATTTGTAGGTATTTGTCATAAACTTGTTGAGTTACTCTTTCATTTCTACTAGTATTCTTAATTCTGTTCGCCATACTTGTGAATATAATCAACTTCAAAACCGCTCCAATCATTTTGATACACACTGTATTTTGTCTCTTTCATTTTGTAAGGTCTCAAAGTAAAGTTGTAAAGGCAGTCTGTCATAACTACGTTTCATATAATATGATTATACAGGGTTATTCAAAATGATTGTCGAGGTTTTAACAACTTGTCATACACAATACACTTGAGATAGGAGTGTATGTATTTTTTATTTAATAGAACAACACTCCAAATTTTTGTTACATACCTTACAGGTGCTCTATATGTGCACCCTTTGTGATTCTACAAACAGCAACACGGTAATCGAGTTTGTTCCAAAGTGTTTGTAGGATGTCAGCGGTGTTGGTTTCAACGGCAGTTCTGATTCGTACCTTCAGTTCCGGGATACTTGCGGGAAGAGGAGGAACATAAACCTCTAGATCCATCGGTGCAACTACATACTGCTATCTCAAGTGTATTGTGTATGACAAATTGTTAAAACCCTGACAATCATTTCGAATAATCCTGTATATAAATTTAACGCGCAACATGTTTCGAATTCAGCAAATTCTGCCATCATCGGGGGAAATATGAGTACCATATATAAAGTTACGTAAATAAACTTAAACTGTTTTTATGTCGGTATTTGTACTTGAATTCTGAACTCTATATTCTTCGTAAGACAAGCTAAACCGAATTCTTTAAAAATACAAACTTGATAAGAATTTGTTTTTTGTACCGTGCTTTGTGATACAATTATGGAATGTAAACAAAACACATTCAAAATTGGAAATTAGTATTTTAAAACAAATCTTGGTGTCTTCTACATGTTTCGAATATCATGTGTTCTTCATCAGGAAGACTATATTGTACATATAGTTTTGTATGGCATGTTTAACATGCTGACGTTACAACAAACAACTATATAAGATCTCGAGACAAGACCATGTACTTAGTTTTATCCGCATTTACTTCTAGTCATATCTCCTTACTAACCACTACCAAAGCTGATGAATTTTCCTTTACAGTATGAAACTAATTCTCCTAATTTTGTCACGAAAATGATTTTATTAATATAAGCTTTCTTCCTTCCTTTCTTCTTTGTTTCTTTTTTATTGTTCCATATTTGACAGCCAAATCATTTATATGGACGATAGGTTAGGTCAAAGCAACGTATTTTAGAACAGGATCCCATAACTGGGAAATATTAATTTCAGATATGCAGCTCTCCGAGTATTTATGATTACACGACCAAGAATAGGTTCGGAATTTGTGGGTTTAGCGCCACAAACTGAACATTTCCGAGAATTGGATATTGTCCCACAATGCATTGTTCTGTTTTCCCTAAATATATGTTGGCCAAATTACCGTAAACTTTATACACTAGCGGAGAGAATGCTCCTTAAATTCATGGAAGTTGTGAATTAATGCGGGGTTCTAGAGCGGCTTGTACGTCTACAGCTTGGAGTGGATATATTGAACTAGAAAAGAAAAACGCATTTCTGATTTAGCTGACAAAATAAGCTGTTGAAAATTCTGAAGGAATACGTCATACAGCAATTAGCTGAATATGTTTCCTTCTCACCCACGCGTGCCACATGCCCCATTCAGCCAATCGCCCTCTTTTTATAACACTAATAAAATATGGTGAGCAGTGCAAATAGAAATATGGAAAAGGATATTTATGTGGGGGAATATTGGAAGGACGTAAAATGAATAGAGCCGGCTCAAGATGCGGAAAAGTAGCGGGAAATGAACATAAGGTTTCCACAATTTGTTGTGACTTTTATGTTCTTTGAACCGTGCATTGTGATATAATTATACAATATAAATTAACAAAATGCACATTTTATAAATTAATATTTCACTTGTTAATTTTTTATGTCTTCTACATGTTTCAAACCCGAGGGTTCATTTACAGGAAGACGGGTGTGTACATAGTTTCGGTATGGTGCGTTTTACATGCATCAGTATAAGCAGTCTTGTAGGTACCTGCATTAGTTTAAACAGTCCTGTAGGTACCTTCATTAATGTAAAGAGTCTTGTACGTACCTGCATTAGTGTAAAAAAGTCCTGTAGTTACCTGCTTTAGTTTACACAGTCCTGCAGGTACTTGCATTAGTGTAATAGTCGTGTACGTATATGTAATAGTTTTAATCGTCTTGTAGGTACCTGCGTTAATGTAAACAGTCCTTAGGTATTTGCATTAGTGTAAACAGCCCTGTAGGTACCTGCATTAGTGTAAACAGACTTGTAGGTACCTGCATTAATATAAATAGCCCTTTAGATAACTGCATTAGTGTAAAGAGTCCTGTAGGTACCTGCATTAGTGTAAACAGTCCTGTAGGTACTTGCATTAATGTAAACGTCTTGTACGTACCTGCATTAGTGTAAAACTTCTAGTAGGTAACTGCGTTAGTGTAAACAGCCCTGTAGGTACTTGCATTAGTTTAAAAGTCTTGTAGGTATCTGCAATAGTGTTAAACGTCTTGTAGGTACTTGCGTTAATGTAAACAGTCTTTACGTACTTGCATTAGTGTAAACAGGTCTGTAGATACCTGCATTAGTGTAAACTGTCTTTAGGTACTTGCATTAGTTTAAACATTTTTGTAGGTACCTGCATTAGTGTAAACAGTCCTGTAGGTACTTGCATTAGTGTAAACAGCCTTGTAGGTACCTGCATTAGTTTAAACATTTTTTTATGTACATGCATTAGTGTAAAGAGTCTTGCAGGAACCTATATTAATGTAAACACTCTTGTAGGTACGTGCATTATTTTGAACGCTTTTGTAGGTACCTTCATTAGTGTAAGCAGTCTTGTAGGTACCTGCATTAGTGTAAACATTCCTGTAGGTACCTGTATTAGTGTAAACATTCTTGTAGGTCCCTGCATTAGTTAAACAGTCTTGTATGTACCTGCATTATTTTGAACATTTTTGTAGGTACCTGCATTAGTGTAAACAGTCCTGTAGGTACTTGCATTAGTGTAAACAGCATTGTAGGTACCTGCATTAGTTTAAAATTTTTTATGTACGTGCATTAGTATAAAGAGTCTTGCAGGAACCTACATTAATGTAAACATTCTTGTAGTTACGTGCATTATTTTGAACGTTTTTGTAGGTATCTGCATTAGTGTAAGCAGTCTTGTAGGTAACTACATTAATGTAAACAGTCCTGTAGGTACCTGCATTAGTGTAAACATTCTTGTAGGTACCTGCATTAGTTAAACAGTCTTGTATGTACCTGCATTATTTTGAACATTTTTGTAGGTACCTGCATTAGTGTAAACAGTCCTGTGGGTACTTGCATTAGTGTAAATAGTCTTTTAATTACCTTCATTAGTTTAAACATTTTTAATGTACCTGCATTAGTGTAAAGAGTCTTGTAGGTACTTGCATTAGTGTAAACCATCTTGTAGGTATCTGCATTAGTATAAACAGTCTTGTAGTTACCTCCATTCGTTTAAACAGTCCTGTAGGTAAGTGCCTTAGTATAAACAGTCCCGTAGGTACCTACAAGACTGCTTGTACTAATGTATGTTAAACACACTACACCATACTTGGAGTCTTCCTGAAGATGAATATTCGGTTTTGAGCAATTTAGAAGACAACATAAATGAAGATATAACTTCAGAGAAGTTGCATTGTGTTGGATTATATTGTACAGTTATATGTCTCTCTGAGAAAATATTAACTGCTCATTAATGACCTGCCTTGTGTAGTTAATTAACCACCGATTACTTGCTTAACGTGAAATGAACTTCTTACGCTCAATATCGTTCCACTCGTTCTAAATTCCTTCCTGTATTCTCCGTGCGTCTCTTGTTCTGCTGTGAGAGGAAGGAGATTTTAATAAAGCTTTGGAGAACTCACCTGTTGCAGCACTATTATATTACTTTCTGCCTACAATATGTTCGAATTCATAGCAATGTACAGATTTGGCTCACAGGCATGTTATCCGCGGAGACATTTGAAACGAGAAAACATCTTTCAACCCTTCCCTCGACAAAGACGAAATGGAATGCCTAAGTTGAATTGAAAAATTCTTGAGCTGCTTATTAATGGCGACACACTGGACATTGTTAATATGGTTTGTACAAATTTCGCTGAGAAAGGCGACAAAATAACTTATCGAATTTTAAGATTTTGTACAGTGCATTGTGATATACCTGTAATTACACGCTATAGACAAGCAAAATTTAAATCAAAGGTAAATGAGTCCCATTAGAGGCCCGAGTTGCCCAGAGGTTTCCAGGAAGTTAAGGTTCTCAGATTACTTGACAATGGCCCAGAATGGTGGTAAGGTTGTCAGCCTTACGCACCGGCCGTTTTTACCGCCAGGAAATACTCCTGGTACTCATTTCTGTTAGAGGCTGAGTCGACCCCAGGGCCATAGTGGGATCGGAAGGATTATGTCAATGAAAAATTCCAATGACATCATCTTGAATCGAACCAACAACCTTCCGATTTGTAGTACAGCACCTTAACCACTGAGCTACCGCGACAAGCAAGATGTACCTTTTATAAATTGATATTACAATTTTTAATTTTTTATGTCTTCTGCAAGTTTCGAGGCCGAGAGTTCATCATCAGGAAGAAGGGTTGTACATACAGTATGAGCTTTATACTGTAATATTAGCAAGTAAAACACACTATACCACACCTGTATATACAACAGTCTTCCTGAAGATGGACCCTCGAGTTCGAAACTTGTTGAAGACATCAAAAATTAAAAATGAAATTAATAATTTAGAAAAGTATCATTTTGCCTGTTGTTTTGTACGCGTGTGAAACTTGGTCGCTCTCATTGAGGGAGGAACGTAGACTGAGGGTGTTTTAGAATAGAGCGTTGAGAGAATATTTGGGCCTAAGAGAGACGAGTTAACAGGGGAGTGGTTCAGACTTCATAATGAGGAGCTTAATGATCTGAACTCCTCATCCCATGTTTTTCGGGTGATCAAATCTAGAAGAATGATATGGGAGGGCATGCAGCACGCTTGGGGGAGAAGAGATGTTGATACAGAATTTTGGTGAGGAAACCTGAGGGAAAGAGACCACTTGGAAGACTCAGGCGTAAATGGGAGGATAGTGTTAAGATGGCTCTTCATGAAGTGGGATGTGGGGGCATGGACTGGATCGAGCTGGCTCAGGATAGGGACAGGTGGCGGGCTGTTGTGTATGCGGTAATGAACATTCGGGTTCCATAAAATGCGGGAAATTGTTCCTAATATTATTCCACCTCTCGTTTATAATTAACTTGCTTCCGTACACAAAGAATGCTTTTACTGATTATTCGTCAGTTGTGTTGCCCACGTTTCTAGACATCGTTACGTTTTCCTTCATTGTATCCTCTTGTTTCGACAGCAGGTTTTATCCCTTTTAAATTGTCACAGTGATGTAGTCTACCGTTGGCCTCACAACGTAACCTTTGTTCCATCAACTGATCTTGAATTACTCAAGTGTATACATAGGTAAAGCAGTCCTGTTACGGGCCTGGACAGGCCCAGAGGGTTCTTAGGAAGTTTAGGTTCCCAGATTTCGTGACAACGGCACAGGATGGAGGTAGGTTGTCAGCCTTACGCACCGGCCGCCGTTACCCCCAGGAAATACTACTGGTAATCATTTCTGAAAGAGGCTGAGTCGACCCCAGTGCCATAGTGCGATCGGAAGGATTTTATGTCAATGAAAAATCCACTGACACCAGCTGGGATCGAACCAGCGACCTTTCGATTTGTAGCAGAGTACCTTAACCACTGCGCTACCGCGGTCCCCACCATGTGTATACATACATACATAAATAAATACATACATACATACATAATCATCATATATCTGTCATGCATTTGGGCCACTTGTTGACCCGTTCCGGTCTCACGTATCCAGAAGTCTCATCGAAGGTGTACCATGATTCCTTCTGCCTGTTGGGGAGTAGTATTTCGTTACCCAGGGTAATCTATTTAGAGGCATGCTATTAATACAAGGGGTAGTGATGCGTAATACTATAGCCTATCCTACCCAACAGTCACCCTCACTTTCTCGTGGTATACCCTGTTCTCACAAACGAGGAAATGACGACCGAGTCACAGCGGTATAACTGTTTCACCAGGAATGGAGGAAATGCCATCCCTAAACATGCCGGTCCAGAGGCTAAAGGTA
>Ga0123355_10022562_pt1 | contig 10089 bp, 9 predicted proteins | sample TergutEmb28metaG_3_FD_89872 | JGI IMG/M metagenome (GOLD analysis project Ga0123355, IMG submission 89872) | Embiratermes neotenicus P1 segment gut microbial communities from Petit-Saut dam, French Guiana - Emb289 P1 | ecosystem: Host-associated > Arthropoda: Insects > Digestive system > Gut ...
ACCCAACACTACAAACCAAACCCTCAATCTCTAAAGCAAACTCCTCCCTATCATCAGTCCCGCCAATAAGGTCAGCACCAATTTCCGACACCATTTCCGGCTCTAATTTTGAAAAACAACCGCAAATAGCAATTAGCGCATCAGGTTCAAGCTTTTTAACACGCTTGACAGCCCGCCGAGACTTTTTCACACTTTCTGCCGTCACTGCACAAGTATTTATAACACAAACATCACAGCCATCACCAAGCCCGACCATAAAATGACCACGACCTGTCAAGACGCTCTCTATAGTATGTGTATCAAACTGATTTGCCTTACACCCAAGTGTTACAGTGCAAAATTTCATATAAACCTCAAAACCCTTGAATTTCTAATGTATATGGAGTAGAATACTTTCCATGAATGTATATTTTGACAATGCCGCATCAACAAAGGTGCGTGATGAAGCAATCAGTGCAATGATGGATGCTATGAAGCAGGATTACGGTAACCCCTCATCTATGCATCATCTCGGCAGAAATGCTCTAAAAAAACTTGAAGAAGCAAGAGAAAATGTTGCATACGCCTTTAAGACAAAAGCAGACAACATATATTTCACGTCCGGTGGAACAGAGGCTAATAACTGGGCAATTTTCGGCACAATCAGAAGTCTGTCTAAAAACCAAAAGGGCAAGCACATCATTACATCAGAAACCGAACACAGCGCAGTCTTAAAGCCCATTAAATCTCTGGAAGAGAGCGGATGGGAAGTCACATATCTTAAACCCGACATATCAGGGAGAATATCCGCAGATGATTTTTCAAAAAGCCTTCGTGACGATACAATATTCGCCTCAATAATGCTTGTAAACAACGAAGTAGGAGCTATAAATCCCATTGGCGACTTTGCCAAAGAAATCAAACGTAGAAAACTACCAACTATTTTACACACCGATGCAGTACAAGCCTTTTGCAAAATCCCTTTTAATGTAAAAGGATCAGGTGCTGACCTAATAGCCGTCAGCGCACATAAACTACACGGTCCAAAAGGTGTCGGTGCGCTCTACATAAAAGACGGAATAATGCCGGCCCCACTCATTATAGGGGGAAATCACGAAAAAGGCAAACGTGGAGGCACAGAACCACTCCCCGCAGCAATAGGCCTAGGCATTGCCGCAAAGCTCGGTTTTGACGAACTTAAAACTGTTGCAGAAAAATGCAGAACCCTACGTGAACACGCAATTAATCTGATAAAAAACAACCTGCCCGATGCAGTATTCATAGGCAATGGCGACTCTCCCTTTCTGCTGAACTTCTCCCTCCCGGGCTATAAAAGCGAAGTACTAATGAACTACCTGGACAACGAAGGCATCTGCGTCTCAAAAGGCTCCGCCTGCAAAAAAGGCGCAAGAAGCCCCACCCTGGAAGCAATGGGACTTAAAAACAACATAATAGATGGCGCACTACGAGTCAGCTTCTCAAGATACAGCACAGCACGAGACGTTGAATATTTTGTGGATAAACTAAAACTTGCAACAGAAACAATATTAAAGTAGCTGAATTTGATCTGCATATATGCATTTGCAGGGAGGCACTAATGCCTCCCTAAATACGTGATCTGACTCTGATGAACTCCTCTCCATTGCATCCCAATCAATCTACCTATACGCCTCATCATACCAATGCTTAATCAGTAGACTTATTTCTGGCTAGAGTAGCGTTGCGTTGTTGTCTCATTTCTTCAAGAACAGAATCGATATTTTTGGACTTTAACACATTGGGTTGCTGTCCTTCAAACTCAATCAACATTTCCTTCGCTACTTTTTCATCTTCCTTACTCTGCTTGTACAAATCTTCATAATCAACAGTCTCAAAAGCCTTCTCAAGCAGTTTGGTCGATGTTTCAGGAAGCTTTGACAGACTACCGTACAACTTTTTAACTGCCAGTTCAATAGTTGCTTTTTCAAGCATTGCACCACTTCTTTGATGCTCCCATAAGATTCCGTAAATGTCTGATATATCATGCTTGTAGAGGCGTCCACTCATCAACTTCATTGCAACAAGATATTCCGCCGAAATTGTGCGTATTTGCAAAATGTTGGAAAATGTCTTGTAATAAGTCGACACTTCAAGTAATTTGTCTGAATATGATTTAGTACGCTTAAAATCCGAATTTAACCATTTTCCGGGCAAGTTAAACTTTTCGCTGACAATATTTATAGATTCTTTCATAGCACTTGATGCAACAATAACAGCATCAACATCATAAGTGAGTTCACGAAATCCATAATTGGCAAGTATAGCTGCTCCGCCAACCAAAACTATTTCGGCTTTAATTTTTGTTCCATTCAGGCGACGAAACTCTTTAGCCAAAGCTTTTAGGTACTCATTCAGGTTATCACGTGTAAATGGGGTATCAACATACATGACGCACCTCTGATTCGACAATATTATGCCTCAAAAATTCAGGTATGGCATCACGCAGACTATCAGACTTAAGTTTGTCACTTCCTAAAGTTGCACACATGGCCAGTATGCCTGATGGGTATATTGTCTTTTGTAATCTCGCAAGACGCAAGTCATCATACTCTGTACAAAGCGGAAAGTCATTTAACCGGCTCAAATAATCTGTCATTGCAAGTAGATATAGACTTTCTGCATACCAACCTCGAATATATAGTTCTCGTATTCTGTCGGTTTCGAGTGTATTAATAAGAAAATCCAAATCGCCCATGTCTTTGACCATATGGCAGACATTACTCTTGTAGGTCTCAAATGCGGGACGATATTCAACACGGTCTGCCACAAGCGCTTCCATAGAAACATCAAGCACTTTTGCCAGTTTATATATTGTAGCACCTGAACAATTTTCAATTTTCGCCTTCCCGGAACAAATATCGATTATACTAGTCTGCGGTACACCACTCATTTTGGCAAGTCTGTATTTTGTTATTCCTTTATCGGCAAGCATTTCATTAATGTTCATAATATTTCACCTCAAAAATATTATATCGGATATCCGACGCAATTGTCAATGGTTTCACATAGTGTTTCTAATGATAAATAATTTTACATTCCATGAGTAAATATGATAAAATCAAGTCAAGCTATGCTGGGTAGTGTCAAATAAGCGATGAGAAACTAACGTCATTCTACGCTTAGTCGCAGAATCCAGTAAGTACAAATCTCCTAAAATTCTGCGACCATGCGCAACATGGCAGAAAGTGAGAAAGGATACTATTATGAAAATTATTGATGCACATGTACATTATTCCGATGTCTTTTCGTTTCATGAATGTACCAAAGAACTATCTTATGTTGACTATTCATTTGAGGGATTCATAAAGGAATCAAAAGAAAACAACGTCGTTCGTTCTGTCTGCATGGGACTTTCCGAAAGCACAAAAGGAGGATTCCCCGACCTAAATGCCCAAACTCCCATGCTCGCTAACCTGACAGATAAACTCCCCGACGGCATGGCTGTTTGTCTTGGAATAAACCCACATACAATTAACGACCGCAGTCTGGGCGAAATTGAAGAGCTAATCGTAGCAGGTGGCAGTAAAGCGGGCGGAGACATCGTGGGCATGAAAATTTACGCAGGATATTATCACTATTATGTCACCGACCCCATATACGACCCTATATACAAACTAGCAGAAAAACACGACATAACCATAGTAGTCCACACAGGGGAAACCTTTTCCGAACGTGGCTTGCTGAAATACTCTCACCCCCTAAAATTAGACGAAATAGCAGTAGCCCACCCCGACGTACGCATAGTGGCCTGTCACATGGGTGTGCCTTGGATATTCGACGCAGCAGAAATCTGCATCAAAAACAAAAATGTACATGTAGATATTTCAGGAATCCTAGTAGGCGGCCCGGACTTCATCCAAAACAAAGTAGACAATCAACTGTTCATGGATCGATACAGGCAAGCACTAATTTTCTTAGATAACTACGAAAAAGTCCTATACGGCACAGACTGGCCGTTAGTCCCAATGAACTCATACATCAATTTGTGTAAAAACATAATTCCACCTGAAGAACACCAAAAAGTATTCTATGACAATGCAAAAAGAGTCTACAAGTTATAAAATTGTCATTGCTGTATCTAATCTTTTTTCGTCATTGCGGACTTGATCCGCAATCCCTTCTGTAAGGTTTTCTTCATGCATAACTATCTAGTTTTTACCAAATCACACTTTTAGGGTGCCTAAAAGTGTGATTATTCATATCCGCTCTTTCTCACCCTCGCCCACAACACCCCGATGCCTATAATGGCAAATAAAGCGACGATGTGAAATGCAGTTGGTGTTAATAGAAACTCAACCAATGGAAAGCTTGACTCAATATCATGGCGATTGATTGGGTAATTTCCTTCAAACCGCATTTCGGAGCTAATATAATATTGCGACACATCGGAGATAAATACTCCACCACTACCTGATGCACGATTATTTGCAATAACGCCATGCTCTAAGTATATTATGCCAATGGTACTGTACAATCCACCTCCGGTAAATGCCGCCACATTATTTGTGATTTCCCCGCCACGCATAGTTAACATAGAACTAAAGTCAAACATAATAACATCCCACGCATCCCATCCACCTATATAAACACCACCACCAATATCTGCACGATTTTGTTTTATAGTGCCGCCATACATATATACTTGTCCCTGAGTTATAAGAATTCCGCCGCCACGAATCATTTCGTTGTTGTAAATATACCCGGACTTCATCATAAGTGTGCCGTTTACAACTCTAATTCCGCCACCAAGTCCTTCATATCCTTCTGCACGGGTTAAAGTAATATCACCATCAATAACAAGCTGACTTCTGTCCCATATTTCAAAGTGCCTGTGATGATCGGAAACAGATATTACTCCTTGCCCATGCATGGTTAGATGATGACGAAGCTCAATTGACTGACTAAGCGGAATATATCCATCAATTATTACAAAACTAACATGATTTTCAACTGCCACAAGAAGCTCTTCTTCTGTCTGCACAACAACATCATTTTCTGTAGCCATCGCCGAAGGATGCATGCTAATTATAAACAATACAATTAGAGATAAAGCGATTGCTACTATTCGTTTACTCCGCATACTCCACCTCCTGCCGGGATTTCGCTTTCTTTTCTTGCGTCCTAAATATTAGCAATGCTATCCCTTTTCCAATTATAATTATTGTCGCAAGCATAAAGTTGAACTGCCATTGGGTAGGCAACCACCTTCCGGCATATGATATGTCATAATTATTTATAAGGTGCGTTCCCGGACGACTACTCTCACCGTACCACCTGATTTGCGGATACCGCTCAACCCCTTCTCTGTACCTGATACTACTACTCCTACTGTTATTACCACTATGTGATAACTGTCCGTCAATTCTATTTCCATGAAATTGCACTTGCGAACCAATGCTTATATTTTCATAACCGACACTTCCAATGCCTCCACCATGCACACCGGCTAAATTGTATGATATTTCACCACCCGTTATACTTGCAGACGAAGTTCTCAATAACCCAATACCTCCCCCACTCCCATTTGCCGTGTTTCCCGTTATCAGTCCACTATGCATGGCAAAATGTGCATTAAGAGATAGGCTGACACCTCCTCCATTACGTGATGTGTTCTCGCTAATTTCGCCTCCACGCATTGTGAATCTTAACACACCTCTACTATTGCCCATGTAAACACCGCCACCGGCTTCTCTTGCGTGATTTCCTCGAATCACACCACCATACATAAGAAAATGCCCATCCGCAACATCAACGCCACCGCCTCGATGAGCGATATTATATTCGATTCTGCCACCTTCCATTATGAACTGTCCACGATTAATATTGACACCACCGCCGTACTCAACGTGTGAAGCTATTGTAAGTCGAAGATTATCCTGTAATGTAAGCTGTCCATCACTGTGAATTGTAAAATGACGCAGACGCCAAAGCTGAGTGCTATGTACCGCTTGCCTGTCTTTCACAACATATATAGTGCCGTTACCTCTCAACACGATGTCAAATTCACTTGCTATATTTATTGCTCCTTCAGTGAGGTAAATTGACGTATCTATACGTATAGGGCTTTTGTTATTATTGATTGCATAAAGCAATTCTTCCTCTGTCGTAACAATAGTTTCTATCTCATCATGCGCACTCGCTATGCCAACAGGGAGCAGGCTTAATAGAACTGATGCAGAAATAACGAGACACATTATCACTTTTACCACACTACTCTGTAGCGACAATGATGGCTTTTCGCTGACACTCAAGTTGCCCATTTGTGACAAATCATTTTCATGTACTAAATCGCTTTCTTGTGGCGACTCGCCCTCTTCTTGCTCATGCGGGAAAAACTCACGATATCGCAAGGCAATTGCAGTTTCATGGTATGGCATAAAGAAAAACTGTCCGATAGCAAATACAGCAACACCGAAAATGTACCATGTCAAAAATGAAAGATCGACAGCAAAAAAGCCTGCCAATCTGGGGTTGCCTTCTATTTTATGATTATGATACTGTGATTCATAAAATTTCATTTTCGGGTTATCTGCCAGTAAATATGGTGTCACACGGTGGCGATAATACACGGCTATTCCATAGATAATAATTGGAATGCAAAGAAAAATTATAGCAAAAATATGATTTATCAAAATGTAAAGAACAAGCGCAATGGCAGGTGCAATGCTAATCATCAGAGAGCGCATCGCCATTGTGCGCACAATTTGAAAATAGTCTCGTGTAAAAAATGGCGAAAACAGATAACGAATATTCCAATCACCATCAATTCCACGCATAAAATAGCGTGCACGCCCAACCGTAAGAGGTGCAGTGATAAAAATATATAGTGGAATCACAATGATTAGTTGTTGCATAATCCGTAATATCAGCGAATCAAATATTGTTATCGCAAATAAAAAATTCGACAATGTAAACGGTATCTCTATTCCAAAACCCGGAATTGAATTGCTGACGCTAGACCCATAAATCAAAAACGAAACAGCGCAAACAAACAGCGCAGACCAGTAAGCAGGTTTCAGCACCCTCCTCGCTTCTCGTTTTGTTGCAAGCATTGTTTTCATAATTCTAATTCTGCTCTCATAAATTTTTTGTTGTGCATAGCGTGAATTTATTATACTATACAAGCTGGTAAAATAAAACACTGGATACAAATATGAGGTAAATGATATGCAAAAAAGTGCATTAATTGCAATGAGTGGTGGCGTAGACAGTTCTGTTTCCGCCGCGTTAATGAAACAAGACGGTTACGATTGTGCCGGGGCAGTTATGAAGCTGTTTCCGCCAAATCCCCTGTCGAAAGCAAACGCGGTTGAAGACGCAACGGCTGTTGCAGAGAAACTTGGCATACCAATTCATGTATGTGACTTCTCCGACAGTTTCAAAAAAATAGTTATCGCATCATTTATCAAAGATTATGAAGGAGGGCGCACACCTAACCCTTGCGTTGTCTGCAATAAGAACCTCAAGTTTGGCGAGCTCCTAAATAAAGCACATGAACTGGATAGATTTCATATTGTTACAGGACATTACGTTCGCACAGAGTGCGATGCAAATGGGCGATATCTGCTGAAAATGGGTACCGATCCCACAAGAGACCAAAGCTATGCCCTATACACACTTGCTCAGCATCAACTTAAACACACAAGATTCCCTCTCGGCAATCTCACAAAAGTGCGAGTGCGTGAAATTGCACATGAAATCGGACTTGATAACGCCCAAAAAGGCGATAGCCAAGACATTTGCTTCATTCCCGATGGCGATTACGTGAAGTATATCACCGAAAATATCGACTATACACCAAAAAAAGGGCATTTTGTAGATACAGACGGCAACGTTTTAGGCACAAACAAAGGCATTATTTCCTACACAATTGGGCAACGTAAAGGCTTAGGCCTTGCAATGCCACACCCTACTTATGTTTTAGATATTAAGCCTGATGATAACACTATCGTTGTCGGTAAAAATGAGCTACTTTTCAAAAAGACATTAACTGCAAAAAATATCAACCTAATTGCAATCGACAAGATTACATCACCTATAAAGTTACAAGTAAAAATTCGATATACACACAAAGCGCAACCTGCAACTATCAGCCAAACAGACGATGATACACTACACATAGAGTTTGATGAACCACAAAGAGCCATCACAAAAGGACAAGCCGCCGTCATTTACGACAGCGACTTGGTAATCGGCGGTGGCACAATAGTTTAGATATTCAATTGTCATTCTGCGCGTAGTCGCAGAATCTAAGTCATATGCAGTTTCTGGATTCTGCGACTTCGCGCAGAATGACGGTTGGTTGTAGATTCATGCGTTTTTTGCGTTTATCTTCCTTTTCCGAGGAATATTACTGCAAGCAAACCAAAACCTGTGTGTGCAGCAACTACAGGGCCAAGAGGATAGTGAACAACATCCTTAACTTTAACCGCTTTTAAAATCATATCTTTAAGCAAATCCGCTTCTTCAACACAATCAACTTGCGGAATGTATACCACTATTTCCTCAGGATTTACAACTGTCTCTTGTAGTTTCTCGACTAAATGCTCAATCGACTTTGCACGACCGCGAACTTTGCCTGAGTTAAAGAGCTTTCCGTCTTTATCAACACTCAAAATCGGCTTAACGTTTAACATACCGCCAAGTGCTGCTTTTGTTGCGGAAATTCTGCCACCACGCTTGAGGTGGTTTAGGTCATCTACGCTAAACCAGTAGGTGACTTTCATCTTATTAGCTTCAACCCAAGCTTCAGTTTCTTCAAGAGATTTACCCTCATCTCTCATCTTGATAGCTTCGTATATCATTATTCTTTCGCCTGCTGACGCATTGAGCGTATCAACAACAACGATTTTGCGGTCAGGATATTCTTCTCTAAGCTCAACAGCAGCCATCTCCATAGCTCCATAAGAGAGCGACAGTCCGGATGAAAACGCCAGGCACAATATGTCTTTGCCGTCTTTTAATGCAGGTTCAAACGCCTCTCTTGCTTCTCCAAGATTAACAGCACTTGTCGTTGGCATTGCACCTTCGCGAAGTCTTTTATAGAACTCGTCCATTGCTATATGCTTGACAGAGTCATCTCCAATATTGAGCGTTAAAAACACTGGAGTTACATCAAATTTTTCGTATTCTTCCTCCGGTAAATCTGCAGTACCGTTGCAGAAAATTTTAAATTCAGCCATTTGTAATTTCATCCTTTCATAAATCATTCTTTCATTAATTCTATAACGCGAATCATCATATCATCCAAAGATTTCACATCCTCTTGCGAAAACGTTCCTTTGATCTGCTTGATTAGATTCGCAATTAACACATCGTTAAGCCCATAGTATCCTAAAAATTTATCTGTCACACACAAATACTGCTCTCTAAGATCAGTCTTTGACTGCTCCCTCACTAAATATCCCTTTTTAACAAGACTGTTGATTTTATAGGTGGCGTTGGGAACGGACAAGTTTAAGTGATTTGCAAATTCTGAAATCGTAGGCTTCCCAAGTAGGTAAATAATCTCAATGCAAAAACTTTCGGTTGCACTCAAACTACCCTCTTTGTTACCAATTTCCTCAAGAACCCGCTTAAAGTAGTTTGAACGAAACATCAGATACAAAGTCTCGAAGCTTTTTTCAAGCATATGCCACTCCCTTTTTCAATTAGTAAAAATATTTTATATAATTGTAGTATTTTACTCGCACAATGTCAATGCTTTTTCGCAAAATATTTTACGAATATTTCACTAGTAAATTTTTATTTATTTCAATACAATCTGTCGCTCACACAGCGATAGAGAAGATTCTCTATGAGACGCCACCACGATAATCTTGCTCTTATCAACGGCACGCATAGTGTCATAGATTAGATTTTCAGAATATTGATCTAATGCACTTGTAGACTCATCTAAAAAGTAGACATCTACGTCTTGCAAAAGGGCTCTTGCCAGTAGTATACGTTGTCGTTGACCTCCAGAAAGTTTAAGCCCGCGTTCCCCGATAACTGTATCAAACTGAAGTGGTTGACTTTGAATGAAGTCCAGTATATGGGTTCTGGTACATACCTTCTCTAAATCCTCTTGTG
>Ga0123355_10022563_pt1 | contig 10089 bp, 4 predicted proteins | sample TergutEmb28metaG_3_FD_89872 | JGI IMG/M metagenome (GOLD analysis project Ga0123355, IMG submission 89872) | Embiratermes neotenicus P1 segment gut microbial communities from Petit-Saut dam, French Guiana - Emb289 P1 | ecosystem: Host-associated > Arthropoda: Insects > Digestive system > Gut ...
CAGTCGCTGTTCCATAAGCTAATGCTGCGATGGATTGAGCGCCGCCCATTTTCAGCACGCGGGTTACACCGACTAGCTTTGCTGCGACTAGGAGGCTATTTTTGATTTTACCATTTTTATCTGGAGGTGTGACCATTGTAATATCAGCCACGCCTGCTATTTTAGCGGGGATAACGTTCATCAGAACTGTTGATGGATAGGCAGCTTTTCCACCTGGTACGTAGACGCCTGCACGTTCAACTGGGCTGACGATTTGCTTGAGCATTTTTTGCTCGTCCAGGATGACGTAATCTTCTTGCAGCTGTTTTTGGTGGTAAGTTTCGATATTTAGTTTCGCAGCTTCAAGGGCTTGTAGGAGCTGAGGGTCGGTTTCTGCAAAGGCGGTGTTGAATTCGCAGGGGGTTACTTCAAAGTTTTTAATTTCAGCCCCATCGAAGGTTTTTGTGTAATGCCTGACTGCGATATCGCCCTCTGTTTTTACTGTGGCTAGGATGGTTTTTGTTGCGGCTTCGATTTCGGTTGTTTCGGAAATCGCTCGGTTGAGGATTCTGGCAAGTTCTGCGCTTGCTTTATTCCCATGAATAATCTGTAGCATCGTTATTTACCTCACTTTCTATTGCTTTGATAAATTTTTGAATTTTGTCGTAACAGAAGCAGTAGCTCGCCCTGTTTCCGATGATTTTTGCTTGGATGTCGAACATTTTTTCAAGGATGACCAAGCCGTTTTCCTCCAGTGTGTTACCTGTTTCTACTAGATCGACAATACAGTCTGACATGCTCATGAGGGGGGCGAGTTCGACGGATCCATTGAGATAGATTGTTTCGATTTCCCGTTTGCCTGCGAAGTATTTTTTTGTAATGTTTGGAAATTTTGTTGCGATTTTTAGTACTTTTTCTGGACCGTAGAGATCTGTGCCAGGGAATCCAGCGACGGCGAAGGCACAAATTCCCAATTGTAAATCGAGCAGCTCGTAGACATCGATATTTTGCTCAAGGATGATATCTTTGCCAACGACACCGATATCGGCGACACCTTTTTCGATATAGGTTACTACGTCAACGGGCTTAACGAGTAAGTACTCGATGCCGTCTTTTTCGTCACGGAATACCAGCTTGCGGCTATTTATATTGACAGCTGATCCCATGCCAGCAGCACGTAACCTTTTTATGGTATCTTTTGCTAAGCGACCTTTTGCTAATGCAACTGTTAAATATTCCATATTGATCCTTCCTCCTTCTGTGCCGTCAACCAAGTATCAACATCGATGGAGAATCCGATCGCATTGCGGTTAACCGTCTTATCAACTGCGTACCTTCCGCCAGAAAGAACTGCTTGTGGGATATTACGGTAGTATCCTTTAAAAATGATTCCATCGTAATAAGTCAGTTCGCTTGTCAAGGATAAATCAAATACAAGTTGTTTGCCTGTGTTCTTCAGGTGTGAGATTTCGCTCAAAGCGTCGGTTAGGGAATTTCCAATTTGGAAGTTCTGGAGTTTTGTTATAACTTCTTCATATGACCCACGGAGTGTGAACAGCTTGGGCAAAATCGCTTGAACTTGACTTGAGAGGTTATTTAATTTTCCGAATTTCACCAATTCTTCGCGATTTTTAATGTAAACTAATTTCCGAAAGACTTTCTCTTGCTGAATATCAAGGTTGCATAGCTGCAGAAGTTTGTCCAAAAATTTTGTTGTGCCAACCTCTACGATAAAGGGAACATCTTGTAAATAAGAAATGGCTAAACTAACCACATCCCTCTCGCATTGCGTGTTAGCTATACCGAGGCATTCAATTCCAAACTGGTTAATTGCTTTGATACCTGCATCTAGTGTGCGATATATTGTAGATTGATAGAATAACTTTAGAATTTTGCCATCTTCTATATTTGGCAAAACATTATTGATGATTGTTGTTGTGATATCGGGTCGTAATAGCTGGAATTTTTGACCATTGATAACAGTAACTAGTTGCTCCTTTTTGACTTCGTGACTCAGTGCGGAAAAATGATCATAATTTTCAAATAATGATGGCTCATAGGGTAGATAATTTAGTTCTAACGCGAAATTCTCCATTTTCCTTTTCATTTGATATTCTTTAAGTACATAGCTATTCACAGCTGATCAACTCCTCATGTTAACTTTAACTTTCCCATGAAAATTAGCTTGTGTATTCTGAATGATGTTATTTGGGATACCCCAGATATATTCTATGCATACTTGCATGGCAAAAGCCACACAAAGACCTATGGTACTTGTGTGGCTTTAAAAATTCTTAGCTAGATACAAGCACCTTCCAATTTTGAGGGAATTTTATGGAAAAATGGGCTTGTATTAATAAACTGGCGTTAGTTTACAATATCAAACCCTGTATATATGATGGTGATGATGCCATGTTGTATACCGCGTAAATGATTCCATAATGGTGCTCCTTTTATCGTGCCAATTTAGGTTCTCGAAAAAGTTATTTCTATGTATTATACAGAATTTCAAGCAAATTGCAACCCCTAAATGAATTTTTCATTTTTTATTTTCACGATTTATTTTTTCGTAAGCACATCATTTTTTAAAAATTTTTAAAATTTAATTTTTGATAAAAATGCGTTTTACTGGGAATTTCGGTGAGTGTCGAAATCAGATATTTATGATCGAAAATTTCACATTTATGCTCATAAATTCTTTCAAAACTGTTAAAAAAATTTCATTCGCGGCGTAAAGAAGTGGAATTACGTCATAAATAAAAAATGATTAGCTTTAATAGTGTAAAATATAGCCATAACTGATAACGCTTGCCGGAATTTTGCACACTTATGCAGGATATTTTTACACTTTGTATAATATAGTGAATTTTAGGGTATATTGTTTAAATTAGGAATATTGTGGAATAATAAATTAAAGTAGAGTTTGGAGTAATTTTTATGAATAACAGGAGTGAATTGATATGACTGGAACTATACGGCTTAAAAATATAGCTAAGCTATTCTTGCTAAGTATTGCAATGCTGCTTATAGCTACTATTATATTGCCTGATACTTTTGCGGATGAGGCACCTATTGGACAAGATGATTCGGCATTTACTCCGGTAGCACATTTGGAAGATCGTCTACTTGAACTTGAAACTAGTAGGCGCGTTTTGAGTTCTGAAATAAATGAAATGGGAAATGGGAGTGCTGCTTTTGAAGCTGCAACCGCAGACCTTGCGCTTATTGATGATGAGATTGAAGTGATAAATAATCAAATGAACCAAATATGGAGTGCGTATAATCAAGATGAGCTATCGGTTTATAACGAGTATGACGCTGATGCTGATGATCTTGATGAATTAGCTTATGAGCCATATGAGCCGTTTTCACCATACTTTGACGAACCGCCACTGCGCATGTCAGATACGGAAATAGCTGAATTTGCCGATGTTGCTATCGGTCTTGCTGAAGTAGAGGTTCATGAGATAAGCACCGCAGCGCAACTTCGTAACTTCTTAAATGGAACACTTGGGGAGAATCATGATCATTTTCGTTTAACGGCTGACATTGATGTAGTTGATGGTAGTGCTGGATTTTTGACGACAGGTCGACCAGGTGTTTTTACGGGTGTTTTCTGTGGATACGATGCAGCTACGGGTGGAAATTTTACGATAACTAACTTGCGATTGCGTGCAACCCGAGCGCCTGCAGTCACCGGAATTACTGATGATGCTGCAGTTGGTGTTGGCTTCGTTCAACAAGCTGGGAGTGGTGCAGTAATACGTAATGTTAACTTCACTACAACAACTGCTGCAGATGCTACTAGAGGCGCGCATTTTACTGCAGCGCATGCGCGTGGTGTAGGTATGGTAATCGGGAGCACCACTGCTTATCCAGCTGGGGTAGCTACGCCTGTTACCATCGATAATGTGCATCTTGTAGGTGCGTTACAAATGACTTACACAGGAGCGGCAGTCAATTCCGGAAGCTGGGGTGGTATGGTTGGTCGAGTAGCTAACAATACAGCCTTAAATATAAGAGATGTGTCTGTTGGAAATGTTCAAATGCATACAAGCAATGTAACTGGTACACTTGATTCTGCTGGTGGTTTAGTTGGGTCTGTTAATGGTGGTAGATTGAATGTTACAACCAATGAGCGTACTGCTAATAATATTGATGTAGATATGCGAGGGGAATCACGTGGTAGTGCTGCCGGACCGGCATCAGGAAATGGTCTTACTAGCGGTCCAGTACGTGGTGGTGGTGTGCTAGGTTTTATTTTCAGTGGTCACGTTAGCATATACGATACTACTGTTACGTCGACTCGTAATGCTGCTGACCCTATTAGAGCTTTGGGAACAACAGGGGGAATCGTTGGTGGTCTAAATGTTATGGGGACACTTAGACTTAATAATGTTGAAAACCAAGCAATGCTGCAAGTTCAACGCCAGGGTGGAGATGGTAGAGTACAAGCAGGCGCACCCGCAGGTCGAGTAGGTGGGTTGGTTGGTCATAGTGGCGGGACTTTACATATTAGCAATTCTCGAAATTATGGCGTTGTGCAACATCAAGGAAACCGTGCAACAGCAGGGGGACTATTAGGTTATGGTGGAACATCGTCTATTATAGTTATTACTAACAGCCGCAATAATGGTCCACTACATCATCGAAATACGAATGCTGGTGGGACTCATAATATTGGTACTTTTGCCTCAATGGGTGGTATTATCGGGCGTTCTCGTGGTCGAGTTATTATTGAGAATACAACGAATCATGGTCATATACATAAGGCAACGCTTACTAACACTTTAGTTAATCGTGATAACACAGGTTTAGGTGGTATTATTGGTCGGGCAACCCTCGCAAATGGTCAAGCCTTACATTTAACTAATGTTAGAAATCACAGTCAAATTACTATTAGCTCGCCGTTTGGGCGTAATGCTGGTCTAATAGGTGAGCTAATAAATCCACCACGTGGAGTAGGGAATGTAGCACTTACTGATGTCAGGAACTATGAAGATATAATCGGTGGTAGAACAATGGGTGGTATCATCGGTATGTCTCGTCCTCGCGATGTAGTCATCCGCAATGCTGTCAATTATGGTGATCTTATTAGGCATAGCACTGGTGCACGACCTATAAGAGCCGGCGGTATTGTTGGTCGTGCTGGTGGCTCTGGTGTTAGGATTGAGACAGCACGTAATTATGGTAGTATAACGAATCTGGCTGCTAATGGTACTGCAGCTGCTGATACTGTCGATGGGGCAACTCACGCAGGTGGTATCATCGGGCATAGTTCAGGTGTGCGCCTAATCATGAATGATGTTTATAATGAAGGAGATGTAAGAGGTCGTGATAATGCCGGTGGTATTCTTGGTTTTGCCGGTTCTAACGATGCAAGTATTAATTTTGCAATTAACCACGGGGAAGTTTACGCTTCACGTAGTGGTGGTGCAGTAAGGGCTGGTGGGATTGTCGGTTTTAGTAGACGTCGAAACATGCTTATCAGAAATGCAGGGAACTTTGGAAATGTAAGATTGAGAGGCGGGAACAACAACGGTGATGGTGTCGCAGGTGTCCTTGGTCGAAGTCAAGGAGCGAATGCGCGGATTGAGATTAGTTTCAATCAAGGAACGATTTCTGGTCGAAACTCAGCCGGAGGAATTGTCGGTCGTAACCAAGGCGCATTGAATATTACAGATGTGTATAACATTGGTCAAGTAACTGGTCATGCAACTAGTAATAGTACGAGATCTGGTAATGGGGTTCTAGGGCGCCGTCGTACTGGGACAGTCCGTATTACAAGAGCATGGGTTTCTGCTCGTGTTGGTGGTTATGCAGTTGCGACGAGTCAAAGTGGTACTGGACAGCAGAATGCAAATGGATCGATTTCGGGCATCACCTTTTCAGGGGTATTTGTAGATGGAACGACATTTGTTACGACGGGTACAGATTTTCAAGCAAATAACCCAGCAATTCAGAGAAATCGCAATGGTATTAGCGAAGTAGATACAGAGCTTTTAACTAGTGGTTTTTTACCAGGTTTTAATAGTGGACCTTGGCGTACTGGTATCGCTGGTGTTGACTTAGAGTATCAAAGAACTTATCCATATTTTAGTTGGCAGATTCCCGGTGGTAATGACCTCCAGCAGCCGTTCTTCAGCTTTATAAGATCGAATCAACCATTTGAAGAATTAGAATCACTAGAGGAAGAATTGGATCAACTAGAGGAAGAGGAACCGGAATACTCATATGAAGACGATGAATCGGACTATCCATATGAAGATGATGAATTAGATCAACCATATGACGAAGCGGAGTCAATTGAATCATTGGACGACGAAGAACTAATTGCGTTGTTAGAAGAAGAATTAATTGCGTTATTAGAAGAAGAAGGATTTGCACTGTTAGAAACAGACCGACTAACTGCGCTGTTAGAGGAAGAAGGTTTAATTGAACTGTTCAAAGAAGGCGGACTAGTTGCATTGGTAGAAGACGGACTAATTACGCTGTTAGAGGAAGAAGAATTAATTGAGCCGCTTGACGGAGATGAGCGAGATCAGCCATATGAAGAAGAGTCAGATCAACTAGAGGAAGACGATGAATTAGATCAACCATATGAAGAAGATGAATATGAATCGATTGAACCACTGGAAGAAGGATATCGTTGGCGCCCAGTAATGGATCTGTTGCTTCCATCACCAGAGGTTAATCATCAAATTGACTTTGATTTTAGCTGTGATTTTGTTGAAGAATTTGATTTGAACATTCCGTGCGAACCACTTTCTCGTTTAGGAACAAGGGTATTTAATACCTATATTGCCAATGGATTTACAGCCGTTCCTGTTGGGGTGGCTACCCATAATATAAATTTAACTAGAGCAGGTTACACTTCGATAGGGCTCATAAGTAATAATGGTGTTGTTGGATTTGAAGCACGAGATGTCGTTGGGCGTATTATTATACGTGGCTACGATCCGCTCTTTGGAGAAAACCCTAATTACTATATTGATCATGCATACTTTAAAATTGTAAGTGCGGATGCGAGCGAGGTTGATTTAAACAGTTTATTCATGGAGTGTACGATTAATGCAGATCCTTGTCCGCCTGAACAGCAAGTGGATACGATGCGTGGTCTGGGTCACATTCGATTTGTAGTAGATGATAACGATCCTACGCAGATTATACAGGGTCTTAATCCACGGACGGGACCAGCTTACAATCCTAATAGTGCCTCAAGTGAGGGTGATGTAACTGCAAGCCTTGCAGACTACACTGTTGTTAGGATAACGGCGCTTGGATATAGACCTGTGTATCGTATTATTTATACTGGTGATATGAACCATTTGAGTACTGGTGTAATTAGTGTCCCAATGGAAAGAGTGCCGTTCCCTATTAGGGTGTGGGTACCACAAACTTCTGATGATCAAGGTCAAGATGTTGAGGAAGATGAGAATGCCACGCCATTGATTCCAGGACCTCCAGGGACGCCAGGTGTTACAAATGCTGCGACTACACCGATAAATGCACGACCAGGATTCCCTGTCCTAAGTGGTCATACGCCAGGGAGCTTCCTTGCTAGGGATCCAATATTGAATCATACTAGCAATACGCCTGGTCACAATCATGGAACTGGTGCATCTAATACAAACACTGTTGAAACAGGAGATGCTTATCCAAGTGGTCACTTTGAAGTGCGATATGCGATGTGGGGCGATACTTTTGTAGCTACTGCACCACAGCATACAACGAATACACTGGAAGTGTTTAGATTTGAACACTTGATTGATCGTAATGCTGGCACTGTTTCGACTCCAAATATTATCGGATCTGCTGTAGATGAGCCGATTTTGGATTTAGATCTTTATATCGAAAATTTAGGATTACCATTGATGTATTTCCGCTTTGTTGAAATAACAGGTATAGATGAGGATGGCGATTTAATCTTCCGTAATCTAAGCATTGATGGTACTAATGCAGCTGGTTCAGGGATCATGCCAGTTATTGAGCTTACCATTCATGATGAGCCTGGTCACTCCAAACAGCGGTTTAATACTAACACATCTGTACATGTCCCACAATATGCCAATAATAATGGCGGAAATGCTGTATGGCTAAATCAGTTTCCTGCTCTTGCGAGCATGGGAACGCCAACGCCACACATCCGCGTAGAGGGAATAGCTGAAACGACTACTTTTAGTGTAACAGATGCAACGGGAGAATTTTTACCCTTAACCAATGTAAATGTTTCCGATTACTTCAGATGGTTTGAACCTTTGATTAATATTGATGAAGCGCGGGCGGATGTTTATGGAGAGTTGTTCACGTTTGCCGATACTAGAACTACTCTTGCTGGGAATAATGCTAGAACCCCTCAACTTGAGGCTGCATTAGAGTCAGGAGAAAGAGGAGATCCGTATCTCATACGAACCTTAATCATTCCTCTCATACGCTTACGCGAATTCGAAGTACGTGTTGTAGAAAGAGTTGCTCCTGGTGAATATGTAATAATAGAACATTCAACTCTAGATCACAATAGCAATCCGCTTGCTTATAATCCAAGTCGTCCAGGAACATTCACAATGCAAGATGAAGGATTTAACCTCCTAGAAGCTGATGCTGTAGGATTTTATCCAGAAGAGCTTAACGCCTATACTGACGTAATTCATGAACTTCTAGTAACAGACGACGATGGTAACAGCTATATTAGAATTGTGCTAGAGCCGAGGTTTTTAGAGGTCACATTTGATTTGCAAGATGGAGTTGATGAAGATGATTTCCCTTCTCAAACAGTTAGACATGGTCTGACAGCTGTGGCACCAACTGACCCTGCAGAGCCAACTCGAGAAGGTTATCGTTTCGAAGGATGGTATACAGCTCCAACTGGTGGGACAGAGTTTGATTTCGAAACTCCAATCACAGAGGATATGACGATTTATGCAAGATGGAGTTCGGTTACAAACTTTGAATTTACAAAGATGGATGACTTATTATACACAGATTTTGCTGAAGCAGCAGCGCTAGAAGGTGCAATGTTTAATCTGTATGTTAGGAAACACATAGAAGTATGTGATACATGGTCTAGCACTGTAACACCAGATCCAGATTCTGACGGTGAAGATGATATCGTATATGGAACCTGTTATATCGATAACGTATCTCATGTGGGCATATTTGACGAAGATGATTATATTTGGCTAAGAATTGCAACAGATGTAGAAAGCGATGAAGACGGCTTAGTACAATTTGGAGCACTAGATTCAGGAAACTTATTTAGGTTAGTTGAAACAGCTGCACCTGAGGATTTCCGATTACCAGAAGGACATTGGTATATTGACATCGCAGCAGACAGAACAATCACGATAACACGTAGTCTAGATGACGAGGACAATGAACGAGAAGATGTTCCATTTGAACTTCATGATGAAGACTGGTTTGTAGGAAATATGCCATTAGAAGTAGGAGTAGAATTCCGATTTACAAAGACAAATGAGTATTTGTATACTGATATGGATCATGGCAATTTTGCCCACTTAGATGGTGCCGAATTCACATTACGTCGGTATGAAGGAGATGGTGAATGGTCGGATGTTATTGAAACAGTCCTGTCAGAAGAAGATGGTTCAGTGGTATTTGAATATCTACTAACACTGGATGGTATTTATCGACTAGATGAGACACGTCCACCACGAGGTTTCAGACCACCGCAAGGGTACTGGGTTATTACGTGGGATGATGACGATGAAAAATTTGTTATTGACGCACGTGGAACAGTATCACTGGTACCAGCCTTTAGAGAAGTTGAAGACGACTTGTATGTCGGAAACTTCCGTGAAACGGTCTTACCATCATCAGGTGGGCTTGGAACGATAACACTGACCGTCATCGGCGTATTGGCATTAGTCGCTGTTGTGTTGTGGTACATTCGTAGAAAAATCACTGATGATTTAGAGAGTGAAGTAAGCTAACAAACAAGTAAGTTAAGCAATAAAATAATGAAAGCCGATTTGCGCATTCGCAAGATGTAAGTCGCACGTCGTTGTAAAATGACTTAGAGGTCAAAAATAATTATATAGCGCACGTGCGCAAAAAAAGGAGATGACATAAGATGTCAAAAATATTTAAACG
>Ga0123355_10022564_pt1 | contig 10089 bp, 11 predicted proteins | sample TergutEmb28metaG_3_FD_89872 | JGI IMG/M metagenome (GOLD analysis project Ga0123355, IMG submission 89872) | Embiratermes neotenicus P1 segment gut microbial communities from Petit-Saut dam, French Guiana - Emb289 P1 | ecosystem: Host-associated > Arthropoda: Insects > Digestive system > Gut ...
ATCCACCTGGCACCTTACCTACAGCGTATAGTCTTTCCTCATAACCAACCATTAAGGGGAAGAAATCTAAATCACGCGGATCCTTTGACATAATAGCATTAGATAAAACAGCAGTTTCACCGTAGCGCACAAATACAGAGGCATTTGTTTGTTTTGCAAGTTCACCGATTTCAACAGTCATCTCGCGACCAGCAATTTCTTTCGTAAAAACATGTTTTTCTGACATATTTACACTCCTCATGAGTTTTGAATTAAAATACAAAAAAAGCCTGCAAACAGGCAAGAGCCTCACACGCAGAAAAAGCAATGTTTAGCTTTATCTATGTGTAGAGGCTCTAATCGAATTAGCGACGTAGACCTAAACGCGCAATTAAAGCACCATAACGGTTGATGTCTTTTTTACTTAAATATTTTAATAAGTTACGACGTTTACCGACCATTTTTAATAATCCACGACGTGAATGATGGTCGTGTTTGTGCTCTTTTAAATGCTCATTCAGTCGATTGATATCTGCAGTTAAAATTGCAACTTGAACTTCTGGAGAACCAGTATCTCCTGGATGTGTTGCATATTCCTTAATAATTGCTTGCCTCTCATCTTTAGTAATTGCCATTGCTTTCGCCTCCTATATTAATATTGTAAGTCACCATAAACCATGTAATAGGCTGGAGTAGCCACTTACTTAGAATAAGGTCTTGTGCTTTCAATCTTGTGCTTTCAACAACCTAGTCATTATAACACACTTATTTAGTTATTTCAAGTGCATCATAAATTTAAAAAGTGCGTAACATGCTTGCTTTTTTGCTGCAAATCTGGTAAAATAGTTTCGGTTATAATTTCTTTATAGAAAAATAACAAATATAAATGGAGGTGAAGAGTACCGCTCTGACACCGAGGGAAACCTTGACCAGAATGGACTTATATATTAATGGCAAACATTAAATCACAAAAGAAAAGAATTATCACAAATGAAAAGCGTCGTCAAGCTAACACTTCAGTAAGATCAGCAATGCGCACATCTGTTAAGGCTGTTGAGGCAGCAATCGCTGCTAAAGATCATGAAACAGCAGTAACAGCTTACAATGTTGCGAATAAAAGATTGGACAAAGCAGTGTCAAAAGGAATTGTTCATAAGAACTTTGCTGCTCGTAACAAATCACGTCTTAGTAAACAAATCAATGCTTTGCAAGCTTAATTACAGTTCCTAAGCACTAGTGTAAGTGTTAGTGTTTTTTATGCTTGCACTTTTTTTGTATTTATTTATATTATTAGGCTTTATTGAAAAATTTATGTATGGGAAACAGGTGTGTAATTATGAAAAGATTAAAGATCAACTGGGTACTATGGATTCAAGGTCTATTGTTTGTTGCAGCGGCTGTGATTGTTTTTAATGCTGTCGTGAGTATAGATGTGATTCTTGCAGCGATTGGTAGATTTTTAAGTGTTATATCGCCAGTCATTATGGCAGCAGTTATTGCATATTTGTTGAGCAGACCGTGTAAGTGGGTCGAAAAATGGATCAAAAGGGTTGAAAAATATCCATTCATTGCAAAACGTGCGCGCGGATTATCTGTTCTTTTTGTGTACTTGATGGTGATTTGGATTGTTTATGTGGTTTTAAGTTTCCTATTTCCGTTACTTATCAATAACATTATAGATTTCATTGACTTCGTTCCTGATTTATATAATGAAGTGGAAGCTTTTGTAATGGATATTGAGTGGGAAACTTTAGATGAAATGTTTAATATTCAAGAAGCAATCGAAGAATTTTTCAATGACTTTGATGTGCAAACGGTTATCGGACTTGCTACCCAGTACTTGGGAGCTCTTACGAATTTTGCGATTTCGACTGCCTTCTGGTTGTTCGATTTTGTCTTAGCTTTAATTATTTCGATTTACGTATTATTATATAAGGATGTTATTTTTACGACAGTTGGGCGAGTAGTAAATCTTATCATGAGTAGTGAAAGTATCCGGACATTGAATTATTACATTAAACAAGCTGATGATCTATTTTATAAATTTATTGGGGCACAATTCTTAGACGCATGTATTATGGGCGGATTATCAATTATTCTTTTACTACTTTTAAATGTAAGGTTTGCAATATTCTTGGGTATTCTTTTAGGGGTTGCTAATATGATTCCTAAATTTGGCTCAATAATTGCTTCGATTATTGTTATTGCATTAACATTTATCACAGGAGATGTAAGTCAAGGGATTTGGACAGCTATTTTGCTAACGGCATTACAGCAATTTGATGGAAATGTCATTGGACCAATTATTATGGGCGACGCGTTGAAGATAAATCCCATTTTGGTATTCTTTTCTCTCTTGGTGGGAGCAGCCTATTTTGGAATTTTAGGAATGTTTTTATCAATTCCAGTAGCAGCACTAGTAAATATTATTCTCACTAATATCATTGAAGCTAAGGAAACAATGCAGCTTCACTCGGATCAGGTTGCAAGAAAAGAGGCAAGTAATATAGTACAGGAGCGATACAAAACTAAATTTAGATTTAAAACAAAAAAGTCAAGATCGTAAGATCTTGGCTTTTTAAAATATTGATGCCCGGTGCGAGAATCGAACTCGCAGCTACGCATTACCATTGCGTCATTTTACCATTAAACTAACCCGGCATGTGTTTTGTGTGTAAATAGCGGTAAGTAGGGGGTTTTTACGGGGTTTGTGTTTTGGAATTTCCCTGTTTTATCCTACTTTTTAATGCATCTCGTGAGGTTTTCGTGAGGTTTTTTTTGAAAAATTTGATTTTCGTGAGGTTTTTTTGAGTAATCATATTTTAAGAGGTCTGCTAGAGATTCCAGACCTCCCCCAATTTTTTGAATAATTAATGATTTGCGAATGCAATCATTTGTTCTCTAGAGTGTTCAGTACTGTTTACATATTTCATGGTAGTTCTTATGTCTGCATGTCCGAGCCACCCTTGCATTTCTTTAAGTGGAATCATGTTATCATTTATACCACTAGATGCTAATGTGTGGCGTAGCATATGCGGAGTAACTTTTACAGGTAGCTTCTTCGATAATCTTTCGAGTATTCTATTAGGCTCATTGTAACCAAACGTTTTGCCTGTTTTCATATTTATGATTATTCGAGAACCACTTGTAAATGGTGTGCCATGTAATTTATATATTTTCTTTGCAGCCTCAACAGCCTTAAGGATGGCATTAGCATATGAACCAGTTAATATACTAGTCCGAATACTTGATTGAGTTTTAGGTGGTGCTTTATCCTCAAGTAGTGTTTTAGTTTCCAAAACAGATACGCTGATTTTATCAACGTCTATTACGCTTATAGCTCCCTTTGTCAGTGCAATAGCTTCACTACGACGCCAACCAATTCTCATAAGAACATAGCAAGCATATTTAATGTCACAAAGTTCTTCTTTTGCTAACGAATCTAATTGCTCAACTATTCTGTTAGGCAAGTTTCTTTCTTTACTGATTTCTATTTTTTTAATGACAGTATCTTTAAGTTTGTTTTTATGTAAAATTTCATGTTTTACTGCACTATTCATAATAGCCATCATTCGAGAATGAATTTCCTTAACAGTTCCACTGGAAAGATCGTTTAACTTTAAGCTTATGAATTCTTGGTATCTCATCAAAGAGATATCAGATAGGGTAATATTATCGAATTCGCATAGATACCAATTGTACATATTATCGTACTGTTTCTTATTTCCTGCAGACCATCCAGATGACATCAACTTATAATATCTATTGTACCATTCTTTAAAGGTAATTTTGCTGCCTTCAAAGGTTGATGCTAGATTGTTATCAATTTCATGTTGCAATTCAGTTTTGCGTCTTTTTGCGTCTGCAATGGTAGTAAAACCTTGTTCTGGCTTCTCTTTCCACTCTCCTCGGACATCTTGATATCTAAATCTTATAGCATATCTTGTCCCTTTTTTTGTCTCATAGCTAGAAATTCCTTCATAGCGTGTTTTTTCCTTTTTCTGTGCTGGCATGATGCCTCCTCATTTATGGACTGGGCAGCCTATAAAATGATAGGAAAATAGGACAGTCTAAATGATACCATATTTTATGATTTTTTTCAACTGTTTTGCGACTTTTTATCAGCCAAAATAAAAAGAAAAGAATCACAATTACAAGAATGGGTGAGAGCAATCCAAAACAATTTACACCAAAAAATAATGGGATGAGTTAAGTGAAAAAACAATCTTAGTTTAGGGGGAGAAAATTTAGAAATAAGTCTCTTTATGTATGGAAATGTCGAAATTATATTAAAAAAGCCAATTAGAAAATAAAAAGTAGCACTCGACTATTGACTTTGCTATTATTTTATTTTATAATAATGGGGATTTGTTGACGAAAACAAAAATAAACATTTGAAATAAATGCTGGAGGTGATTATTTAATGATAAATGAGATTAGTGTACAAATAGAGCAAATGACAGATACAGATGGATATATACTACTTCAATGTTCATATTGTGATGAAAAATTCAAAACTCATCATGAAGACTATTCTAACTATAATTCTCTATCCATAAAATGTCCATTATGTGGGTTAAATAGTGAAAGTTATTTACCAACAGATACAGCCGAATTGGTAAGAGAGAAAGTATCTAATGATATACAAAAAGAGTTTAAAAAACTTCTGAAAAAGCCTAAGAGGTATTTTACAAGTAAAAATCATTTAATTAAGGTGCAAGCTGGAAATATGATGGATATAACAGTGGAGAATTTTAAGAAATCTGCTTGTACTTATTGTGATAAAGTAGTGAAAATTAGTTCTAATTTACAAATAACTGAGGGATATTGCCCCTTTTGCGGAGTGATAAAAATAATGACAAATGATAAAGACCTAAAAAAATTGCTATTGGATTTTAATGGTATTTCTAAACGTTTGTTTAATGCTGATTTTAGAGAATACAATAATGTTTTGTTGAAATTTATTAACTACATTGATAATGCTGAAATTATTTCAAATAGAATCAAAAGCTATGGAGCACCGAGCGAAGACATTGAAGAATATATACGTCAGGTAATAATGCATCCTCAAATTATGAACTTTGTTGGGGATAGAAATCAAGACTTGGCAGATATCTATTATACACTTAATTATTGCGTGAAAAATGAAATTTACATCTATAAAACTCTTGCAATAGGATATTCAAGATCTAATAATCAAGATAAAATTAGCAAGTTTAATCAGCGTGTAGTCATGGTACTGATTGATGATATCCAAAAATATATTACTAAAAAATTAATTGATGTGGAGGCTGAAAACATGATTAAGCCAAATATAAATATAAGTGGCAACAGTGCTGCTGTTAATGTTGCAAGTGATCATTCAATTGCAACACAAAATAATGTATACCAATATGAAACGGTAAATAAATTAATTGATGACGTGCGTAATAGCGTGCCAATTGATCTAGGTGTCGATGATAAATCAGAAATTGAAAATAACCTTACTGGTATCCAAGGAGAACTTTCTAATGATAAACCGCACAAAAAATACTTAGAAATCTTAGTCAATAAATTAAAAGGTGTTGGAAATTTTGTTAAATTCAATGCAAGTGTACTCAAGCTATCGGAGTTTATTGCATCGAACGTTACCGATTAGATTTGCTACACTAATTCTGATATAAATTGGTGGGGAGTTTCTTTTCAATACTTAAAACACCGTAAGATCACAGTTTTGTGGTTTTACAACTACCTAGGGTTTAAAGAAGATCTTTCAAGAACTAAAGAGAGTGTAGTAACAAATCGTGCAAAGGGTGGCAAAGTACTGGCGACACTAGTTACTGTAATAATTCTGTTCAATAACGCTTCTCAAATAGCAGAAAGACACTTCTTAAACAGCAACCCTGCTGTAACAAACTTCACCCTCAACCGATGAGATGATTATTATTTCCCCTGAATAATTTTATAAACCACAGCTATCAAAATGTTAGCAGTCAATTCTGAAACAATAAAAGCTCATTTCATTTTTTGAATTTGAGCTTTTTTTCAGCTTACAACAAGTTTGGTGATTTAATTATTAGTAGAAAAGATATGAAATATACAGTGGGAGTGAGGTAATGATTTATTCAATGCAAACATTGTAAATCCGAATACTTAGGGTTTTTAACTACGCATCAAACTATGAAGATCAAACCCTAGCTGTACATAAGCACGTCCTATTTCATCATAAACATCAGCAAGAACTTCATAGTAAGGCTCGTCTTCATACTTATCAAGAATTCGATTGCGGATATCCCTATCTAAGCTTTCTTGGATGATGGTTTGCATCAATACGTCAAAAATATCTTCCTTTGTCATTTCAATTTCCATTAGTTAATTCACTCCTTGAGATATGATATATTTGGAATATAATATAGGTTCACAATATTCCGCAACAAAACGTTTCGTTATTGTAATATAAGCAAGGAGCAAAGTCAAGTAAAAATTTCTCTATTCCTTCCTACATTGCGAAATTTAATTTCGTACTACAATCAAATATTATAACGTATAATTTTCACATAGTCAATTGGTTTTCTTTGGGATGTGGATTTTATGTTTAATAATAGGCTGCGTGAAGTCCGCATGTCAAAAGGGCTAACACAAGAAAAGTTGTCAGAGATTGTAGGGGTAGGTCTACGAAATTATCAATACTACGAACAAGGGAAGCATGTACCATCATTTGATGTGTTAATTAAACTTGCTGATGTTTTGAATGTATCTATTGATTATCTGGTAGGACGAGATGATTTTATTCTATCGCAAGATGATATGAACTTGTCTGAAGATTAATGTGCGATAGTTCAGATCTTCACTTTCAAAAGTGATTTTTTACTAGTTAACAGACCCCCTTGAAGATGCTTCAGCAATAAATAATTTCAAGAAGCATTTTGACGGATATCGTTTAGTTATCAATAGAGGAATTATTTGGGGGTGTATAATGTCAAAAGTTGATTTAAGTTGGAGAGAAATAAAAAAAGAAGTTTATGCGACATTTCAACCAGTAGAATCACTTTCTAAAAAATTGAGGGTTGAGATCGATTATCAAGATGGATTTTTTAACGCTGAAATGCTTATGAATAAGATACAATGCTTTCTAGAAAAGATTGAATCTAGTCAAGAGAAAGATTTGTTCTCAATAGATATTGAGATATTAAAGGGAGCAAAGCCACAGATTAAATTGTTTATTGACAGTGTTAACGATTTGGACTATGAAGAAAGAAAAATCCTTTACTATTTGTTGATTAAAAAAGAGCGAGAATGTGATGTTGCTAATAAAAGAATGCCTTCTCCATGCTCGGAATCAAAGTTAAATAGATTTAAAAAGAATGCTTTTTTAAAACTATTAGAAAATATTGAAAATAATAAGCTATAGGCTTATGCAACAAGATTAACAAGGCTCAGTTTTCTCCTAATGCAGGATGAAGCTGAGTCTTTTTTTTGCTCTTTTTTTGTTTTTCTACAACTAATTCCGAAAATTTTTTGCAGAAATAGTGAAGAATAAAATATATGATTAAAATTTAGTGTTTTTGAGTCGAATTTTCATGTTAATATTATCTCATCAAAGTTTGGGAGTGAAGCGAATGAAAAAGCAAATGTTTAGAAACTTATCTTATAAGGAAGCAAAGCAGAGAGTTAAAAATTGGCTTATTGAAGTGCGAGCTATAGAAATTAAACTTGCAGGAAGGCTGACTTTTGAAAATGACTACCTAAATATAGAGAGAATAATGAAAAGTGATAACGCAGCAGATGATTCAGTGCAAAACTCTGGATATGAGCATGGAGTTAATGAATCATGCTTTGAAAAAGCCGAGATGTTAGTGATCTTGCAACTATTTGTATCTATTTTCAATGAATTTGATAATGATTCAAGAGTGATTATTTATCATTCATTTTTTCGGAATCGATTGAACGAATCAATAGCTCAAAAATTAAATTTCTCTATTAGTAAACTTGGGAGATTAAAAAGTAAGGCTATTATTGGTTTGGCTGAATCACTAGAATTAGAATTATTAGCTTATTATTTTGGTGTAGCTTGATTAAAAATGATATCAAATTGTTTTAAATACAAAATATACTGTCAAGATAGGGGATGACGCTGATGTTTTTAATTGATGAGGACATGACTGCTAAGGAAATCAAAAAAGAGGTAGATGAAGCACTGAAATCAATCAAGTTATTTTGTAAAAGATGGGATTTGCAGGCTCAGTACGAAGATAATGCTGTTGTAATGGATGCAGTGATTGAAAAAATAAATGAATTAATTACACTATTGGAGCAGCAAGATGATGATCAGCTACAGGTTAATATTGATAAGTTTCATCGATTAGCTTTAGAGATAGATTTGTTTTTAAAAAGTCTTAATCATCTGAAAGAAGTAGAAATCGCATTGATTTACTATGTATTATTGGTTGATAAAAGCCAAGCAGAACTGATAGAAGATGTTGAGATGTGGGGTAGATTAGGCATTGAGAGTGTTTCATCAACTAAGATTAGTGGTTTATATCAAGAAGCGTGTTTAAATCTATTAGAGCTGATAAAATACAATCAAATAAAGTATGCTGCTAAATACTGCTAAATAAATTTTGAAAATTTTTGGAAAATTTTTGGAATTTTTTATGAATTTTAAATAAATATTTTTGGAAGATACTTTGCACTTTTAAACTAGATTTCTGTGTTATTATAGTATTGTGAAAAAATATGAAGCGAGGGGAAATTATGGATTTAGAAGATTTAGATAACTTGTTTGCTGAGCCAATAAGAAAAGATTACAAAGAATCAAAGCGCGAGTTTAAGAAGCTACTCACTGAGATCAAGGATATTGAAGAACGAGCGAATGGGAAATTATTATTTGATGATTATCAAGTTTCAGCGGATCACTTATTAATAAAGATACGAAACATTGAAAAAGAGTTTAAAAATAATTCTATTACAGCATCGAAAGTTCAAACAAGCAGGCGGAATTATGAAGAAGATGAACTTATTAATTTTATTGCTAAAAAGGATGAAATGATGGGGAAAATCATCGTGTTCGTGGATAGCTTTAATAGGCTAGATTATGAGTGTCGGGTAATAATTTACTACTCATTTTTCAAAAATAAATATGACGAGTTTATTGCACAAAGAATTTTTGTGTCAGTAAGAACAACCAAATCACTAAAGCAAAAAGCTGTTACAGCGTTGATGGTGAATATGACAGAGGAATTATTGATGAAGCAATTGAAACGGAGGTCTGGGTCTAATGATTCGGACTTTTTTTATGCCCAAAAAAATAAAAATAGGAAAGGGGCTGGTAATGATGAATAAAGATATTATTTGCATTGGTGTTGATAGCGGTAAGAGTCATACGAAAGTTGCTTGGTATGATCGCAATAATCCAAATAACGTGGTGATGACAGATGTGTTTAGAACAGTTGCAACACCTATTAAACCAAGTGATTTTTTTAATGCAAACACGATAGTTAAATATGAAGATCAATATTATGATGTTGGTCATAATGAAGTGAAATTAACATCTGAAAATAGTAAGCTGACGATGACACACGAACTGTGTGTTTATACAGGTATTGCAACTGCGTTGTCTGATTTGAATATGAGTCCTAAAGAAACACATTTCATAAAATTGGCAGTCAATGTACCGCTTCACGACTTTAAAACAGATAAAAGTAAATACATTGATAAATACAATAATAAAGCTGTGAAGTTGCTACTCAATAAAAAACCGGTTCATTTCATTATCCAATCAGTTGATTTATTCTATGAAGGAAGTGGTGCGATCATTAAGAACACTACAACAGATTCAGGTGATTATTATGTGATTGATATTGGAGGACGAAATGACACACACATTTTATTTTCTAATTTCCGACCTGTGAAAAATAGAAATACGATGACAAATAATGGTGTGCTTCCACTTTTACAATCAGTTGCTAATGAGCTTTGTGCAGGTGGTTATGATTATGCCATTGCGGATGTTGAGGAAATAGTCAAAGGCAAGAAGTCGAAACCAAGTGAGTTTGATGAGGTATTTTCCAAATATGCGAAGAATCATGTTGGGAAAATTAGAAATCAAGTTCAAACATTTAAACTTATTCC
>Ga0123355_10022565_pt1 | contig 10089 bp, 7 predicted proteins | sample TergutEmb28metaG_3_FD_89872 | JGI IMG/M metagenome (GOLD analysis project Ga0123355, IMG submission 89872) | Embiratermes neotenicus P1 segment gut microbial communities from Petit-Saut dam, French Guiana - Emb289 P1 | ecosystem: Host-associated > Arthropoda: Insects > Digestive system > Gut ...
AATTAAAAATAAAAAAAAAAAAAAAAACCCCCTCCAAAAAAGAACTTTACATATTTCCCCAAAAAAAAAAAAAAAAAAAAAGTCTTTCTTCTTACTCCCCCCCCCCCCCCCCCCCCACTGATTTCCGAAACAGCATGGCTTTTTCTACCAAGATGCCCGCTTCTCCTTCTGATACGAGCAGCGTGCAGATGACAACTAAGGGGCACTGTTGGAATGATGCTGACAGAGGAAAACCGAAGTAAGACCCGTCTCAGTGCCACTCTGCCCACCACCATCTCACATGGAATGGCATGGGGTCGAACCCATGCCTCCGTGGCGAGAAGCCTGAAACTAACCGCCAGAGCCATTGCACGGCCCTTAAAACGACGAAGATTGGCCTCTAGTATACTTCACGATTTGGTTCGTGCCGCGCAGTCAACACAGTCCGTCTCTGTCATAAAAACCAATTCTGCATACGGAAATATTCGCTGCTTGTACCTCAGTCCATACAAACACACATATGCACCGCGCGCGCGTGTGTGCAAGACTTGAAACTTTTGAATGTTAAACCATTTGACTCTGAAGGATTAAAGATCACAACAGCCGACTGGATAAACTGCCTACATGCTGAGAAGACTTACGTATATGATTTGACGCCGGAAACTTACTCAAGAAATTTGCACTCGCATGCACGTCCACTGTCATCCCTGTAGCAGGAATAACCAAAAGAGGAAAGACGCTGTTTTTAATGTCTTAATTGTTGGAGGTGGGCGCTCTTTGATGTTTTGTAACGTGGGGAAGAGATAAAGATAGATTAAATGTAGAAATACAGTTGCTTAACTACGCAACACGAGATAAAGGAACGTGAGGTAGTTAAAGAAAAGCTCCACGTATTCTTCGGTACCGTATGTGAGTTGTAAGCCTCACGCCCCAGCCGCTTTACCTCCCTGGAAAGAGATTCGGGTACCCCTTGGCAAGGACGGGTGGGCCCTTCGAGTTCCACACAGTGCGGGACATTTCTTGTCTAGCTCAGCTACTACTAGGGTGCGTGGAGACTGCCTCACTGCGATCTTGTAATTAACCAAGACATAATTTACAATACGAGCGTCACGTGCAAGTACGCCTTTTGCTGTAAAACAAAGGACTGACCAAATTAGCGTATGGAACGACACGTATTCTGGGAATGCCGGGTTGGAATCTAGGCCAGCACACCGACTTTCCTGACTGAGATTGTGTGGTTGTCTGCAGTACATACAGGCACATACTGCGCAAGTACCTCCTCAGGCCACGGCCACTTCATTTCCCAATCAACGACACATAATTTGAGATACTGAGATCGTCGGTCGTCCAATAAACCAGAAACAACGAATTCATGTAACGCATTTAAAAAGTTAAAAAAAAAGTCCTCTAGTGTACAGCTTATCCTTACTGTTATTCGGTAGGTGTGTCAGCCATGTGAAATCCCACGGGGGCTGATGATTCGTGTGCTTCTGGTCAGCCACCTCCTGCTTCGAGGATCGTTAAGTTTTATGTGTGGGCCTTTTTTTTTGTGAGAATTAATCCACGTTCTCATTTAAGAACTTACCTCACACAAAGCAAACTGCTCACATCCAGTTACGCCTGCAACATTTTACTTACCATTTTAAAAGACCAGCGGTTCCTGTACAAACGGTACTAACATGTTTATACAAACGTTACATTATGTTCACAGAGTGGTTCTCAGGAAAAACAACCATCATTTCCCAGTAAAAGTGACAATACTTTCTATCCATTGCTCCTCAATTTCCGAAAGAGCACTACTACTATCTCTTAGGTGCACATACTTCGCCCGTTTGTAATTCTGGTAAGAGCAACATGTACATGACAATGTGTGAGCAGTAGTGGTGGAATGAAACCTACAGAGTACAACGGAAGTACTCCACGAACAGCCTGTCCGACTGCCACTTTGTCCCACCACAAACCTCACGTGGACTGATGTGGCACAGAATCGCGGCATCCACGGTAACAGCCGGCGACTAACCGCCTGAACCATGGGTCTGTAACCCATGGCCCGCAAGCTTATATTATGCGACCCGCGGTCACATTTGTAATTTAAGCATGTAATATAAAAATTACACAATTATTTAGGACATTAGGTACACCATTTATCATTTATCCACGTGCGGCCCGCTAACCAGCTCACAATAACCGGCGTGACCCTTTGCCATTAAACCAGTTGCAGACCCATGACCTCAGGCACGACACATAGCAACATACTTGATTTTATAAATGTTGTAATACAATCCCGACACCTTGTGGCAAGCCACTACACCGTACTTCGAAGATGAGACAGAACGCAACTGGAAGTGACTTCAACATCATGCTCGGACCCTCTTTGCCGCTGTGAAACACAGTGATTCAACAACACACGCCCCAAAGCTGTTTTGCACACCGTAAGTTACATTACTGGCAAGAACTAAGGTAACGAACACACCGTGAATATATCGGTGAACTGTTGCTCAGTCTGAGCAAATGAAAGTGGCGTGAGGTCGCCCTCGAACACCGTGAGGTTAATGGCGACTGGATGGGAGGGGTAATTACCGTGCAAATGAAATGGACGACGGAACGGGGTGTCTCAGCTACAACACAATCACATCAAGCGACGTACGGTAACCGTGCAACAAGTGCGGGTCTGGATATTTTCTGAAATCGCTGCATTTTTGTCACATCTACGCATGCGAACGCCGTATTCTAGTTGCCAAGCGGAATTCTTCATGTGGGATGTCTGTCCTTACATTAGACAGCTCGGCATGGACATGTGACTGGAGGTGATTGCGCATACAACACCGCGGCGGTTGCAGGACACACACAGTTCGGAGTTAGCCGCGGCCTTTATCAGACACCCATGAAGACATTGGTGAAACATTACAGCTCCACTCATTCTAAACCTGGAAACTAAATTAAGGTGAGCACTAAGCCACACGCCCCGGCCGCTTCACCACCGGCACCAACTGGATAGGTGCATGAGTCGGTCACGGAGCTGGTCTGGACTCTTTCAAAAGGAGAATTTAGTCTTTGTCACTCTTCTCCAGTCCAAATGAAATTATCGCTGTAAAGTTCACCCTGGAACAAACCACGAAGGCCCAGAGGGGGAGTAGAAGTATAGCTTTACTCTTTCTTAACCTCGGAGCAACATAGAGGTGGGTGGTCAACGCCAAGCCCGGGACGTTTTACCCCCGAAAAGGACCAGGAAACGTACTGTGTAGGATGGGTGGGCCCTACGTTTTGGACGGATTCGGAAAATCTCGCCCCGACCGGGTTCGATCCCCGCACCGTGCAGCCCGTAGGGAATCGCTAATACCGACTACGCTATCCCGGCCCACGACCTTATCACTGTACTGACTTAAGTATTCTATTTCCAGAGCAGCACCAACATCTTTAGTCGGTCACTTTAGGAAACGTCAGGACAGCACGTGCAATTGCACTAAGGCCATTCCCTCCAACATCCTTACCAAGTTCCTTATCCACTGATCACGCCACTGAGCACTGGATACAGTGCGTTTATTTTATGACAGTCCTGAGCACCGTCCCTGTCCCGAGCTGTCCGGTGCATCGATAAAAGACCCTGCAGCAATTAAAAGCGTTGTTATACAGTCGTTACTTCAATAATTAACAACAGAACTTGCAACAATCCGCAGAACCATCCAGCTACCAAATGCGCCTATGTTGAAGAGTCCCTGCAAGAATCCCCCAATTTCCTGTCCCAACGAGCCAGTCCGACACTGCCGTTTCCTTCCTTCCTTTCTTCCCCCACCAACATCCGAACAGAAGAGACCAGCGCAAGGAGGGAGGATACTGGAAGAAACGACCACCTGGCTTCTTTAGAAGGCACGTGACCAACAGCTCATATAAACGGGCCTTGGGCTAGCAAAACCCGCCGAAAGAACAAAGGATTTTTCTACTACGAACTTTCCCAACTAGTAAACCCGACTTTTTTTTTTACGGGGGCACTTCATGTGAGAAAGTTAACATTCTTTTGTCAAGCACGCATACATTCCAAATATAGATAACCTTGGTGAGTTCGACAGAACTAGTACCAAAGTGTAACGTGGTTGAGACACCGACACACAGCACGTAGAATCCATATAAGGTCTTCTTGTCTTCATTTTCATGCGTAAGAAAATTGCTAATACGAAAACAGAATTAACACGCAGCACTTCTACAAGCTATACTCTTTGTTCGTAAAGACAATCCCAAGTTCTAATTACGAGGTGCCGATGAAGAACATAACATTAACAGGCCTGCGTACTATGCGACAGAAGGAAGACATCTGAAATGAATAACTGGCGTGTTATCGGATGTGCCGCAGCTAAGACAGATGGGTTACGGTGTTCTACATCGCAGACTTTCTGAGGAAGGTACCCCATTGTCTGCCACACTAAAAGCCCATGATCTTAACACTCACCCCACCAAGGCTTCATATTCATTCATTCAAATACCACCAACACTGCATGAACTCCGCAACGACCAGCCTCGATAGACAACACTCTCAAAAATAAAACATGCACTGCAATGTCCACAGCTGGTCAAAAATAATTTCGATGATATTAAAAATCTGTGCTATCTTCCTTGGGTAAATAACCCCACGAAAACGTTAGTACAGCATGTGAAAGTAATTTAACCGAACAAACGTACGGTATTTTCCAAAGTATGCCTCATTTGCGGTGGGGAAGGTCTCGCCAATTGTACTTCAGCAACGCGCATTCCGTTTTAAAATTCGGAGCGTAGTGACATGACGTGTTATTATCGTTATTTAATGGGAGTATGGTTAACTCCGAGAACGAGAACAGCTGCACTGCGTTCGTTATGGACATCTGAGCGGGGTGCCTATGGTACACAGCCGTCTGTACCGTTACGCGGAGCGCAACTTTTGCGTTATGGGTCGGCCACAACATGGAGCCCTCGACTCTTGGTGCCTGATTCTGCGCTGGGAAGAAAGCGCGCGCGCGCGCGCGCGCACACACACACACACACACACACACACACACAACTCAAACCTCGCTAACGCAAAATTAATTCTACCGGGGTGGGGGGACCGACACTTTGTCTTTAAAGAACCGTGCAATGAATAGCAGACTTAACAACTTCACTTTACGTGCGGTACAGCATCCCAGAATATGTATTAAGAACACAACTTGTTAAATATGTCACTGGAACAGACGGTGGGAGATTGCTCTCTTATCCACAGTATCAACACCGGCTTTACCTGGGAGTAAAGCAATCTGGATCTCCACTCCTCCAATATGGCACGACGTTCCAAGAAGCACAGGGGAAAACTTTACCTCATTACAGTTGTAGAAGGGAGATGAACATTTCTAAAAGAAATGTGTGTGTATATATATATATATATATATATACACACACACACACACACACACACACATATCAACACACGCGCGAATCTCATTTAAAATCCAGTTTCGCACCCTGTGACCTCATGTTTCTGGTAGTGTTATGGAGGCGCTGCAACTTCCTGTCGGCTCGCTTATCGTAAGAACGTAGTCCAATCACTCGCCCACCCACGCTTGTACCGGAGTGGCGACGGGGAGTATCAATCATGACTAGTAAAATAAATTACGGTCCCGGGATATAAAATCACGCAACGCTTAACGTTAATAAAGGCACAATTCAAACAACCTTTCTTGCATCTTGCAAATACCTAACCAGACGAACACGAAAACGCAATTTGTGTACAGTTTACCGGCGGCAGGCGCGGCTTAATGCGATATATAGATATGTTCAACCTAATTACGATCGTCGCCGCATAGCGAGCGCTGCATTCGTATATAACAAACGAAATGAACTTATTCTATGATTACATAAGGAGTGCCTTACGTCATCGGTTTCAGTGTAAACAGAACTTAATCCTTCGCCTGCCCTCCGTGTTCATACATCCTGCTCTTCCTACGTATATACAATGGAACCCAAACAAGTGAGAGGCGTGTCCACCATATTAAAAGGTTTCTAAACTCATTTAATACGATGGACCTGAATGATGTATGACAATCCTGACTTGCATGCATTATGGCGTGCTCCGACTGCTAACGTATGTATCCGGTGGGGAGATGTCTTTAGAGAAGAAACTTGCAGCAGGACTTCCTTAACAGCTATGCTGACAAGAGCGGGGTACAGACTTCCGCTGGACCATCAGTTCAGCGGAGCCGTTGACATAAACGAAACCGGCTTTGCTTATTGAAAGAACATATGAAATTTCGGCCTTATGGTACAACAATCGTCTGACGAAGAGGCCATGAGCGTGCTTAAATGAGCACAGAAATGAGCCACTGCAGTTGTGCTGAATCCAGTTTCTGAAGGACAATTATGTCAGACACAAACAGGTACAGTAATGACACATTTAAAAGACTACAAAACATTATGACAAGAGAGGGCTGGGCGACCAGCTTAACCCTTTACCGTGCGGTGGCTGGGTTACTCTATGTGCCACCGATATTAACATTAAGACATTCTACGTTCTGCCCACACAAGGCATTTATGTGTTTCGTATGCATCTCTGAACAAACTATCATTCATTTCAACACACAATATTAACTGACTAGGTTTATAACCGAGACGAAATACGTTTACTGCGCGGTACGATTCCAATATTTAAATGTAATTTAGGTTCAGAAGGTGATTTTAGTCGCCCGCCTCTCACAGCGGAGGCCCAGGTTCGATCCCACTCAGTCCATATGAGATTTGTGATAGACAAAGTGGCAATGGGATAGGTTCCTCCGAGTACTTCGGTCTTCCCCTGTCAACATCACTCCCAGCGCTCCACAATCATCAACTACATGTTACTCCTACCAGGCAAACGGCAGCAAGCAGGAACCTTCCAAATAGCAATGCTGTTTCGGAAATCGTGGAGCGTTTATTAGCATAGTAATTTCACTTATTTTGCAAACGGTTTGCCACCACGACAGCCACCTGACATATTTCCATGTCCTTATGGGTTGTGCGGAATCTTACGGCCACATCCCAAAGTTGCCTCACCTTTACACTGCAAGCATTTCTTGCTTCTCACATACACGCGACATGCGCCGCCCATCCGATTTTTCTCGATTTGATCACTTTGGCGTATTTCGTAAAAGGTGAACATCGTGAGCCTCCTCACTCCGCAACTTTCTCCAGCCTCCTGTTGCTTGATTCCTCCTAGATCCAGCCATCAGCGTCACGGTATTATCCAAGCCCATTCAGTAGCAGGCTGGAAGGGGTACAGGGGGTTTCCCGCCATGAAATGTGCATTTTATGCAAGTGAAAATGTTAACCAGTACAATTCTAGACACCCCCCCCCCCTCACCCGAATCCCAAAGATTTCGATATTATAAACGCAGCAGCCCCTTGCTCTACATGTCATTTTGAGGACAAAACGCTGGCATTCGTTAAGGGAATCGCAATAACTGTGAAAGACCACATGAATTTAAAAGAAACGCTTATTCCATGTGGAATTCATCGCGGTATAGTGTACAGTGGCACAAAACACCTGTCACGGATGTTCTATCATGCAGCAGACCCCAGTGTCACGTGACTTTTGTGCAAATGTAAACGGTACAATAACAAACATGTCAAGTTCTCCCTAGAACAAGCCATGAAGATTAAGAGGGGCAGTAAAGGTAGCTCTACTCTTTCTTTAACCTCGATGCTAGATGTAGGTTGGTGGTCAACGTGACGCTCCAGGGACGGTCTGGACGTGTGCAGAAAATCTCGCCCCCCACCCGAATTCGATCATCGGACCCTCCAACCACAGCCAGTCGCAATATGGACTGGGCTATCGTGTATCAGACTGTCCTTTCTTTAGATCATTTCTTACAGTTTCGATGGCAGACAATACAACTCATTCAATTTTCCAAGCCAGACCACGAGAAAGACATACACCACAGCTGTCGATAAATACAACAAACTGCGTATATCCGATGACGATAAGGCACGCTGGCTCTTACTGTCTCCCAACAAGGGGCCTCTTGTTTATTTTTGACTCGCTAAGGAGAAGTCAGCTGACGGGGATTGGCATCATCAGGTTGGCATGTGCCTGTTTATTGGACGGCCGAGTTCAAGTGCAGGAGTACCGACCGCCAAGCCCTCGAAGGTGTGTGATTGCCTTCAGAGGCTTATTACCAAGTCTGAACGTAATGTCAACTGATATGAATACATTACAGAAGGCAAGGGCATCATGTCATGTGATGTTTATGGACCTACTTGGTGGCAAAAGCCACGATATATCAATTTGACACTTTTGTATCTCCACAATGAGAACCTTCGACGCTTACACTCGCGAAGCAAATGAAGGGGTGCACATCATAACACAGGCGTATCGCGACGGACCAAAAGGCCCTTCACCTTTTATTTAGTAACTCCATGGAACACAGCCCTCCTTGGGAAGAAAAGTTCTTCGGCTAGTCAAAAAATTCCCTGCATTTTATGGAACCCGAATGCTGATTACCGCATTCACAAGCGCCCGTCAGTTGTCCCTATTCTGGGCTGGATCCATCCAATCCACGGCCAACACTCGTACTTCATGCAGATCCACTGTAATATTGTCCGTCCATCTACTCTAGGTGTTGGAAGTGGTCTCTTTCTTTCATGTTTTTCCACCAACACTTTGTGCACATCGCGCGCTTCATACGTGCCACACGCCTCGACCATCTCATTCTTGATTACACTGGTAATATTTTATCACAGTACAAGCGACGAAGACAATTCCTCCGGTTCCCCTTTACATAGTCCCTCTTAAGCCCAAATATCTTCCTCAGCACCCTATTCTCGAACACCCTAAGCCAACGTTCCTCCCTCAATGTGACAGACCAAGTTTCACACCCATATAAACAGGCAAAATTACACGATCTATGATATGCACACTGTTGTAAAAACAGGCGCAAAGAAAAACAAATATTTTCAAAAATAGTTGGCATTTTGGCGATAGGGACTGGTAATGGTGTACTGAGGGTACAGCTACAGTGTGCAAGAATGCCATTCGCGGTGTCTGTACCACCAAATGGAACTGAAACCGTATTTTTGAAGCCCAGTTCCATACTGAAGCGTTTACACAACTCATAACACTAACACATTATACGACTATATTGCAGCAGACTTACCATGGCGCAGGTGCGAGGATGATACTAAAACGGATCTTAAACACACGTGTTTGGATGGCGTGGACTAATTTTCGGCCTTGAGACAAGCACAAGTGGCAGACTGTTGTGGACACGGTAATGACGAACCGGGTTCCATAAAATGCGAAGAATCTGTCTAACTGATAAACGGTCACATTCTCAAATAAGGGCTATACTACCTGCAGCTACTTACTATTGATGGCTCAACAGTCAGTTAACCGGACGGTACAAGCACGCTTAAATACGGTTAACTGTCTTCTGGGCTGCCCTGTATATTTCAGCAGACTTGGGAGAAAGCTCCGATCCCGAATTTTTAAAGCATCAATTGTCCTTTTAAAACCAAATGCTCCTCCCTTCTCCGCTAGATCGTGTATCAAAAACTAATTCGGTTGACGACCTCAGTCGGATTCTTTTCCATCCAGTCTTCTTCCCCTATCAGTTACGTTATAGAGGAGGAGGAGGAGGGTTTCTGGTTCCACCACCACCTCCACCAACAACAAACGACGTATAGTAAGGGTAGGTCAAGAGCAGGAAACAATTGGGTAGGTTCGCTCCCATCTATTCTGTTTCGTTTCCCGCTCCCCCCACGTTACAGCACCAATGACTATTTGAAACAGCGAAGTCTCCCCGGCTAGCAAATGCGTATGTACTGTACAAACCCAGGACAGGTACTTGAATATACTAAGAAAATTATTCTATGTACATATACAAGCCACAAGAAGGAAATACGTATACACACATATTAAAATGTAACATGTCCTCGAACACAATGGGCCAGGAGAAGGCTATTTCAGTTGCCGCATCCAACTAAAAACCAAATTCAGTAATGTACAACATAAAGTTACACCTATACACACCGAAAAGTCATACTAGAGAGGGGGGGGGGGGGGAATCCAAAGCTGCAACAAAACTTTTAATCCAACCAAGATCGGGAGAGGCCCCCCCCCCCGGCGGTTTTCCTCCC
>Ga0123355_10022566_pt1 | contig 10089 bp, 8 predicted proteins | sample TergutEmb28metaG_3_FD_89872 | JGI IMG/M metagenome (GOLD analysis project Ga0123355, IMG submission 89872) | Embiratermes neotenicus P1 segment gut microbial communities from Petit-Saut dam, French Guiana - Emb289 P1 | ecosystem: Host-associated > Arthropoda: Insects > Digestive system > Gut ...
AAGTCCAAAAATACGCCGCAGGCCAAACCCTCTACTTCCCCAAAGACACAGAACGCCAAAAATGGGGTACCCAATCCGGCGCCCGCGACTACTACACCCAACGCAACCAAGAAATCCGAGCTAAATACCTAAACAAATCCTCCATCAACCACCTAGCCGAAGAATACAACTTATCCCCAGAATCCATCCGTAAAATCATCTTCCGCCCCGAATAACCCCCCTCCCACTAATCCAATATTTAACTAGAAGTTCGCCGTAGCATGGCAGCATGCGCGCAGGTTAATGCGAATGCAACGCCTTGCGTATTTTGCGGGTTTGCGATGCCCACGAACTTAGCGGTTGGCGTCAGGCAACCTTTTTGACTCCTAGCAACAACAATAAAAAATCCCCACATACAAAAATGCAAGGATTCAAAAAGTTGACTTACGCAACCGCTTAGTGAGAGGGTATCGCAAACCCGTAAAATACGCACAGCGGCAGCATCGCATTAACCCGCGCGCATGCGGCTATGCCCTCACTAGAACCGGTCAAATACCATCGGCAGCAGTGTCACTTCCAACGTAATCACTTCGCCATCGCGTAATATCCGTATCTCCACCACGTCGCCCGGGCGCAACGCGGCAACTTCCAAGCGCATTTCATGAAAATCTAACACCGGCTGGCCATTAAACCCGGTGATGACATCGCCCGATTGCAACCCGGCGTTAAATGCCGCGCCCGGTTGCATGACATCTTGCACCCACGCACCCGCATGGGGTATGCCCAATGCCTCTGCTTGCGCGGCGGATAAATCACTGCCCATGATGCCGATGGCCGGGCGCATGCGGTTGACCAATTCATACAACGCGGGTTTGACGGTGTTGGACGCGATGCTGTGGCCGATACCTTCGGCTTGCGCACCCGCGTCAAAAATCATGATGGACGCGTCGATGATGCCAATGACTTCGCCGCGCATGTTTAACAACGGCCCGCCGGAATCGCCGTCGTTGATGGACGCGTCGGTTTGCAATGTATAAATATCCAAATACCGCGCAAAGGTACGCGCCCGCACGGTTATTACATGTTCTTCGGTACTGATTACGCCCTGCGTGGCAGAAATCCCCTCGCCCCGCGCATTACCCAGCGCAATCACCGTATTGCCCATGCGCATCTCGGACGAATCGCCGAAACTGGCCAGCACAATGTCCGTCACACCCGCAACCGCCAACGCGTTACGGTCCACGGTAATCACCGAAATATTAATGTCCTGGTCGTTCGCAAAGGGCTGCGCGAAAACCAACGCCCCGCAAGCAAAACGCACTTGCACGTGTGTGCCGCTTTGCACCACATAGTGGCTCGTTACAATATAAATCCGGTCTTCGTCCTCGGCGAAGATCACGCCCGACCCGTTCCTGCGTGCGGGCATCCGCTGGATTCCGTCTGCACCCGGTTCGGTAAACGTTGTCAAGCCCACCACGCTGGGTACAAGCAATTCGATCATATCCGACATAGTCGCCACAAACACGCCATCGGGTTCAAATACATAACGCGGCGCACCGTTCGTATCCGCTGGGGCTTGCTGTACTGCGGGGGGTGGTGCTTCTTCCGCGCCACGGCCACGCAGCCATTCGCCCGCCACCGCAAACGCAAAACCCAATGAAGCCGTACCCAGCGTGCATACGATGCACACCACAGCCAGCTTGCGTAACCATGAACCGCGCGGCCTGGCCTCTACCACCGGCTGCGGACGCGGCGCAAAATACGGCATGGCAATCGGCGTTACGCTTGTTTGCGCCGATGATGGCACAACCGATGTTTCATCCGTTTGGCTGGCGGGTAGCATCAACGCGTCCGCTATTTGCAAATCCCGCGCGATTTCGGCCTGTATGCGTTCTATTTCATTTATTTCTTCGTTATCGTTCAACCTATTAAAATCGTCGTTCATGGTCGTTTCCCCTTTCCAACTTCATTTATTATATGCCATTTTTATGTAATATCAACCGCGATGTAGTATAATGGCGAAAAATGTACATAGGAGGCGGCGGCCATGTTTGTCAAGGTTACCAGCGGTGCGGTGATGGGTGTAGACGGTTACATCGTGGACGTGGAAGTGGACTTGGCCAGTGGGTTGCCCGGCTTCGACGTGGTAGGCCTGCCCGACTCCGCCGTCAAAGAATCGCGCGAGCGCGTGCGAGCGGCGGTGCGCAACGCGGGTTACAATTTCCCGGTCAAGCGCGTCACCGTTAACCTTGCCCCTGCAGACACGCGGAAGTCCGGCCCGGCGTTTGATTTGCCCATCGCGCTGGGCCTTTTAATTTGCGCGGGTGCGCTGGATGTGAACGTGGCAGAAAACGCCTTTTTTACGGGCGAATTGTCGTTGGACGGCGCGGTGCGTCCGGTGGCGGGCGTGCTGGCCATGGTGCTGACTGCGCGCGACGCGGGTTGCACACAGTGTTTCGTTCCGGCGGAAAACGCGCGCGAAGCTTCATTGGTAACGGGCATGGCGGTGCATGCCGTGGCCGACTTACGCCAGTTGGTAGAAGCACTGGCGGCCCCCCACGGCTCCGGCACTGGTTGCGAAACATTGCTTTTTGCATCCGCCAGCGACACGCGCACAACACTGGACACCTCTTCGGCCTACGACGTGGACTTTGCCGACGTAGCCGGTCAAGCGCACCTTAAGCGCGCCATGGAAATCGCTGCCGCCGGTTGCCACAACCTGGTCATGATTGGCCCGCCGGGCGCGGGCAAGACCATGCTGGCGCGGCGTATGCCCACCATCCTACCCGACCTCACCTTCGACGAAAGCATCGAGATCACCAAAATCTATTCCGTAGCGGGGCTACTCACCGATTATCGCGCACCCAATAGTGCGCCGGATAATCGGTATAACCGCCGCCACTTACTCACCGAGCGGCCTTTTCGTACGCCGCACCATACGGCATCATACATATCACTCACCGGCGGCGGGCGTATTCCCAACCCCGGCGAAATCTCCCTGGCGCACAACGGCGTCCTCTTCCTGGACGAATTACCCGAATTCGGCAAAAAAGCGCTCGAAACCCTGCGCCAACCCTTGGAAGACGGCAAGATCACCCTCAACCGCGTGGGTGGCGTATGCACCTACCCCAGCGTATTCCTCCTACTGGCGGCGATGAACCCCTGCCCCTGCGGCTTCCACGGCACCGACAAATGCAAATGTACCGATGCGGAAATTGCCCGCTACCTGGATAAAATCTCTGGCCCGCTGCTGGACCGCATCGACATCATGGTCGAGGCCACCCCCGTAGCTTATGACGAACTGGCCGGAAACACCAAAAACGACACGGCACACACCGGACCAACCAACACACCGCAAGGACAATCCCCCACCCTTCAATCACCCGGCGACACCTCCACCGACATTAAAACCCGCGTAGAAGCCGCCCGCGAACGGCAACTCCAACGCTTCGGCGCAACCACCACAACGTCACCAACCCATAACAACGATCCCACCACCACACCCCCCATCCGCTTCAACGCTAAGATGACCGCCGCGCAAGTAAAAAAATACTGCCCCCTCGACCGAGAGAGCAGCGAATTATTAAAACAAGTATTCGAATCCATGAACCTATCCGCCCGCGCATACCATAAAATCTTAAAAATATCGCGCACCATTGCCGACCTAGAAGGCACGGCAGATATCAACATCGAACATGTAGCAGAGGCGATTTCCTACCGGGGGTTGGATCGGAAGTATTGGTGATGCCTTAGAATTTGTGCTTGATACCCGCATCTTTCATGATTTCGTTGGCGGTGTGGCGGTTTTGCGTATTGTTTCGATGCGTTCGTCGGTGAAAGTGAATTTAATTGGCCCCAGATAACCTTTATTTGCTTCCAGCATATCGGGCGCTACCATACGCACTTTTTTTCAACCAATGCATCAATCGAGCCGGAATCTAACGCCATACCCGGCACGTCATCGGTTTTGTTATACCAACGGTCTGTTTCATTGTCCCATAACAAGGTTATTTTACAATCCACAATGTCAATTCCTAAAGAATAATCAAGGCGTGTAAGTAATGACAGTGTTTAATTTCTGTTTCGTGTTCGCCATTCGTTAAAATTTTCTACATAAAAATACCAATTATCAATTGATAATGGTTCAATTTCCGTTAACCACATAAATTCTTGGTCGCCTGGTATGTTTCCATCAATGTAGTATACAATGCCCCGCCCATGATTTCTTGTACTCCAACTTAAAAAGTCAATAACATTTCCACGTTTAGAAATACTATACACATATTGAAATAAATATCTTATTGCCTCAATCACTTCATCATCTTCTATTGATACGCGACCATATTCTAATCCGGTAAACATTTCAATTGTGCCTGTATAAATACCGGGATTGGCTCCCGATGACCTATTGATATTAATACGATCAAATCTGCTTGATATTAAATAATTATTTATTATAACAATTGAATCTATATTTTCATGCAAAAAAACATCTGATGTATTACGATCCGGCATATTCATATGGTTAGAACGTATGGACCAAAAAATAATAAAATATGGAAAAACAAAAATAACTGATGTTATAATGCTAAAAAATAAAACAACGATAATAAGCCAAGTTATTATTTTTTTTTTCAAAACAACACCTCAATATTAAATAGTTTTATTATTAATCCAAGTATAATGCCGGATCAAACATACGAAAACCTAAAGAAATCATCGGCCAATCTTCAAAAAATTCATCTCGAAATTGCGCACGTGTTCTAAGCTGTCCTGAATTTTGTGCTGCATATACAGAACCCGCTCGTAATATTGTTAGTGGAATTCCTAAAGCGGCTCCTATATATCCAAATGTAAAATTTCCCAATTCTTCGGGCGTCATTCTCATATCTCTGAAGTAAAACTGCCTTCCGATTCCCGGAAATTCTGTCCCATGCCAGGCTTATAATATGGCCGGATTCGTCATCGCCCAACATTTCGCGGACGTAGTCGCGCAGGTTTTGCGCGAATTCATCATGGATGTCCCTTTTTTCGTATAAAGCGGCTTTCAACCGTTCTGCGATGCCCAATACTTGTGGGGTGTTGGCAGGTAGATTGAAGTCATCGGCAGTCATCCGTTCTACTTTTGCAAATGCGGCATAAGCGATTTGTCCGTATTCTTCCATCGCACTCGAAACTTGGTACGATAGGTTGAAGTAAGCTTCTTCATCCACCACAATGTTGGTGGAACTGCCCGATCCGCTTCCGCTGCTGCCGGTGAGCGCTTCGTCAGGGAGGTAGGGCAGGGTTTCGTTTTCTGCCGGTGCGCTATGCGCGTTGGCACTGTGGGTATTAATGGCCGCATCCAATGCGTCATTTGCCGTTTGCAAATATCGTTTCGCCGCGCCGCCTACAAATCAGTTTGGCATAGTAACCTCTTATTTTATTCCGTCAAAAATGCATCGGCCAATATCGCTTCTTCCTCTTGCAAATGCCGTGCGGAAGCTTCAATCGCTCTTAGGAAATGTGTTGCTGTCATATTAAAGCTACGTGATGATATTTGGATGAACTTTGCAAAATCAATGGCAACTTCGTTGCTTGCACCATCAAGCGCATGCTTCATGTTATGTATTTTGTTATTATATAAAGCACTGTAAACATTTTGTCATGTTTTGGCATGCAATTTTTTTCGCATAACAAAAACCCCACACAAAAAGTGCGAGGCAATTGCGATGCAGGCGATTGGCACGGGCTGTGCTTCATCGCGGTGGTTCTTTGTTGCTAGCTTTATTTGGTTGTAATTATGTGGATGGGTTAGGCGGGCTGCCCTTTATTTGCAATACCTAGTGTTGACTCTCGCTGGCCAGCGGTTTGTTGAGTCGGGGGTCCAAGTTAAACCGGGGCGAGGACACGTTCATCAGGGCCGGATGCATGCAGGGACGGGCTACCGTTTGTCATCAAGAACGGGTAATGCGGTCTGGCTGAGGTTGCTTGGACTTGGATGCAGTATACAGGGTAACTTCGGTCAGGGTTATATAGATATGTCCGATAACTGCGGTTTTTTTGTATCACTTCACCCCACGCTGTATAAAATCTCTCCATACCCTGGCAACGGCCAGTGTTTCTTCGCGCAGATATCTTCCAGCGCGTCCACGGTATGCCGCAGATTTTCCATTGCGGGTACGATACGGTCGGCGAAGAAAACGGCGGTTATTTTTTCGTTATCGAAATTTGCTTCCAGCAGGGTATCCAATTCGCGCAAGCCATTGGATAATGTCGCGCACAGTTGGGTAAGTTGCGTCAAGCATTGTCGTTCCAATGATGCATCCATCACACCCGGTAATGCATTCTTGCTTGCCAAAAGTTTTGTTAATTCGTTTTGATAATCCAAGCATGCGGGTATGATTTGCGTTTTTATGATTTCCAACATGGTGGCGGCTTCGATTTTTTGGGTTTTTACATAGGTTTCGTAATGGATGGCCAAGCGTGCGTGCAGTTCAGCCTCGGTGAATACATAATTACGGGTGAATAACGCGATGCTAGCGGGGGAGGCCAGCGCACCCAGGGCATCCACGGTACGTACGGCTTGGGGCAACCCACGTGCGGCGGCTTCGCGCGGCCAATCGGGGGCGTGGCTGTTGCCGTCAAAGAGGATGCGCTTGTGGTTGTGGATGGTGTGGCGCACCAGTTTGTCCAGGGCTTTTTTGAAGTCGGGCGCGGTTTCGAGGGTATCGGCGAAGCGTGCCAATACATCGGCCACGGCGGTGTTGAGTACGATGTTGGGCCGGGCGATGTTGCTGGACGACCCCGGCATGCGGAATTCGAATTTATTGCCCGTGAAGGCGAACGGCGACGTACGGTTGCGGTCGGTTGTATCGCGCGGGAAGTGCGGCAGCGCGGTGACGCCCACTTCCATGTCGGGGTTGTCCGCGCCGGTGTATTCGGCCTTGGCCTCCAGGGCTTCCAAGATGGCGGTCAAGTCGGTGCCTAGGAAAAGGGATATGATGGCGGGTGGGGCTTCGTACCCGCCTAGGCGGTGGTCGTTGCCCGCATTGGCCACCGACGCACGCAGAATATCCGCGTATTCGTCCACGGCTTGTACGACGGCGGTTAGGAAGAGGAGGAACTGCGCGTTTTCGTGCGGGGTGTCGCCGGGTTCGAATAGGTTGGCACCCGTGTCGGTTGTGAGCGACCAATTCACGTGCTTGCCCGATCCGTTGATGCCCGCGAAGGGCTTTTCGTGCAGTAGGCACGCCAAGTGGTGGCGGTCGGCCACGCGTTGTAACATCTCCATGGTCAGTTGGTTGTGGTCGGACGCGATGTTGACGGACGTGTACACGGGGGCAAGCTCGTGCTGTGCGGGGGCCACTTCGTTGTGTTTGGTCTTCGCGTAGATGCCCAGCTTCCATAGTTCCGCGTCCAATTCGGCCATGAAGGCTTGCACGCGCGGCAACAACTTGCCGAAGTAGTGATCGCCCAATTCCTGCCCCTTGGGGGGCCGCTTGCCGAACAATGTGCGCCCGGTATACAGCAAATCGGGACGTTGTTTGTATACGGATTTGTCGATGAGGAAATATTCTTGTTCGGCACCCACGGTGGGAATCACACGGCGCGCGCGGTCATTGCCAAACAACCGCAAAATACGCAACGCCTGCGTATTCAACGCCTCCATAGAGCGCAACAATGGCGTCTTCATGTCCAGCGCCTCGCCGTTGTACCCACAAAAAGCCGTGGGTATGTACAGCGTGCCTTCCTTAAGGAACGCGTAGCTGGTCGTATCCCATACCGTATAACCGCGCGCTTCGAAAGTGGCGCGCAACCCACCCGACGGCAACGCGGACGCATCCGACTCCCCGCGTACCAAGGACGACCCACTGAAGGCCACGATGGCCCCCCCACCCGGCCTGGGCGAAAGAAACGCCTCGTGCTTCTCTGCCGTGATGCCCGTCATGGGTTGGAACCAATGCGTGAAGTGCGTAGCACCCTTTTCTACCGCCCAATCCTTCATGGCGTTGGCCACCACATCGGCTATATCGGTGGGTAGCGCCGTGCCGCGCTCGATGGTCTTGCGAAGCGATTGGTACACGTCGGCGGGTAAGCGCGCCTGCATGGCGGCATCGTTAAAAACCTGCGTGCCGAAGTCCTTCATGGGGTTTTGCATGGATGCCTCCCGGTTCATCATTTTTGCTTGCGTATTACAATCACGGTGTGTGTCATGCTCGGTGCCAACTCCACGGGAACGATTTTTTCGATGGTTGCGTGGTGCTTTTTTAAAACCGCGCTTGCTTCTTCAACTTCTTGCGAAACATCGGGGCCTTTCATCGCATAAAAATAACCACCCGGTTTTACTAACGGCAGTGTGTACGCGACGAGCTTGTCCAACCGCGCCACGGCACGCGCGGTTACCAAATCAAATTTGTGTTGCGCTTGCAAACGCGGCAGTTCTTCCGCGCGGGCATGCAGGCACTCGGCTTGCAAGCCCAACTTGTCCAACGCGCCTTGCAAAAAATCCAACCGCTTGCGTGTGGAATCCAATAACGTCACGGCCAAGTCCGCCCGGGCGATTTTGAGCGGCACCCCGGGGAAACCCGCGCCGGTTCCTACATCTAATAATGTCATTTCCCGCCCTGTTTGCGGCGGGGGCAACAACGGTAACAACGACAAGCTGTCGATGAAGTGCTTGACGGCAAAGTCTTCGTCGGATGTGATCGAAGTCAGGTTCATCGTTTCGTTGGCGGTCAGCACAAACGATTGGAAATGCGCCATTTGCGCATAGGCGCCATCGGGCAAATGCAAACCGTGCTTTTCCAGCCAATTTTTTACACGCTCCATACGGTACTCCCTTTTTAAAGCCCCCGTGGGCAGTCTTCTTGTTCGACGGCGCAGACCTTCCATGTGCCGTATTTGTCGGGTTCGCGCACCATGCGTAGGTGTACCAGGCGGCGCAAGTCGCGCTCCGGGTCGCACACATACAACGACCGCGTCATAAAAAACTTGGACGCATCGCCATTGCCGGCTTTGTGTACCCACTGGCAGCGGTTTTTGTCCGCAAACAATTCGCGCAGCGCATGCAAATCAAACCCACCCGCGTAGATTTTGCTTACAAATGCCCACGCGTCGTCCGGGTTCACTTGCACAGCCTCGATAAAACGCGCCGCTATGCCATGGTCGGCGCTGATGTTCATATGCACGGTTTTATTATTAAGCGGTATCAACATCCGAAACGCCACGTTTGCGTGGTTTTTTACAGGAACATGAAAAATGGGATTGTGCAAAAGAATTCCTCCTAGGATTTTGCTATGTAATTGACATGCCGTGGAGGATGCTTCACTCCATCTTATGCGAAGGCTTGCGCAAGAGATACAGCACCAACAAAGTGCCAAAGAACGCCCCCACGGAATTGATGACCATATCGCTCAACAAACACGCGCGGCCCGGGACAAAGTATTGATGGATCTCGTCCGCCACGCCGTACAACGATGCAATGCCCCACGCTGCTAAAAATAACCATCGGCGTTGCCACAAATAATACTTAAGCGCTTGTGCCGTAAAAAAAGCCAACGTAAAATACGCGGCGAAATGCGCGCCCTTGCGCAACAGAAAATGTAATACATCCGCGTCAAACAACCGCAACGGTGGCAACGCGTTTTGCAACCGATCAATAATACCCATGCTGGCCGCGCCGCTTTCGTCCCCCGGCATGCTGGACGAATAAAACAACAACGCCATCATACCTACGGACAGCACAGGCCATATCCATTGCATGGCGCGGCTTAACCTACTACGCTGCATCATTGCCGCGCCTTCAAGTAAATCATCAAGATGCCCAAATCCGCCGGGCTAACCCCCGTAATGCGCGATGCCTGGCCGAAGTTGGCCGGGCGCAGGCGCGATAATTTTTGCCGTGCTTCCAAGCGCAAGCCGGTAATGCATTCATAATCCAAGTCGGGCGGCAAGGGTTTCTCTTCGGTTTTGGCGAATTGTTCGGCTTGCTCAATTTGCATGCGTATGTATCCTTCGTATTTGATTTGGATGTTGATTTGCGCATTGATGGCATCTTGAACGAACGTGGGGAACGATGCTGACGCTACCGCAACATCAGCGATGGGATCATCGCCGAAACCCACTGTA
>Ga0123355_10022567_pt1 | contig 10088 bp, 5 predicted proteins | sample TergutEmb28metaG_3_FD_89872 | JGI IMG/M metagenome (GOLD analysis project Ga0123355, IMG submission 89872) | Embiratermes neotenicus P1 segment gut microbial communities from Petit-Saut dam, French Guiana - Emb289 P1 | ecosystem: Host-associated > Arthropoda: Insects > Digestive system > Gut ...
AGGGCGGATGGTGCCTAGGACTGACAACTTTACCACCTTCATGTGCCGACTGTCTGGAAATCTGGGATCCTTAACTTCCTGGAACCCTAAGGACCTCTGCAAGCCTGTACACGGATTCGTTTGCTTTCGTCTCATCTTCTTGGATCGCCAGATTATCGTGTTCCAAAAAGAAGTTGGCAAACAATACCGCTGATACGTCTCCTAGAGCGGACTATTCTAAATAGCAAGCACGTTGGACAAATACTTGAATATTAACGTAGTAACTACAGGTTGCATTTATGCATGTTTTATTAGGATGAAAACTCCTTAGGTGTTTCGTACACAGCTGACTGACTGAGAAATGATACTTCTTTCCATTTAATAGCCGTGACGTTTCATAGCTCACACTGTACTGAGCCATTTATTGTGAAGGCTGTACTGAATTTAACGTCACTTCCCTCCAACAGGACAGAAGCACAATATTGTAAGTTTATAAACATTTGGTGCGCTATCCCCCTGCAGTCCACTTTCTCGCCTCAGTATATGATAAATGAACATGTAGAATATCTGCACTTCAGTGGATCTGTTGCGTCAAAATCCACACTCACAACATCTATCGACGTTTACACTCACACACAACACACTGCTTTGCTATCGTTTAGTACCTGACAACTAGTTTCAACCCCGTGTATGGGTCATCATCAGGCCATTATACAAGAACATAAATGTACACATAAACTAAGTACTGTAAGTTAGGATATATCCCACTTTTACATTAAAAATATATTTAAAAATGTATATACAATGTATAAAGGTACAGTCAATTGCAACAGGCTTAAGGACATAAAAAACTGTATAAATATTTATAACAATAACAAGTACAAGAAATTTTATAAAAGTAAAATAATCTGTTTTTTATGTTAACTGCAATATGTCTTGAAATGTGTGTTCAAAAATAGAAATGCTTTGCGTGTGGCATGCTACCGGCGTCACTCGATGTATCCCGAACTACTGCCGTTATAAATCGAAGCGTAATTTCCTCTTTAGGATAGAAATATGTTTCAGAAATACAATTAAATATTCACGGAATTTATAAGGAGTTAATGCGTTCCTTAAAACCTCCTTAGGCGTCTTAAAATTGACTATACCTTCATATATTGTGCATACATTCTAAATGTATTTTTAATGTAAAAGGGGGAGATTCCTACCTTATGGTACTGTAGTTTCTGTAGACACTCATTTTCTTGTATAATGGTCTGATGATAACCCATAATCGGGGTCGACACTAGTTACAAGGTAACAAAAGATCGCAAAACAGTGTGTAGTGTGTGACTGTAAACATTGATAAGCATCGTCAGTGGCACACCAATGGAGATGTTCCATTTAAAGAAAACCACACTGATGACCCGCAATAATTTCCTCTACATACGGTTTTAATCGTGACAGTACAATGTTGCATGATTTCACACAATAATAACGATATGCCTCCACATTTATTGTAACCGTTTTGTAAACTTCGATACAAGCATGCACAATAATGTACACCTTCAACAACTGGGGTAGTTTCCTCATTCAAACAGAATTACGCGTAGTAAGGTAGTTGGTATCAGACTGTACGTTTCGTTTCCTGCTCGGAACATGTCCGCTACAATAACATCAGACTGTACGTTTCGTCTCCTGCTCGGAACATGTCCGCTACAACATCACTGCCCTGTGAATTTTTGGTGGTCATTACTTCTCCCAAAAGTGTTTGCCACTGGACCACATCCTGCACCAACTGAAATCAGTTCACATATTCATACCATATTCTATCACCAAAGGTATCCATATTATCTTTCACTTAGTTTATTTCTTTCAACTTGATGGATGTCATCCCGTTGTGTGTTCAATTACCAACAAATAAACAGTCAAATTAACGTGTGTAATGCATGGAGAGAGAGAGAGAGAGAGAGATTATTTGACATTTGGTTTGTGTTTAGAATTTGGGAATTTGTAGTGAATTATGGTGATTTTATTTGTTTAACTTGTGTTCTGTATGTTGGCCTGGTGGAAAATTTTAATTTGCAGTTAGGTTATAATTTTGGCTGAGCAAGTGACACGCACTAGCACAGGAAGACTGTATCGTGTAACATTCCTTAGTAACAGCACATTCCTTTATGTCTGCATAAGCTGTTGCTAAGCAAACTTTAAAAAGCGCTGAATTAACGGGTTTTGCGAAAGCGTGTACCGGCCTGTAGAGCAGACGTGCAGTGTCTTTGTGATTCAACTTACGAGAGTAGACGCAAAAACCACAGTGCTCTGGGGGACGGCCTCAAAATGAGCCATGTACCCCAGATTCTCCTGTTCATACTAGGTGAGTGGTGTGTGGTACATCCATTACTCTAAACGGAAAGGAAAATGATTTAGAAGAGTTTGTCAGGTTTTGGTTTTTCCAAATTTAGGTAAAGTGAGGGAATTGAAATTGCGTAGATCATCCGCCTTCATGTTGCTAGGCCAGAATGTGGTAAAAAAAGATTTAAGTTATGTAGAATCAAGTTTTTTCTTATGTGTGGTTGTGTAGATTTGTTGAGAATATACACACACACACACACACACACACACATATACATATATTTTACTAAGAAAGATGTAACCCATATTGTGTCTGTGTTCCGCTGGGACGTTGTTCCTTGAACGGATGATTTTGTTACAAGAGTATTGGTAAATTTTGAAGAGAATTCGACGCACTGAAATGTGTAGGAGGTTTAATACTTACGATTGTTTAATGCGTGTGAAATTGTGATAAAAATCTGAGTAGTGTTTTGATGGAATTATTTTAATATTATACTTGTGAGCTTAGTAAGGCTAGAGACAGGTAGCTTGTATAAGGAAATGTTCATACGTGGAAATGAAAAGACTATGCTAGATTTAACGTTTCCAAAGATGATGATAGCAAATACCGTGAAGTTTAGTTGCACTTTGCGATGAAAGAAGGGAGTGACTGCGCAACGTGTACAAAGTTTCCCTAGCAGATCGGTCCGGTAGAAGATAATTCCACAATTGCCTAACCGCTCAGTGCTCACATTAGCTACCAGTAAAGTATGGGCATTGTGTTTGTTTGCATAATTCCCTTTATGTTCAATTTGAGCTTCCAGGTATGTTCGGTTAGCTTGTCTAGGCGAATATTAAGTTGGTATAGCGGTGTTCGAGTCCGCTCGACTAAAGCGTTACGTAGCCACGGCGCTGAGATCACTACCCCCGTAGCCACTACGAATTACGATAATTTCATACGATGCATCTGTCTGTAATCTGAAGAGGAAAATCCAAAACTGACTGATGGCGGCATTACCGCAATTGCTGAGGCTAAGACGACGCTTACGCGAGTTTGCGAAATTACTTTAACAGGTAGTGCCCCTTTGGGGTAGGACCAAGTTTTAATTAGAACCCTTACCCCAGGAGGCACTACAAACAAGTGTCACTGGCCATTACACGTCTATTACTATCAAACTTCGAGCCACAAAAATTTTAACAACATTATAAGACTGAAACACAGAAGCAGATTCAAAGGTCCTGATAAGAGTTTTGACTTTAGTAATTAACGTTTTTACAAAATCACAAAAAAAAACAACTTTAATGAATAGCTACTGTAAAATTATCACTAAGGATTGGGAAAATTGTAATAAATAACGTGTAATTGTGAGACCTCACAAGACAGTGTGTATTCATGTTCACGCGTTGGAACTTATTTTCATAATTTTTACACTAAACCCTGACGATGGTCCGTATGGACCGAAAAATGTAGCTTATCTATAGTAACATGACACCAGGAAGGTAAGAGAGGGAACGGATTGGCCAAGGATGAAGCCAATAAAGACGCTGTTGGTCAGGTTGCTGGTGTCCCTTTTGCTGCGGGGAGCACCTGACCGAGTCTGTCACGGATACCGCCAGTCCAACACGTACCCTCTGCAAAGCACAGAAAGCGAGCTCCTGCAAGGTAGATTGACACTAAAGGTGGCAATGGAGCTATTAGCAGGCCATACAGACCCAAAGGCTCACCTGTTTATTCCGAACACATGGTGCGGTAGGATTGCTGACAATCTGGGGACGTTAAAGAATACAGCATGCATATCGTGTGCCATTGCCCGGCTCTGATTTGCAAACGGTATTGAATCTTGGGTCGTATGTTTTTGAGGCCTCGGGATCTGGAATACGTGAGGGTGGACACTTTAATAAGCCTCGTGCCTTAAACAAGGCTTGGCTTAGTCCGTTAGCCCTACAAAACTAACCAGCAGATAGAATGAAACAGCACTGGTCTAAGTATCGTAAGGGTCCTAATGCAATCACTCGCTTTTAAACAACAAAAACAACAACTACTACTACTACTACTACTATAGTAATATAAAATATACAGTTATGTTAGACCGTAATTTGTTTATTTGTTGATTATTTCTTTCAGCTGGTCTCTTCCATGCTTCAACTAATTTCTCACCCGATCCAAAAGTAATGCATATCCCTCCACATCAGCTTCTTGATTTTGATCATTCTAACAATAAGTGGTGAAAAAATAAATCATAATTCACTACACAGTGTAATTTTTCCATCTTTCCGTTATTTCCGACTTTTTTAGATCCATGTGTACTGCTCAGCACACTGCTGTGTTGGCACCTGTGTATGGCTTCCTTAAGGCGACACAGCAAGCTCCAAATCAAAATAACACAAAAGTTGTAACGTTACAGAATTACACATTTTAACGTTTAGAGAATCAACAGGAAGATCTCGGATCCTGAACTGACCGTGAAAGAAAGCAGGGACTTGAAAACTTTAATCTTTTAACAACTCATTCGAGACTGAACACTGTTCCGTTCTGCCATTATTAGCCGTCTTTATAATTTTGTCATGCATTCTTATGACATGGCCATCTGCTCAGTTTTCTCTGCATTTACCCATGGACCATCAATTTTGACATTCTCAGTTCTTCCCATAGGACCCACAAGCTGCTGTGGACTACGCAAGAAACAACAATAAATGACGTAATTTGAAAGTCTCACAAAGTGAGATAAAATAGTGGAAAGGGCCTTGACAAATTGCACCATTAAGCAACAGAATTTAGCTAATGGCGGTACCCTGAAAACTGCCGCACACAGGTAGATCCCCCCCACCTCATTTATTTAGCTCTGCTGTTTTCATATTACCTCGCAGCCTGTGATGAGCTTTTTTTTTTAGAATTCCCTTTGACGTTGATCGTGCCTTGATACTGGTGTGTGTGTGTTGTGTGTGTGTGTGTGTGTGTGTGTGTGCGTGTGTGTGTGCAGGTGTGAGATTGTGTTAAAGTCTGGCGGGAAATTGATGCCATGTGTCTTTGAAGTGTTGCAGAGCCAAAGAGATGATTATAGGATTCCGATGTCTGGGTACTTCAGAAAACATTTCCTTCCTAGCCAAATTTATTGAGTAGCCAAAAACTCTGTGAATAAAGTGGCTAAGTCTTATAAACACAAGCGAAGCAGGCACACATAAGGCTGTGAAAGTTTGTCGGCAGATAATGTCGTGATCTCAAATAGCTTCCTTTGAAGTGAGACGTGACTGGATTTTATTTATTTTGCACAAACTTCATTCAAATAGTTGTACCATATAATTCTTTGACAATGGTGTAATGCGAGAAACATCGCCTATTGTCTTAGAACTTCTTCCATCGTCACTGAGTATAAAACGTAACAACATGCTATTTCAAAAGCAACCGCTGTGTATAAAACATAAAAACACCCCGTTACGAAAGCAGTCGCTTTTGAAACAGTGTGTTGTTATGTTCTATACTCAGTGGCGATGGAAGAAGTTCTAATACATATCAATGATGTTTCCTATTCAAATACCTTCATTCTAAGTAAGGACGCGACTGGAATTTACTGATGTTGGACCAGCGCCATTCAAATACCTTCATTTTAAGTAAGAACGCGACTGGAATTTACTGCGTTGAACCAGCGCCATTCAAATAGCTTCATTTTATGTAAGGACGCTACAGGATGTTCCTTATGTTATACCAATTCCATGAAGCAGAGTTCTTCTTTGGAAGCTTAGGCATCAAGCCATTGTTTTTGGCCCTAGCTGTGTTTCTGAAAAAGTAGGTGTAAATAAAAAATGGTATTTCAATAAGAAATAACGGAAGAAGCAGAGGTTTGCGTATTAATCGCAGCCAGCCAATGGGCTTTAAACCGAATATCAGAGGGGTAAATTAATTAGTGATATAATCTTAGGCAGATACATTCCGTTGTGCTGTCAGAACTAAGCAGTCGATAGACAGTTGTGGGGGGGGGTTTGCGTTGTAGGTTAGTGTTCAGTTTGTTTTGTTCCCGTTGTAGATGCCATTGCGGGGTAGTCAGTATAATGTCTCTCCTTCGTAAGCAACTGTCGTCGATGGGTGTTTGCTTCTTGGGTTCTTAGAGTGTAGGCTTGGTGTGATGATAGTTTCTGTGGGAGAAGAAGAAAAGTGAGTGTGAGTGTGTGAGTGTGTGAGTGTGTGTGTGTGAGGGGGGGGGTTGGTAACTCCCCCCCACGCCCCAAATTGCTCACTGCCCACATCACTAGGCTCCACACCCCGGATATTTACCATGTTTAACTCCAAATCCTCGATGATGAGATCTCAACATCGATACGCGGCTGCATGGTTTATATAACCACTCTTACGACATACATTTCTTTCGGATGAAAAACCTGATGATGGCCAATGTTGGCCGAAACATGAGTTTTTATCATCTTCTAGTAAACAGCAATTAGATATACATTGTTGTGTTAATGACTGCAATTACCCCACATGTTAATTACTACACACAACGGGGATGGCACATTTCAGAATTATTCAGTCGATAGACAGTTATATAAGAAGTGGTGTATACTGGTAAGGGGCGTTGAAGCAAAAACCAGTATAACAGAGGTTACGTGTGGCCATTCAGCTGGCCGTATATCAGCTGCCTTTAATGGTACCCAAGACTTTATTACAATATTCAGAAATGCTCGCCACAGATCCCTGTCCTAAGCCACATAATTCAAGTGAACGCCCTCAAACGCCATTTGTTTAACATCAGTTTGTACTAATGCCTTCCTACTTTCGTCCTGCTATCATAAATGGACATCTTTCAGATTTCCCGACTAAAATATTGTTTGTACTTCCCATGTCGTACGCAAGCGATATGCGCCGTTCGTATAGCTGAAAACTTGAAAGCAAATAAATAAGTAAATTCCACCAGCCTTGCCCTACAAGAACGTAACCTGCAACATCAGATAAGATGGGTATGACCCACAATTTTCGCTGCGTCGCCGTGCTGAATCGTGGTTCAATTACTTTTCCTCATTTTCGGGTTTCAATCACACGGAATTTTGTAAAATATGTCTACATGTTCAGTCAAGTAGGCGGACACAGTGCTCCTGTAGGATGTTGCTATGTTACATCGTAGGATGTGATTAGTTGTTGGTGTGATGAATGAGAATAATTCTGTGAATAATACTAACTTACTTACTTACTTACTTACTTACTTACTTACTCCACGGAGAAGAGTCCTACTTCAGAAGCTAACGGTTTTTCAGATAGTCAAGAAATTCCCCGTATTTTACGGAACCAGAAGATTCATTACCGCATTCACAAGTTCCCGCCACCTGTCCCTATCCTGAGCCAGCTCGATCCATTCCACGCCCCCCACATCCCACTTCCGGAAGATCCATCTTAATAGTATCTTCCAATCTACGCCTCGGTCTTCCAAGTGGTCTCTTCCCCTCAGGTTTCCCCACCAAAACCCTGTATACTTCTCGCTTATCCCCCATACGTGCTACATGCCCCGCCCATCCCATTCTTCTCGATTTTATCACACGAACACTACTGTATGAGTAGTACAGATTAAGCTTCTCATTATGTAGTTTCCGCCATTCCCTAAATATTCTCCTCAGCACCCTATTCTCAGACACTCTCAGATTATGTGAATAATAATAATAATAATAATAATAATAATGAAAACAGCAACCACTACAACGACGGCGACGACGACAACGACGACTATGATTACGAAGATTACAACGGAAACGATGACGACGATGTCGACGACGATGTCGACGAAAACAACAACACCGAGGGCGACAACAGCGACGACGACAGCAGCAACAGCAGCAGCAGCGGCGGCGGCGGCAGCAGCAACAGCAACAACAACAACAACAACAACAACAACAACTACAACTACTACTACTACTACTACTACTACTACTACTACTACTACTACTACTACTACAACTACAACAACAACAACTACTACTACTACAACAACTACAACTACAACTACAACAACTACAACTACAACTACAAAATGAGGTTATGAATATATTTTCCCAGCACTTCCTCACAGAACTACAGTCATTCCAGGAAACAAAACAATATGGAACACAACTACATCGGATTCCAAAAATCATTAATAAGACAAGTGCTGCACTGCAATTAACTAACACCATGGAATGGAGCACTTTCTGATAAAGTAATAATCCGTCAGACACTCAAGAATTTTCTCACTTGCTGCGGAATCTGAGAACAGCCGTGGTAGCTCAGACCGTACAGTGACTATGTTACGCGGTGGACAAACAATAAACTGAAGTTCGATTCTCGGAAAGGACAAGAAAATGTGCCCTACTTCAAAGCGTCTAGACCGACTCTGGGTTTCACCAAGCATCCTACTAAATGGGAAACAGGAGCTCTATTCCTGGGGCCAGGGCGTAAAGCTCACTTACGTCTAGTGCCGAGGTTAATAAGGCGTGGATCTATACCTCCATTTTCCCATTCTTTCATGGCGTAGGGCTTAATAATGGTCAGGGGTTTCACCATTTATGGAAATCAAAGCTTTATTACAGTCTTGGAATTAAACATTCCGTTGCGTTTTGTAAATAGCTAAAATTTGAAGAGTTGTCAATAAACACCATTTAATCATGCAATTACATTACACACTCACTCTGTGTAATCGACCTGAAGATGGCCTAGTAACATTGGCCAATACATGTCCGTGACTTTGTAATATAACAAAAGTATTAAAGTTTTATTACACTATTTCATTAGATTTAACTTAATTATATAATCTACATCCGTGATAAGTGAGTCCCTGTCACCAGGGCATGGCGCGTCCTCAGGTTGCGGATGGAGGAACGGCCTCCAATATGGAGGGTAGCTGCGAATATGTTGAATAAGCAATCGCGGACAGCCGACAAGGGGTGGTCCTCCAGTTTTGGGGTTGGGCGAAGTGCTGAAAACTCCTCACCGTAAAAACTAGCTTTGTTAATATAGTACGGGTGAGAAGGGTGATTTGGTTACAGACTACCACAGTATTTTGGCTAGGAGGAGGAACCACTTCTCTCAGCTGTTCCATGTACAGTACAAGGGGCTAGTGATGTTAGGCAGACGGAAATACACACAGCAAAACCACTAGCGCCTGAGCCAAGTTCCTTTGAGGTTGAGATAGCTATAGACAAGCTAACAAGACACAAATCACCAGGCATTGGTCAAATCCCAGTAGAATTGATTACAGCAGGGCGTACAAAATTCCCTCGGAGTCGCTCGGAGATCCATAAACTTATAAATTGGATCTGGAATAAGGAGGAATTGCCTGAGGAGTGGAAGGAGTCGAGCATTGTACCCATTTATAGGAAGGGCGATAAAACAGACGGTAGCAATTATAGAGGCATATCAATTTTGTCAGGTAGGTAGGTTTCACCCTTTTTACAAGCCACGAAGACCCTTAGGGTGAGTAGAGGTATAGCTCTACTCTTTCTAGGACCTCGGCACTAGATGAGGTGGGGGTTAGCCCCACGTCCCGGCCGCCTGTACTTCCAGGAAAGACCCGTTACCCATTTTACAGGAAGCTGTGTGGGCCCCACAGCCGGTCTGGACGGACGGAAAATCTCGTCCCCACCGGCATTCGATCCCAGACCGTCCAGCCCGTAGCTCAGTCGCTATACCGACTGAGCTACCCGGGCTACATCAGTTTTGTCAACTACGTTTAAAATATTATCCGACATTCCTGTTTTTAGGCTTTCGCCGTGTTCTAAATGTAATTTATTCCTTTTTGGGTAATTCCCCGGCGTCTGAATTCTAATTGCCGACGTTTCGGAAC
>Ga0123355_10022568_pt1 | contig 10088 bp, 6 predicted proteins | sample TergutEmb28metaG_3_FD_89872 | JGI IMG/M metagenome (GOLD analysis project Ga0123355, IMG submission 89872) | Embiratermes neotenicus P1 segment gut microbial communities from Petit-Saut dam, French Guiana - Emb289 P1 | ecosystem: Host-associated > Arthropoda: Insects > Digestive system > Gut ...
ATGCTACGTATATCACTGTATTTAGTTAGCAGTATGCTACGTATATCACTGTATTTAGTTAGTATTATGCTACATATATCACTGTATTTAGTTAGCAGTATGCTACATATATCACTGTATTTATTTAGTAGTATGCTATATATATAACTGTATTTAGTTAGCAGTATGCTACATATATCACTGTATTTAGTTAGTAGTATGCTACATATATCACTGTATTTAGTTAGCAGTATGCTACATATATCACTGTATTTAGTTAGTAGTATGCTATATATATAACTGTATTTAGTTAGCAGTATGCTACGTATATCACTGTATTTAGTTAGTAGTATGCTACGTATATCACTGTATTTAGTTAGCAGTATGCTACATATGTCACTGTATTTAGTTAGTAGTATGCTATATATATCACTGTATTTGGTTAGCAGTATGCTACATATATCACTGTATTTAGTTAGTAGTATGCTACATATATCACTGTATTTAGTTAGTAGTATGCTACATATATCACTGTGTTTAGTTAGCAGTATGCTACATATATCACGGTATAATCTTTAGCATAATTGTCAAATACCTAACGTGTTTAATCGCCAGGAATAACTGACTGGCGAATAAAGATTGGGCTAAGAAAAGGCATTTTATTCGTAATCCAATGAAAATTATTTAAACGGAAAGAACAGCAATGCAGTGTGAATGGCCACTTACTGAAACAGAAACGGAACGTTTGTTATCTAGACCAACAGTTGCACAACATATAGACATATACAGGGTTATTCATAATTCTGTGAGACATTTTAAATTTCGCAACAAATATACTCAACGGATGATGGTAGTGCTTAAGCCGATAGAGAGAGAAACTCTCCAAGTTTTTATATATACATATATGTATATATATATATATACATATTTCATGAGATCCTCAATGTGTTCACCTTTGGTAAAACGGCATACATCTATGCGATAGTCCATCTCGTTCCACACGCATATCAGCATATCACGGTCGACGAGAGCCACAGCAGCGGTGATACGGTTGCGAAAATCTGGAGATTAGCGGGGAGTGGAGGCACAAAGACATTGTCCTTCACAACCCCCCAGAAGGAGAAGTCACACGGAGTTAAATCCGGGGACCGGGGTTGGCCACCGCATTAACGAGTCATATTCTTTTCCTGTGCATCCTATCCACCTTTCTGGCAAGTTTCGATTGAGCCGGAGAGCCGTCTTGTTGAAAGATTTAATCATTACTGTCTTCATTCAACTGTGGCATCAGCCAGTTTTCTGACATGTTTCACGGACTTATGAAAAAGCCTGTATATATATATATATGCATATATATATATATATAATATTTTATACATCGTAAGCACTCTTACATGTTTTGGTGCATCTGCATCATCTTTCTTCTACTCTGTTGAAGTTATAAAATTTTTAAGTTTTCAAACTCAACAAAATGAGTAAATTAAAATGTTTTATCAACTGTATTTTATCATCAACTGTAACGATCACGTAAAAATTTTAATCTACTGATTTTATTGAGTTTTATGACTTTAGCAAAGCACAAGGTTAAGACTCCCTGAAGGTGATGCAGATGCATCGAAACCTGTAGGGGTATTTACTATATATAAAGTATTGTTAATAATCATTTGTTGTGCACTCGTTGGTCTGGATAATAAACTGTGCAAGATGCACGGTACATATATCAAGATGAAAACAGAACGTAGTTGTACCAATATTAGCATCACGAGGCGTTATTTGGGGAACGTTTCAGTAATACCGTATATTTTCGAGTCTAATCCGCACACTTTTTACAGTTTCAGAGGGCTAAAAAATCAGATGCGGATTAGAGTCACGTGCGGAATAGATTCGCGGTCGTAAGCTGGATTTTGGAAAAATGATAGAGCTCCTGTACGTGCCGTAAGAACAATACAATAAAATAATTTATTATTTTATTTATTATTTATAATATATAATATATTATATAATATTTATAATTTATTATTCACCAGACTCGCCGTCATCACTCATAACTGAATCGCTATCCGTCACCCAGTCACTATAATCTTTATCTTCACCATCGTCCTCCCGTAGGTGCGGATTAGAACCGCGAAATAACTTTTTTTCGCTTAAGAAATCGACAAAACTAGTGCGGATTAGATTCGTTTGCGGATTAGATTCGAGAATATACGGTACTCAACCCTTCTGTAGCGTATTTTCTTTACACTAGTCCATATCCGAAATAGTCAGCACCATTGCACACTAGAAAATAAAGCAAAACAACGAAACGTAATGTAGCCGAACATAAGCAGCCTGTTGGACCACCCGTCGTGTGAAGGGATTAATGTCCTTCAACCCTTTCGCTTTTACCCATGTCCCTCAGGATGTGATAATTTCAAAGCCATGTGTCTACTTTATGTTTGGAAATTCTGTTTGGCATTATGTTTAAAAATTATGGTATTTGGTGCAGAATTATCGACTTTCGCTGTTGTTGTGGACGTTATCTCCCCATAATTTAAGCTTATTTTGAGCATTTTTAAATTGGTCACCCAACGAAAGTAAAACCCTTTCTATTTCCGACCAATCACTATAGAGAAGGGTGTAACAGGTATTGTCCTGGAGAGAGTGGGGCTAGAAGGGCAGAGTGGACGACTTAGGAGACACTGTGTGATATATAGCGGATGCAGAAGTGAGCAGTGCCAAGACTGAAGTGAGTGATTGTTAGGAAAAAAAGTATCAATCAATGAGCTACAAAAAAGGAGGTGATACAAATAAATCAACTAACTTACAAGACGCCTGCGAAACTCACACTACCGACGAGATAGTCAGTTACACTAAAGACAATATTATATCCGGCGAGGTAATCTGCGCATGCGCTAGTCGGCCGAACGAAATTTTACTTAGTTCCAGGTGTGACTCATTCACAAACAAAGAGTACTACGTAAAATACTCTTGTGATGGCTCCTTATAAGTTATCCAGGAAGAGAAATTATTGTACTACAAGAGTTGCAATATGTGTAACTTATTCAGGTTCTGTTCGCCGGAATGAAACGGGAGTGATTTCATCACTATAACTGCGTCAAGCTCTCCGGCTTTTCCACAGGCCACAGCAATTTTGTCTTCGCAGGAAGCACAGGCGTTTAATTTAAACCCAGTATTCCGTTCGTACATGGGATACATTTTGTAACAACTTGATGGTACCTTTGCATCGTAATCCGTGCTTGTACGTAGTATTCTTTTTATATGTATATGCAGGTGTTATGAAAGTTAGTCTTCTGAGATTTTTAAAATATTTTTTAATAATTGCTCAACGAGATGCAACACAAATCGGCCTATTTATTATTTTGCAAGTTCACTCTACATGTTTCGGGTGTCAACCACACCCATCATCAGGAGTACACAAAACTGTAGCTAAAGCCTCCGGTATTTGTGCAGCTACCTCCCTCCAACGTAGTCAACTTGACCGCGTTGGAAGGAGGTAGCTGCACAAATATATGACCAGTACCGGAGGCTGTAGTTACAGTTTTGTGTACTTCTGATGATGGGTGTGGTTAGCACCCGAAACACGTGGAGTGAACTTGCAGAATAATAAACAGACTGCTTCGTGTTGAATCTCGTTGGACAATTATAAAAAATTGTATAAGCAATGCACGGAACCATGAACATAAAAGTCTTCAGAGATGTATTCTACTGCATGTCGATTTTTGACAACAATGAACGCTGATATCTCAAGTCCCTCCGAATCATCGGTAACTACTTGTCAATTGACCCGAGGTCATATCCCATAAGAATTAAACATCGATCTACACTCCTGTGTAAACTTCAAATCACGCTAGAAGTTTAGTGTTTGGGTTAGTCACTGTTGTTTTTATGAACCATAGTCCCCCCTTTGCTAGCAAATTAATTAACCGGCTGAATTACAGAATTTCGGAGTTCAGTTCCCGCAGATGCAGTTTTCTGTATTCTTCAGTGTTCGTACAGGTTGAGGCGCAAACCTGGTCTCCTATTGAAGGGGGGAAAATGGCCCTTTCCCTAAAAGCGTGAAGCTTGAGTTTAAAGCCGAAGTAAAGAATGTACGGAGCTGTGCCTTACGTCTAAAAACAAATCACTAAATATTTCTATAAGAATTATGTGTTCGATTACAGAAGTTCAAGGAAAAGAACTGGAGATCTTCATTTTAGGAATTAAACTAGAAGATAATAGGCTCTCGCGTGCAGTTTGTTTCATGGGTAAGAACACTTTGTACAAGAATAGAATTTATGATACGCCTAAAGGAATATTATTTCTCGTATTATTACTATTATTATTAAATTAAAATTAATTTATACATTAAATTAACGCCCGTTTATGACATTAAATTAAATTTCATATATAATATTAATTTATGTTACGCATACGTATTATTATTATTATTATTATTATTATTATTACATGCTATTACAGTATTAGCAATTGGATGTAGGAGTTAATCAAAAGATAAATTATTTTGAGAAAGTTTCTGAAAGAATATGAAGGTTCTTAAATGTAATCTTTGTGTCTGATCCCACTAGGCTTAATACAGAGCAGGGCGATGGCGATAGGAGTTTGATATTTGTTGAAAGATTTTCCAAAGAAGAGTGATTTGAAACTAGATGTTTTTTCAGAACCCTTTCCATATTCTTGTTTAAAATACAGCATTATGAAAGGCCAAAAATTTGGGCAGGCAGAACCGAGTGGATCGCATCGGCCTCTGTTCTATGCTGATGATGTTAATATGATGGGTAAAGTCATAAACTGGTCTGCTATGCAGGAAAACAGAGAAGTTCCATTAGAATGGAGGGAGTACATAAATAACCAAGTGTATGTTTGTGGCTCATTGGCATACTGCGGGACAACATTACAATGTAAGGACCGGAAATGTATCTACTGAAATTGTGGCTAAGTTCTAATGTTTATTATGGGGAGTAGGAAATCGGAATTACTTTTACGACGAAATTAAAAGTAAGTTAACTTAAAAAATATTCATCATTCACTTAAGAAACTTATTTTTTTCCTCCCTCTCAGAGGACCTGTTACTTTATATGGGTGTGAAACTTGGTTTCCGATCCCAATTGAAGAATATTAATTTAAGACACTTGAAAACAAATTGCTGAGGAGTATATTTGAAACGAACGCAGAGGAAGTAACAGAAGAAAAGATGCACAAAGAGAAGCGTCGTATTCTGCGCCTTTCACCAAACCTTACTACTCGTAGTACGACCTAATCAATGGAGTTGAGATAGAGGGGAAAGTGTACATACTGAGAGTCGAAAACCCTGATGGTAAGACGGATGAAATGAAACTGGCTATTAAAGAGTAGGACACAATGTGGATCCATATAGCTGAGACCAGCCATTCCTGGTTCTTGTGAACACCCTATGCTAGCGAAGTCCGTCTTAGCAAAAGGCGGGTATTTATTGAGCAGTGTAGCGACTGTCAGCGTACTGAGTCTGTGTAATAAAATCCAACTTGATGCACTATTTATCCTCAGTTTATTTCGTCAGTCAACCTCTACATGTTTCGGGCATATTTGTAGCCCATCATCAGGAGGTATACTGTATATATACAGTATACCTCCTGATGATGGACTACAAATATGCCCGAAACATGTAGAGGTTGACTGACGAAATAAACGGAGGATAAATAGTGCATGAAGTTGGCTTTAATTACACAGATATATCGAGATGAGCGATCAACAAAACATAGAATTTAGCTTGCTGAGTCTTTGACTGGCGAAGTTCATTTAAACTCCAGTATGTATAAAACTCCAGTTCCTACCTCACAGAGAACCTAGGTCATCTCCAATAAAAAGTAAACTCGGTTAATTCGCTAACTACTGCCAGGACCTTAAAAACACATATAAAGAGTGTGAGACAAAGTCCAGGTTTTTTTAATATTGCAGCGAAAGCTAGACGTGGTTAGGTCTATGGTATAAATTGTATAATAATTGTATGTAGAGAGTACAAATACTCGATGTATATGGTGCGAATTAAACGCAATTTAGTGAAGAAAAATAGACAGCTGTTAGAGCAGAGTTAGTTCTAGTAATTGCAGCAGCCTCAGTGGTAGAATCCAGAATTAATTCTCCTGTGAGTGTTATCATATCACTGAGCACAATAAACTAACAACTGAAGAAACGTTGACGCAACCTGCATAATACTCGAACAGTTACCCTAATTAATGTTGAATGAGGACGTAGGGCTCAGTAGACCATGTAGTGTATAAACACTGTGTCCAATGTAATATTGGTCGTGTAGATGGTAATTGGCGCTTTGGTTTCGGTTTTCAGAAACTGATGTTTTAACAGAGAAACATGCGATGTTTCAGTCTCTGCTTTTCGCTTTAAACAAACCCCTTTTCTGGACACGTGATTTTGTGCTTGATTTCAAAGACCAGCTGCAACTGTTTTCTGTTGTCTTTGTAATTACGCTGTATATGGAAGGCCGTCAATAACGAAAAATAAACGAGGATATTCATGGTGTTTTTTGTCGAAGTGAAGCTGTATTTGTCTTTATCGGAATCATCGTTTCCACGGAAACGTTGAATAATAACACAGAATTGATGTGTTTATGTTAGGAAAGCTATACACTATACGAAATTAACAGTGATGTCTATTTAACATTTCGAAGTCTAAAACAAATTTACATTGTGAAGTAGCAGAGAAAACCGTGTTTGAATTACGACGGCCAGTTGTTGAATTCTGTGCGGGGAAACAGATGTTTATTGGAAGAATTATATGGAACACATATGGGCAAAATTCAGAGAACTAGTTGTTAAATCTGGCTTCTATGGAGTGTTAAATCAAAGCATTGTTTCTCTAAGTTTGTCTTTTCATAAAGGAAATTGTAATCTTATTCTATTCTACATGATGAGTTCCTATCGAAAGTTTTTTGTTTCTTCCTCTTCTCCCCCCTCCCCCCCCCAAGTCATTGATATTTAGACATTTCTATCGTGTCTCTCAAGTTGAATTGCGTTCTTAACCCGCTTCGGTGACTTACACGTACATATTTTCTTCTTTCTGAAGCATCGGACAATACCATTTCAGGAATCCAACAATTTGTATTTCGCACGGACGTTGTCTCTGACATAACTGTTAATATACTGTATCGTCAAATGTATTTGTGGGTTATGTGCTACCTTTTTCTTCATTTTGTATTCTTCCGCTTAAAATTACCAACAATAGGTCTTTAAGAAATATATTGTGTGAATTTACATCCCTCTGAAGGCACGTTTCACAATTATAGCTTATAAATGTTACCTTTACTTTGTTTAGTCCATGATATTGCTTCTTTTATTACATATTCTACGGTCAACAGCTTGAAAACTGAAGACTTTTAAAAACTGTGATAGTGTATAAGTGTTTCATTTCTTCGTCTGTAGTTTTCTTTTATTCCTATAACTGTTGGGGTTTGTTTTGGAACCCTGAGTTGTACTCAGGTATTGAAGAAGCATCTTTGTAACTGTCCTCTTTAAATTATATTCGAATACTATTCAGTTATTCGTTTGTTCCTTTTCGAAGAGAGAATTGTCAGAAATCTAGTGTGCAGAGAAATGGATTTATATTAAAGTACTAGAATCAGAAGCGTCCCTAGCGAGGAGTGGGGCTAGGGGAGAAGCAATCTCTGCGTGGCCCTTCCCATTTCTTGAAAAATCAATATTAAATTCCCCGTAATCTCAACGTTTCCTAATAAAGATGACACCATTTTGCCTATGTATTAGAGGATCAATTTTCCTTTTTTAGATGACGCTGAACTTATCCCCCATAAATATGTTTGCATGTATAATCTCGCTACATATTTGAACTCAACTTCCTCGATTTCCTTCCTGCATAGTCCACAATGAACTGATTGTTCTCGAAGCTGGATAGTATTTATTTCGTAACGGACAACGTAGCTGTCCATTCAGCCTCGTTTAAAACATAATCGCCTTTAACAAAATTGTTAATGATTTTCGGTTTCCGACCTTCGCTTTTCTATTCCTACTGTTTGTGGATTCGTTAATTTTGTACTTCGAGCTGCATCTGCATGCCGGAATGTGCCTTTGAATTATTTCAAAAACTTAAGTGGTAGAGGTACTGCACCATTATCTTTAAACACGATTTTCATAAAACCCGAATTTCCGATAAATTTCCACACCGTTAATTTCCTGAGAACCTGCACCAGAGATGAAGTTCCTATTGAGTTTTCGTACTCTCATTTCTATTTCGTTTATTTCCTTGAGACCGCAGTTGTTGCACTGCCTAACATGTGGAAAGAACCTTTTTTCAAACAATTTGACTTAATGAAATAAAGTGAAATGCCAACCTGATGCAACTAGGTAATTTTATTGATGTACTCGACATGTTTCAGGTTCATACGCCCATCGTCAGGAGCATTAGATGTTGAGTTGCAGCATATGGTTTTCTGCACCGAGTTTGTGGATGGGTGGTGGTGTTGAGAGCCGCTGCGTGGGTCGTGTCTACAGTGCGGTTGGTGCTGTAAGGCACTGTCCTCACTGTAGACACGACTTACGAAATGTAAACAATAGTCACAGAATGCATGTGAATCAGGTCTGGACTGAACCTTTTGTAAGACCAACGCAGTGGTAAAGAGAAGGAAGATTTGGCTCATGGAATGTAAGGTACCTGTACAGGTCAGGTCAGGGTCACTAGGGAATTATCAAGAAGTAAATTAGATTTATTGGGTGTGCAGTAGGTTAGGGAGGGGGCAAAGGGGCGCGGTAAGGGCAGAGGATTATATTATTTTCTATGGAAAAGGAAAAGAAAATCCTCAATTGGTAACAGGATTTTTTTGTACACTACAGAGTAGTATCAGCAGTTAAGAGAATAGAGTTTGTTGGTGATAGGGTGTCTAATATAGTGCTGCGAGGTCGCTAGTTTAATGTTGTTGTTCTGATCGTGCATCCACCAAGCGAGGAGAAAAGTGAGGATTCAAAGGAGAGTGTTTGTGAGGAATTAGAGCAGCTTTTCAATACAAATCCTAGGTACCGTACGAAAAAACGTTTAGGAGAACTGGTTGCAAAATTGTATAGAGAGGATATTTTCAAACCGACAATTGGGAATTAGAGTCTCCATCAGGATAATAATGATAATGGCACTGGAATAGTAAACTTTGCCACATAAGGAAGCCCATTTGTTAAGAGCACTATGTTCACGCACCAAAACATTCATAAGTACATGTGGACGTCTCTTGATAGGAAGACTCACAATCAGATTGATCACATATGATAGATAGGAGATGGAATTCGAGTATATACAAATGTACGATCTTTCAGGGCAGCTGACTGTGATACTGATCACTATCTGCTGTTTGTAAAATTAGGTAAAGTTTGTGGCACAAAGTAAACAAGCAGCACAAAAGTTTGATAAGAGATTTAATATTAAGAAGTTAATTGAGCTGGAGGTTAGGAAACAATATCAGATAAAGATCTCAAGCAGGTTTGCAGCCTGGGAGAACTTAAATGATAGGGAGGACATAAATGGAACTTGGGAAAACACTAAATAGCATAAAAATCCTCATTTAAAAAGAATCTAAATCTGTATGCATTGAAGTAGCATAAACGTTGCTATGATGAAAAATGTTTACGATTTTTAGATCAAAGGAAGCAGACTAAATGCAGTGATTACGGGATCCAAACCACAACATTGTAGATAATCTAAAGCACGTAAGAGTGAAACTAATAGTCATTTCAGGAACAAAAGGAAGAAATACTGAAAACTAAAAGTGATGAATTTAAAACTAACAACAAGATCAAAAGTGTACTAGACTTTAATAATAATTTGCCAATAAGATGCGACTTATCCAGTTTGTTACATTTCTGTAGGCAGCTATACATGTTTCGGGTGTTGACACCCATCATCAGGAGCTGGTACAGCTGTAATTACAGCTTCTGGTATTGCTTAACCGGATGTACTACCATCCGCTCTCGTTGATGAGTTGGAACTCAACAATGAGAGCGGATGGTAGTAGATCCGGTTAATCAATACCAGAAGCTGTAATTACAGTTGTACGAGCTCCTGATGATGGGTGTCAACACCCGAAACATGTAGAGCTGCCTACAGAAAAGTAATAAACTGAATAA
>Ga0123355_10022569_pt1 | contig 10088 bp, 10 predicted proteins | sample TergutEmb28metaG_3_FD_89872 | JGI IMG/M metagenome (GOLD analysis project Ga0123355, IMG submission 89872) | Embiratermes neotenicus P1 segment gut microbial communities from Petit-Saut dam, French Guiana - Emb289 P1 | ecosystem: Host-associated > Arthropoda: Insects > Digestive system > Gut ...
CACTTTTATTTTCCCGATAATATCGTTTTTAACGGGCTTGGGTGCCTCCGGCTTCATGGCCTCCGCCGGGTTAAGCTCCAATATCTTAAGTGCGCCCATAAAAGCACCCAGCATCCCGCCGCCCAACGAGACCGCCATGGCAAATATGAAATAAGAAAAATCCACAGGCTGTACCAGATCGGGCAAAATAAAAAATTCCAAGAATATAGACAAATACAACGCCGACATAGGGACACCATAGGCAAATCCGATCAACCCGCCAATAAGGCCGGTAATGCCGCCGTAGCATAAATAATGCAGTATCAAATCCTGATTGGAGTAGCCAAAGGCCTTTAGCGTACCAATCTGTGTGCGTTCCTGCTCGATAATGCGTTTCATCATCAGGTACAGCACTACAACGGACATGGCCACAAACACAAAAGGCATGGAAGCCGCAACTGACTGGATGCCGGACACCTGCATATCCAGCAGCGAGTAACTGATCAGCCCCATGCGGTCATTGAGAGACACCAGCCCATAGGGATGCAAGGCATCCTGCAAGATATGGCGCATATCCTCAAAATCGTAGCCGTCCTGCAAAATGAATAAAACTTCATTGGCGATGCCCGGCCGCCCGGTGATGTTGGCCATGGCCTCATCCGTGATATAGGCGATACCAAACCCGGCGTTGTCCGGCAAAATATCCGTAAAGCTTGGGGCGATGTAGATATATTCCGGGCTGAGAAAAGCCCCCGATATCTCGTAATTAAAAGTCCTGCCCTGGATTATCAGGCTGATGGTATCTTGCGGCGACAGCGCATTGGCATCAATAAACATGTAATTGATGGCGATATCATTTGGAAAAGACGGCGTCAGGCCGCTGACGATCTGAAAGTGATTGAGCGGATATTCAGCCGCCGGGTCAAAGGAGATGAGGCGCAGGGTAATCAACTCGTCGGAGCCTTCAAGCTCTGCCCTGACATCTAACACGGTCCGGGCAGATACATCCAACACCCCATTGATATCCCGCAAGCGGTCAATATCATTGACAGGCACTGCGCCCACTCGGGCAAACACATGCGCCAGCCGGTAATCATCATAGAAAGATAGCTTGGCATTTTCCAAGCCATCCCCGGCCACGCCCATGGCAATGCGCATCATCACCCCGATAGCAATCAGGAAGATGCAGGCCAGGTACGCCTTTTTATGAGACCACATGGCTCGGTAAACTTTTTTCAGGAGCATTTTAGTCATGGCATCACCAATTCACTTCCTCGGGAGCGACGGGGTTTTCGACCACATCAATGCGGTCAATCAGCCCATCCTTTACATGAAACACCCGATTGCCCATCTGCCCGATAGCGGCGTTATGGGTAATGATGACAACGGTCTTCTTATATTTTTCATTAAAGTCCTTCAAAATGCGAAGCACCTGTATACCTGTAGAAAAATCCAATGCCCCGGTGGGCTCGTCGCATAATAAAATGTAAGGATTTTTGCTGACGGCACGGGCAATGGCAATACGCTGCTGCTGCCCTCCGGACATCTGAGAAGGGAAGGAGCCGCCACGGTCAGTCAGGTCAACCGCTTCCAACAGCTCATCCGGTGGGATAGGATCGTCAGACAGTTCCGACGCCAGGGCGATATTTTCCCGGGCAGTCAGGTTAGGGATCAGATTATAAAATTGGAAGACAAAGCCCACGCCGCTGCGGCGGAAGGCGGTAACTTCCTTATCCGAAGCACTGGCCAGGTCTTTATTATTAAACATGACCGTCCCTGCCGTGGGTTTATCTATCCCGCCGATGATATTAAGCACCGTACTTTTGCCAGAGCCGCTGGGGCCAAGCACCACCACAAACTCCCCGGCATACAGATCAAAGCTAACCCCCCGCAGGGCATGGACCACCACCTCGCCCATAACATATTCCTTGGTAACATCACGTACCTGCATAATCACTTCGCTCATCGGTTAAATCACCTCCTCAAAATTGAATTGACCACTTGGTCAATTGTAGTCATTATGACACATGTTGACCGAGTGGTCAAGTGTAAATGTAATATCATTAAAAAGATCGAGAAGAGGCCAGGCTATCATGCTATACTAAGCGCACTTCATGAAGAAAAACAAGCGGTGGTGATGTGGTTGGATTATTACATTTTTATATGGACTGTGGTCATCTTTGTTGAGTGTCGGATTCGGTCCGGTTTTGATTATGCCGAGCTTGAAAAAGAGACCGGATTTTCGTTGTCGCATATAAGGGCTGTATTTGCCGGGCAAACGGGCACTTCGCTATCTCGATATGTTTTGAGCCGAAGGGTAGCCAATGCGGCTTTTGAGATTGCTCACGGCGACCGGAACATTCTTGACATTGCCATGGCGTATGGTTTTGCAAACGCCGACGCTTTTACGAGGGCTTTCAGGCGCATTGCCGGGATCAATCCGAATGACTTCCGCAAGCAAAAGCGGTCTGTTGGCCATACTATGCTGTGCCCCGGGGTTTTTGGGGTTTCGATAAAACCGATTATCGTGGAGGAGATGAATGACATGAACATTGAAAATAAAGAAAAGCATACAAACGAAGGCGGCGTTGTTTTATACGGCGTTCCTAAAATCCATTACGGTGCATTTGGCGGCATTACCCCGCTGCCCATATGCATGAAAGCAGCAGCTAATTATATGGGTATCGATTTAGATTATGCCGAAGCCATCGTATGCAGCGGTGCGGCGTTTCGGTTTACGTGGAACGAAACATGCTGGGATGGCGGCAGTGTTGCCGATATTTTTGCCTTCGATGATCCCTTAAAAGTATTACGCTGTGCTTTGGAATCGGTGGGATATGAGTACAATTTGATTGAAAGGAATGCGACAACAAAAAAGTCCGAATTTATAGACTTCATAAAGGAACATATTGACAAAGGCCTTCCTGTAATGGCACGAGGTGTGGTGGGTCCACCGGAAATGGGACTGATCACGGGCTATCGTGACAACGGCAATACCTTACTGGGCTGGAGTGTTTTTCAGGACTATCCCGAGGTTGCCGGCAATATCCGCTTTGATGAATCGGGTTATTACATCACCGACCAGTGGTGGGAAAATGAATATACCAATGCAGTGATGTCTTTCGGCAAAGCCACAGGTAAGCGGCTTACCATCAAGACTGTCATTGAAAATGCCATAGCAGTTATGACACCACGCAGGCACGGCGATTACGCCAAGGCCGGATTGGCCTACGACGCATGGAAAAAGGCGATATTGGATGAAAATGAATTTAAGCCGGATATGATAAGCGCTCTGTTAGTAGAACGGTTCATGTGTCAGGGCGATGCCATGGATTGCCTTGCCGATGGACGCCATAACGCTTATCAATATTTCAAAAAACTGGCTGGCGAAAATCCAACCCAGCCGTTATATGAACGTATAGCAGAACAGTTTAGCACAGCAGCAGCCAGTGCCCAAAAAATGTTTGATGTGTTGGGCGGCTACGAACGTGGAGAAGTACAGATGCAGGCTTTCGCAAAGCATAAAACGAGGGTTGAAATTGGAAACTTGATTGACCAATGCAAAGCCGCTGATGAAAAAGCGTTAGCACTTTTACAGGCATTGGCGAAAGCTTTATAGCCAATGATTGGCCATGCCTGTCACTCCACCATAAAACAATTGGCATCAATGCCGCTGTTTTTCATATAACCGGTGCCCCATATGCGCATGGCGTCTAAAATCGGCTGTATGCTTTTTCCTAAATCAGACAGCTGATACTCCACTTTAGGCGGCACCACAGGATATACCGTCCTTATAACCAAGCTGTCTTCTTCAAGCTCGCGAAGCTGCTGTGTAAGCATCTTTTGCGTTGCCTGCGGTATAAGGCGGCGGAGCTCTCCAAAACGGCGGGTATCATCCACCAGGTGCCACAAGATAAGGGCTTTATATTTTCCGCCAATCATATCCAGCGTTGCCACAACAGGGCAATTTGTTTTATTACATTCAGCGTTCATAATCGCCTCCATAGTTTCTTTTTGGGTACTATACCACAATTAAGTGCGTACTTGTTATAATTTCTTTTTCCCGGTATAGTACAGTTACAATTTGTTGCAGAGGGGGTGAATAGCCATGGTAAAAGACGGAAGCTGCACCAATCCATATTGCGAATGTCCTAATTGTAAATGTGGGGCTGATTGCAAATGCGCACCGGGCGTACCATGCCCATGCGGTTGTGATTGTGACAAAGCATAGCAAAAAATAAAAGCGGCACACGCATTGTGCCGCTTTCTTTTTTTGTTCCGGTCAGTTGGTTACGGAGCGTAACCAAACGGTCGCATTTTGCGACCGTTTGAATGCGCTTTCCCTTTTTAGTGTATTTACTCAACCATCACTGCAATATCATCCCGTTCCAATGTATACAAATACGGCTGCATATCCCGGCTTATAACAAGCCGCTCCAGGTACGGCAAGGCATCTTTATTGTTTAATAACGAAAAATCCTTGACACCGGTGTAGTGTATATGTAATGAAACAAGCCAGGGCATATTTTGTATGCCTTCAAGGCTTACAAAAGCGTCTGAATGGGTTATGTGCAGTGTATGCAAAGTTGAGACATCCCCAATGTCCGATACACTATTGATATTATCCTGTCTTTGCAGGAAAAGAAAAGGTAAGTTTTCCATCTGCTCAAGCGCTGACCAGTCTGTGACTGGACAATGATGAATCAACAACTGTTCTAGATGAGGAAGCTTTGTAAGCGGTGTGAGGTCATAAACATTGGTTCTGCTTAAATAGATACCAAATAATCTTGGATTATCTACAAGGGGAGATAAATCGGCAAAGGGCTGGCTTTCCAGATTTAAAATTTGCAGGTTTGGCATGACGCTAAAATCCTCAAGGCTCTGGATATTTCCGTATTGCAGAAGATCTTCGTTTCCTACCCAATATGTATCTGTAAAAAACGTGCCATGGATACGGATATCTGTCACCGCTTCCAGTGCGCCGTAGGTTATGGGATCGTTTTCATCTTTATCAAGCACAAAACGCACAACGGCCTCTATAAGCGGCTCTGCAAATTCGTATATTTCTGGATTGGTTCCGGCAGGGGCAAGCGGGAGTTTGATGGATGGCCCCCCCACATATTGAGGCAGCTCAATTTCGGGGGCAGGGGCCGCTTGTCTGAAGCGTATATATCCCCCTGCAAAAACAATCCCGACAATCAGCACTGCCGCCATGGTGCAAAATATTTTATAAGAGGTCGAGGCATGCAGCTTGTGCTTTTTAAAGGTACGTTTAAAAGCAGCCACATTTTGAAAACGTTCTTTTGGATCAAGCGCAGTGGCTTTTTGTATGATGTGGCTGATGGCTTTGTTTTTAATAAATACGTCACGTCTGGTGGTGCCTGTAAGCATGTATCGGAATAAAACCCCAAGGGCATAAATATCGGTACGGGCATCGGTCTGGGCAAAGCCAAACTGCTCCGGCGGCGCAAACTCCAGTGTAGCAAAAACAGTGGTATCGCTGTCAGTATTTTCGTTATACATACGGGAGATGCCGAAGTCGATCAAGGTTATGGATTGATCATCGGGGTTGATAATCACATTGGAAGGTTTAATATCCCGGTGAATAATCGGCGTAGGCTGTGTGTGCAAATATCCGATGATATCGCAAAGCTCCGTGAGTATGTGCACCGCTACTGATTCGTCCAGAGGCTGTTGCCCGGCCAGATACACATCAAGAGGTATGCCTTTTACATATTCCCGCAATGTAAAAACCGTTTGGCCATGTATGATTTTCGGTTCAAATATGGGCAGGCCTTTATGGCTTAGCCCCTTTAATATATCCGCTTCCGAATAAGTCAGTTTGGCGTGCCGAAAGCTTTTGAGGATAAATCTTTTATCCCCGTCTTTTTCTGAAAGCAGCCAGGTATCGCCCAAATCGTTTTGCCCAAGACACTCCAATATGTTAAAATGCTCGGTGATTTCCTGCGGCAAATCCACGCCTTCAAAGGTTTCCAAAACGAGATCAGCCAGCGACTTACTCATAACGTCCCTCCTTGCCAAGCGTTGGTTGAGACAATTCTGCAAGGGCATCCTGCACTTCCCGCAGGGGCAGGCCATGTTCCAACCCTTGGATAATCACTGTATCCCGCAGGATTTTAGGATAAAGTGCACTCTTACGAGCCATTTTTAACAGCTCCTGCGTTTCCCGATAATCCATCCCCAAGCCAAAGGCAAGCAGCAACACCTTATCCCGGGAGGGATTTTTTTTGCCCTCAAAAATGTGATATCCGTATCTCCTGTCAATGGTGGATGCAGCGATAACGTGAGCAGTGCTTAGCCCTCGCTTGTCACATTGCGCCTTAAGATATGTGTGAAAAGGGGTATCATCCATATAATCATCATACCGCTTGATAAACCGTGAAACACTGGTTGTCCGTAACAGCCGCTGTAATAGCTCGTTGGTTTTTAACTTTTGCGCTGACATGTGGGCCCCCTTTTTTGAATCGTGTAGTGATATTATTCTGGCTTGGGATAGTTTGTCAATGTGTGGAGGGGTGGTTTGTCGATAAGTTTTTTAGGGATTGTGTCCTTGAAGGTCACCAAATATTTTTTGGGATTGTGTATAGTGGGTGTATGGCAGTCAAAAAAAGCTTACAGATTGATAAATTTGGATTTTAGGAGGTTAAAACTATGGAGCATTTTGTACTTATACCGAGGACAATCAGCCTAAATAGTAAAACACCAGACGAACAAGATAAAGCACGATTAACATCGCTCTCTTTTGAAAAAAAGTCAATTTCAGATGTTGAGAGAAAAGCAAAAATTAAAAAAGGAATTTCTGCAATCATTGGCGGTATACTGATGTTTGTTATCGGATTTCTTATGCATAGGTTTTTGCCGTTGATAGCCATTGAGCTTGGCGGAGGGCTTCTCGCTTTGTTACTTGTACTTGGCGGGGTGCTGGGTATATTACTTATGGTAATTTCCCTTCCTGTGGGTTTACTGATAGCCATTAAAGATTTTTTAAGTATATTAAGTGACCCCAGGGGCAAGAATCCGCAAGCTGCATTAGATAACTATATCCGGCGTGTGCTTTTAGGCGACGAATCTGGATCACTTGATGACCAGAGTGCTGAATATGCTTATCAAGTCTTAAACCGTATGCTGCCAGATTCTTTACTGCCGGAGCGGATGGGGTTTGTTTCGTATATAGCAAGTTTTCGTAATAAAATTTTGGATATATTTAAAGTGGATTACGAAAAAGCTTTTAACGAAAAAGCAGGTAACCGTTACATAGGCTCATTATCAACCGTAATAAATTATTTAGGTAGTGAAGCCATATCGCAGGGTATAGAAAAGCATATGGCTGAAATTAATTTGTATCAAACGATCCGATATGCTGAAAATGTGAGTGAAAAAGAAAAAGATATAACCTATTCGCATATAAAGATGACAATGACTATGACATTGGCACAGTCAGGGAAGTATTGGTATGTATATGATGCTACGCCGATGCAGGGAGAGGCTAAAGTTCTTTAGTGGTTTAAAATGGTTTTATCAAATCGCCCGAGTGGCTACTGCAAATAACAAGGAGGGAGATATGTTTCTATTCTGGAGAAAATACGAGGGATCGTGGATTGCAACGGCTGTTTCTATTGTGGGATCATTTTTTATAACAATAGGTTCGATTTTTTTAGCCTTCATGGTTGGTGCTGTATTAGAACAATTTTTTGACATTGAAAATAGTTTTTTGCTGGTACTTTGCATTATTATTGCAGGTATAGCAGGGTTAGTGGCCTATATCCCCTTAAAGACATGGCTTAACAAATTGACAGACAAAATTGACAACTTATGGGCAGAGCAGTCTATAGAAACCTCTATTACAAAGCTTTTTCAACCTTCATGGCGGAGTGATAACAAGCATAAAGCAACGAAAGCACTTGAAAACATAACAAGCCAGGCTAAATTAAAACGGATAGCATTAGGTGGATACAGTTTTTGGCATGGTATACCAGCAAATGTGGATATTTGTGTAGAGGCCGCAAAACGACTAACTAATCAAGCAAATATTATACATGTTGTTAGGGAATCGCATTATGAAGAAGCAAAGCTAATCGCTATAGATAAATTGACTGGCCCGGCAAGCGTTAAAGGATTTATTAAATTGTATAGTAAGGATTTAAAGAAAACGGGATTGCACCCCCATTACTATACCTCCAAAAGGCGTTTGTTGCATGCGATGGAAAAGAGGCTGTTAGAAATTGAATTAACTAATGAAACTACATAAACATGTTGCTTTTTGGTTGTGTCATGAAGACAAAACCGAAACCACTAAAAAATGTGAGATAGGAGATATCAACTATGAAAACCAAAAAAAAATTAACATTTTTATTTATCATCATTGTGATGGCAGCATTGTTTGCAGGCTGCGGGAGTACAAGCGGTACACTCACTATCGTGTTGAATGATGACGGGCAGACATGGCAATATGTTGATGTGTCTACTAATGAGGTGCTGGAATTTGAAACTTTAGAAATTGAGGGTTTAAGCATTGCCTCAGCTGCTTATTCAGATCAAGAATCCATGATAATTTTTACCTTTGGGGAACAGAGTGGCGGCGGATGGCAACACGAAACATTTAGTCTTCCGATAAATAGCAATCCGGAATATACCTTGAGAGGTAATACACTCACTATTCACAATGCCATGTTAGCACAAGTCTTAGGAAGGTAAATTATATCAGCCAAATATCCGGTTGGTTACGGAGCGCACCCAACTGGTCGATATTTTCGACCAGTTGAATGTGCTGCTTATGCCTTAATAACTTTGCGCCCACTCGCTCCACTGCACATCATACACCTTCAAATCCCTAAACTGCACATGGCTGGCATATACCCCAAACCCAAGCCGCCCGTATTTAGATGTATCAATCGGGTCCGGATCAAACACTTCTATAACAATCTTGCCATCCACAAATATAAAACAATGCCCATCAATACTCCCGGTTTGAATACGATATGTCCGCCCGGCTTCCAGCTGAAAAGCATGTGTCAGGGAGCATAACTTAAACTCAGGCGCACGCTCAATGCCTGTTTTATTTTCGTACCAGCCCCCAAGCCCGGCAATATACCCGACGCCAACATCATCGGTCGCTTTATCCCAACCGTCAGCACACCAGGTAAAATTCAGGTCATGGCTGGAAGGGGGGACGGTGCGGGCTTCAAAATCCATCAGGACATTACAATCAAAACTCTGGCGGGAATAAATTAATCCGCCGCTGCTTTCCAAGTGTTTTCCTTCAAGCCATCCATTGTTTACATGCCAGTGGCCACGCCCTATTTCCCAGTTTTTAGCGATATCGGTGTCTGAGAAATTATCCTGAAAAACTACTTTTGAATTGTCCAGGTCAATCTTTTTTCCAAGTAAATGCAGCATGAAAATTCCCCTTTTCCTACAAGATTATTTTGTGTCATGCTATCATTGGGTATCTTTTGTGTCAATGGATGCTTGACTTAAGCACGATATGGTAGTTTATATTTTTTTACCTGCGTTCATTTTTCATGCCCTCCTCTAAATTTTTCAAAATTCTACGCAATTGATTTTCAAAATCCATAACCTCTGCTTCCAAAAATCCCTTATAAAAAATCGCATTCATATCATCGCATATCTGCTTGTATTGCTCCTGATACGCATTGGCCTTTTCTGTGACAGATACAAATATTTGCCTGCGGTTGGCCTTGTCGTGCGTGCGCTTTACCAACCCTTCCGCCTCCATGCGGTCAAGCATACTGGTGAGGGTGGTGTTGGCCATGGATGTAAGCCGTGCAATGTCGCTTATGGTCAATTTCTCGTGTTCCCACAACACATAAAGTATTCTGCCCTGTGCACCGTTAAAGGCATCAACCCCGCATTCTTTCAGTAACCGCTCCCAAGTGCGGCCATTTACACGCCCTATCTGCGACATAAGAAAGCCGCCGTATGTTTTCAATCTCATCACCTCTGCCTGGTATATTACTATATAGTAATATGTTGCGTCAACAGATGCTTGTATACCAGTCGTATATAAGTTAAACTCAAATCAAATATTTTTTACAAACAGGAGACGACCTACATTGCCAAATCAAATA
>Ga0123355_10022570_pt1 | contig 10088 bp, 1 predicted proteins | sample TergutEmb28metaG_3_FD_89872 | JGI IMG/M metagenome (GOLD analysis project Ga0123355, IMG submission 89872) | Embiratermes neotenicus P1 segment gut microbial communities from Petit-Saut dam, French Guiana - Emb289 P1 | ecosystem: Host-associated > Arthropoda: Insects > Digestive system > Gut ...
AACAAATAAGTCGCAAGCTCCTGAGGATGGATGTATTAACATCCGAAACATGTTGAGCATTAAATAATGAAATAATAAAGCAAGTGACATCAAGTTGATCTCTCTTTATTCAACTATCAAGATTATGCACGGTCCAATAAACATAAAGATCCAGTGGAGATAGTTGTGTATCAGAGCAGCAAGTGTCAAAACAGAGAATTATAGGTGTTGGATTTCTTTGTATGCCTCAGGTATATGATTCAGAACGAGCATGTTAAAACCAGATTAAATAACAGTTTGTATGTCAAACATCACAATACTTCACTACAAATTTGACACGCATGCTGCCATGGTTAATTTGTGCACAAATCAAATAAGCAAGGTTTAACTGAAGAATAAAAACCAACTAGATGCCACTTATTATTTTATTGTAGGTTGGAGGTTAGGTGCGGTTAGGTTGGAGTAGTGTCCGGGCTGCAGGCTAAAAGATTAGACTGCAGACCGGACACTACTCCAGCCTAACCGCAACTAACCTCCAACCTACAGCAAACCAAGAACGAAACGACTAATGTGGTAATCAACATTATAGTTGCGAGCTCCTGATGATGGGCATAGTAGTGCCCGAAACATGTTGAACCTATAAGACGTACAATAAAATAATAAGTGGCATCTAGTTTTTTTTTATTCTTCAGTTATCGCAATGATGCACGGCCCAATAAACATCAAAATCAAGCAAGGTTTAGTTTCATTATTTTTTTTCAGATACGTCACAATTCAGAGGTCAAGAAAGCCATCGCCAGAACAAGAAGCAGACGACACAGGCAGAGATCTTGATGTGCAAGATATTACAACCGAAATCAAGCCCGTATACACTGTAACAACCGAGACACAACCGGAGACGAGAATTCAGATTGTGACGCCGATCCGAACGCTTGTGACAGGGAGGCCAGCAGGTTTCAGGAAACATAGCAGAAATGAGAAGTCCGACACTGCAACTTTGGAACCTGAATTGAAGGTGAGTTCAGGAGGATTCAGGGGTGCGACGTCAGAATCTTCCGTAGGCACATACCCACAATATGTAGATGTGACGAGCATTGGTAGGCGTCGTAACATCACTACAATGGAAATCGGGAAGGATACTTCAACATCGGCATCACCTCTTGAAGTTACAGTATCTAACGTCGAAGTCGACGCCACCACCAGCGGACACAGTGGCTTTAACCACACAGTACCTTCCTCAAGTTCTCCTCGACCATTTACCGATCCCCATGTAGCTGAAAATCTAACGCAAAATGTAGACACAAGCAGTCCTGGCAGAAGACGTGGCACGACCTTACCAACCACTGACATTAGCAAAGACGTAGTAACTACAAAGAAACAAACAACAGTTGACAAAAATCCTCCGAAATCTGCAGATATTTCCAAACGCCGTACTACTACTGTTCCAAGTTTCTCAACCGACCCCACGACTGAAGCGTATAAAAGAAAACACGACGATGCTATTCTCAAAAGACGAAGCACTACTGTTCCTAGTACTGATATCCTAGCCAACGAAAATGGGTCCATAAAAGCTGAGGATTCCGTTGTACAAACAATTCCACCTTATACAGTGACTGAATCAACGTCTCAGGGGCGTTCAATTCCAGAAACTCTTCCCACGCCAACAACCACCAGATTTACTCCTACGGTGACAAGAATTGTTACTTCAGTGACGGAATCTGGCACCACAGAGCGTCAAATAATAGCCGTCAACCGAGTTCCTTACATAGCCATAGCTGCACTGAGGGGCGAGAAGCTTTATCCTGGTCCTTCAGTACACAACAGGCACCACCCAGCTGTGAACACAACAGTGCCTTTCCAGTCGAAATCTTTCGCTGATAGTTCTCTGGAAAAAACCACTATACCAGTGACCGTACCCAGCGAACAGAACTTTGAAAAGGTAATGGAGGTTAATAGAGTAACGCTTGTCAATTCGAAAGAAGAAACTCCACTAGCATATACAATGATGGTTTCTGGAAATGACACTACTGAAAGGATGACGATTCATACAGAGTCTGAGCAAACAATTGATAGGGTAAGCGAAGTATCTCGGATGAAACACGTTACAGTTGCCAGTGGAACACAAACAGCTGCACCTCTTGGTGACTACATGACTGACATCTTACACGAGGAATTCACAGCTCTACCCACTGTTATTGACACTCCAACAGACAAGATATACCATGAAAATATCATAGATACTCAACGCGAAAATCCGTCTTCAAAACGCGAACACTACCCAAACACAAACACTCTGCACCTAGGTAACACTAGTACACATTCAGAACCAGATACAGAACCAGTACCACTACCTGTTACTGAGAAACAAATCGAGTCGATAGCTACATTTGACGAAACTGCTTCTAGAGATTTTCCACCTAGAACAGCCACTCTAAATAACAGAAGAAGGCAAGGTTCAGGCAGGAGCCCGGGTGTAGACGACTTTGCGACACGCAGGAGAAGGCCCACTTTCTCTACATCTGCCGAGCCACAACGTGCAAGTACACCGTCAACATTCTCCCAGAAGAGAAGAGGCCAACGGAAAAGACCCGGACCATATCGGCCAACATCGACGAACGCAACAAAGGAGGAGGCAAGTGTGTTGTCAGTACCCAACCATTCGAATGTGGCAGACCCTCCTGATACTGCCCATAATAATGAGCCCAGAAGATCGTTCATCCCAAGCAGAGGCCAACGCAAGAGGCCACGCCCATATCTACCAACGTCCACTCGAACAACTGCAGATGAAGTCTCAAATTCAGGAGAAACGAACGGAAGTGAGAACAGCGTTCTTGCAAACGAAGGTACTAACAATGCAACACTTGGATTCGTTCCAAAGAGAGGAAACAGGAGAAGAGGAAAGACACAAGTAGGAGTAACAGAAACGTCAAACACGACTTCAAAGGTAACATCACAGGAGGCAATTCTATCAACAACGGAAAATGCATCAATGGGAGTTGCTTCTACAGATGGAAACATAGGCGGTTCATCAGACAATTCCCAATCAAGCACACAGGGATTAGGCGTACTTAGGCCAAGGACTAGGTCAAGGTTCGTTTCCAGAAAGGGTCTCGTAAGTAGGAATGTTTCAGCAGAATCAAATTTGAACTCAACAAAAGATTCAGGCGTCTTTGTAGTCAGTGACAGTAAGCATACCCAAAGTACGGACTCTGTTCTCCTCACTACTGACACCTCAACAGAATCACAATTTGAATTAGAAGTTACAGAGCTAATTCCTTATTTAAATAGCACAAGGAAATATGCAGAGGAAACTGGGCAAGGAGAAAAGGAAATACACAGACCCTCGTCGATAGATGCACACACGAATTCTGTTACATCGGCATCTACTACACTGAGCAGCTTGGCACCTAGTATCAGAGGAAGGGGTGACAGTGGCAGGGTGCGAATTAAGAAAAGACGCAGGCGTCCGGAAACAAACAGTTCGGTCGCTCCCTCAACAGAGGCTGAAGAAACATCAACAGAATCATTCAAGATAGCGTCTAAGAACGAACTGAATGTAGCCCAGAAAGAAATTAAAACTCCAGACTTAACTTCGCAGAGAAACGTTTCGGTCAGTACTGATGAGGGGAACTCGGTAAGTTCCTTCGCTACAGCAGCTTTATTTGGAAGAGATGATTATACTGTCATTACTCCAGCCCCTGTCAGCGAGTTTGTGACAACAATGGACAGAGAAGGAAAGCGCGTGGTACAGATTTCTGTTTTAAATGGTCCAAGTGATAGAAACGTCCCACACATAACTCAGAAAAGCAAATCTGTCAGTACAAAAAACACCAGCCAAATAAAAAATGCGACAACACGAAACAACTCCAATAATTTTGAAATTTCCTCCCACAATTCTGAACTTACGATTACCAAGAACAATGACCTGCATACTGATGGTAGTGGGTACTCAGAGGGAAGTGCACAAAGAGAACCAGTTTACCCATTGTCGACGTCTGTAAGGACATCTTCTGCAAGAGTACATGAAAGTTTTCTTACAACTACATTAGAGTTCCTAACTGAAGGTCTTAATGAGGAGATATCACATAAGAACTCCGCAGAAGACCCACACAATGGGCAGTCTACAGATAATTTCAATGCTAGTGTTGATTTCATAGCTGATTCCAGAGACGACGAAACTTTAGGTTCAACGCCAGCCAACGGTAGGAACAAGCCAGTATCTGAGAACACGGAGGGCAAGTCGTGGCGCCTGGTGAGAAGAAAACGACCCAGTAGCACAACTGTGGAACCTCAAGCACAGAGTGAGGTAGGATGAATGCAACCTCACGTCCTGCAAACTAACAAGCTGCTGATGAGCAAGAACTTAACTGCTTGCAAGCACCGTGAGGGATTATGGAATGAAGGAACAATAATAACTTGTCTGTTCTTGATCTAACAGAAATGACATAATCTCTAGTCATTCTACCATCTTCTCTATTGTAGCCTAACAAAACGGAAACTTGTCTTTAACACAGATTTAAAAGAGGCCTGGACAAAAGCTGAACTGAACTGAGTTGACATGTTACTCCAAAGGAAACACACGACACTGATGGACAATTTGAACGGATCGGTTGACGAAGGACTGAAGATCTCTTCTCCACTGTTGTAGCGACAGTAAAAAAAAGCTTTTGTAAATGTGAAAACTCTCACAAATATACTCATTTTTCACCTCTGTGGTACACTAACTGCACTTTCTGCGTAGTAATGACCTGTTATAACTAAAATACACGCAGAGCGTTACCAACTTTGTCATCATTTAGTTTCCTATTGCTTTCCCCTCATAAGTAGGTGGGTTTTAACCGTGAAGTTTCGCTACTAAAACCGCTCTTGTCCGGGTGTCTCCGTATTCCTTTCAAGCTAATATCAATAACAATTCATATGCCTGTTATGTTTAATGTTCGTCATTATCTCTAGATATAACACAGTAACTGTATGCCTTTCTGCACACAAAGGTACACGACGTTGGTATATCACTCAATATACATTCTTCTTCTTTTTTTCCTTGCCCAAGTCTAATTCTATAACGAGGCACTACGTTCTGCTACCTAAACCTCTTATGCCAATTGTAATGAATTAACGTTAAAACCTTCAAACGTTGTCTCATTCAGTGGCACGGTTGTTTAAACTTTAGTGACTTTATACAACAATTGGATGTGAAAAACTATTTTTTAGAAAAGCTTCTAATTTCATTTATTTACTTCGAACATTGTATCGCTTTTAATTACGTCGTAATATTTACTGATTTCGTGAAAATACAGATAGACTGGTAGGTCTGTTAACCTTCTAAAGCCTACTGATTACGTGATGCACCAACAGTTTAACATTCAACAACTGTACGCTCTGCCCACACTGTATATATGTGTTCTGTATTTATCTGAAAACAAACAGCGACTTGTGCCACTTACAGCATAAACTGATTGGTTTTTATAACTGAGATGAAAAGTGTTTACAGCGCGGTACGGACTGGGGCTTTAAATAAAGCAGTCTGCGGTTCGTCTGTAAATGTTTACGTTGTACTTGTCTACTGCATGAAAACCTGTTAATTTGGAAGCTAAAACAAAATTACCCAGTTTCAATTTTGTACCGTCTGGAGCACTGCTGTACAAACCGGAAGGTTGCGGTTTCGGTTCCCTGTGGAGGTCATTGGGATTTTATTGATGTAATACTTCCGGCCGCACTGCGAAACTGGGTCGACTCAGCCTGTAACAGAAATAAATACCAGTGTTATATCTTGGAAGGGGTGGTGGGTGTAAATTTGGCCAGGCCCTAGGGCTGACAATCTTACCACCTTCATGTGTCGAATGTCTAGAAAGTCTAGAAGCCTCAAGCTCCTGGAGCCCTAAGGGCCTCTCCAGGTCTGCATTGTGATAGATTTTCAACGGCCTAGTATCTTTCACACTGTGTGGAAGAAATTTGCGATAAAATAATTAGCCGTATCTTGGTTTGCAGCCACAGCCGTAGATAACATTCTCTGCTTCTATTTATGATACTTCTACAGACAGACAAAGAGAGACTATGAATTTATTTAAAAGAAGAAATTGTTAAGATTAATGTTGCGTTAATCGCAATTGGAAGCACTTTCTTTTATTTCTTGGACAGGCTCAAATTATTTTGGAAACTGACAGAGGGTCGATAAAACAGGAGAACAGCTACGACTATAATTTGTTTCCGCAGGTGGTGACCACGACGGCGCGATCTCTGCGACGCCCAACAGGGGCGTTATACAACCCTAACAGAGTGCGTCACCGCTCAACTACAACCACAACCACCACCACAACGATAAAGACGCCTGCGGCTTCCGCAGAATTTCATCAACAGCGTCTCCAACCTGGCGCCAGACTGGTTCGGCGCAGGAAATATGGTTCGTCGTCCAACCGAACGAGGGACAGCGATGCCACGGCATCTGATGTCCAGCCTTCGGACTCGTCTAACATCCCCTCCACTGAAAAAGGTAAGGTAAGGGTAAAGTGTTCCCGTTACAGGCCTAGTGTGGCCCAAAGGGTGGGTAGAGGTATAGCCCTACTCTTCCATGACTGCGGCACTAGAAGGGGGTGAGTGGTCAGCTGCACGCCCCAGCCGCACTTTACCCCCGGGAAAGACACGGTACCTATTTTACAGGAGGCTGGGTGGGCCCCAGGGCCGGTCTGGACGGGCAGAAAATCTCGTCCCCGCCGGGATTCGATCCTGGACCGTCCAGCCCATAATCAGTCGCTATACCGACTGAGCTACCCGGCCCATACCACTGACAAAGGTAGCTTATTTAAATACACTGTATTATCCAGAGAGATCACCCGCCATCGAGTGACGTTACATCAAAGTACAATATAAATTGTAAATTATTCATTAGAAAGATAATATTGACTGTTTAGATCTGGCTCCATAATTTATGTAATGTTACCTTGTCGAATACACAAATTAAATGGAGTCGAATAGGGAAGATGATTGAGAACCAGCAAGGTGTAAGTGAGCTGTGCCCGGTTTGAAGGTACTACGTCCTAGCCAAGTAATGACACTGCGAACTTCTCTGTACGAAGCAACTGTGCTGATCACCAATAATCAATTTCTCTAACTACACGAAAATACTACGTCATTTCTCGTTTAAGTGCTATAATCTAGCGCCATAATATCAGTATTCATGTCAATACTAACCACGTGTCCACAACCTTAACCCTTATCCTGCTAACGTTGAGAACGTGGTGAGCTCCTAATAATGCCAGCAAATGGCAGCTGGGATTTAATTTGGCGTTTAAAGGGTTAATATTCATGTCAGTATTAGCCACGTGTCCAAAACCTAAATCTACACGTCAATAATAGCCGCGTGTCCACATTCTAAATCTTCATGTCAATATTAACCACGTTTCCAAAATCTTAATCATGTCAATATTAGCCACGTGACCAAAATCTCAATCATGTCAATATTAGTCACGTGTCCATAGTCTCAATCTTCATGTCAATATTCACCACTTATCCAAAATCTCCATATCTTTGTGGGCCAAAAGTGTGTGTTGCACTACCATTTCTATCAAATGTTCCACGTTATTACGCTAAAGTATGCAGTCAGTAAAGACGGTGGTAAAGAGCCGTGTAGGGTTTTTTTTACAAGGTATAGATATTTTTCTCTTCAACATTACACCCAGACCGAGAGTGGAGCCCAGTCCCTGTCATGGGTTCTTTCTTTGGGGCGTAAACAGTTAAAGCTTCAATACAGGATGTATTTCAGATACTTGGATGATTTCAGAACTGAGCTCTGCGGAACACACAAAAAAAAATAATAAAATAAAATTATCTAAGTCCGTGAAAACTTAATTTTCGAGATAAAACCCCTATTTCGTCTGAACTCTACTGTTTACGCTTTTATTTGTGAGGGAACTTACAAACATAGTATATTCAGGTTTAATTGAAAATGGACAGACGCTTCATTAAAGCGTCTCTGAAGCATGTCAAACAATTCGTAACCTCTCCGGGACTTCTGTCGTGGCATACTGTCAATGATCAGACGCGTCTGCTTATATCCATACATACGTTTATATGAACTTCTTTCTTTCTTTTGATATAAAGAGCTCATTTTTTAAATTTCTCGAATCATTTTAGATACACCTTGTGTATTTATACACATGCACTAAATGCCTCAGTCAAGAAAAACATGGAGTTCTAGAAGACTCGAAAGAAGTGACTAATCACAGACAACCTCACGATAAACTAAATTTTACCACCCAAGGCTTTACACTGATATATTTTTACTACTATTTTGAAATATCCTTGAGCGTGTATTTCACAGTGTGACATAAACCGAAAGGCAGCTTCTGTCACTATCGCAAAATAACAACGTAAATTTATGTTGTTATTTTATCTGACAAATATCAGTTGCCACTTCCTTTCAGCTTGTTTATTGTAATAAGGTATTGCTAACAAGCGACGAAATAACAGCGAGAAGGTAGAAACGATTTTCGTCAGATTAAATAATGACCTTTCAATGACATTATAGGAAGGCATGCTGCGGTTAGTGCCCACATTTCGCCCACTATTTATTCTCAAAGTGTAGCACGCCGTTGAACACGAGTGTGGAGTATTTATTGAATGATACCGAGATGGGAGAAAAGAAGTATTCGGAGAAAATATGTCGCAGTACAACTCTGTCTACGTAAATCTCACATGAACTGGCCAGGGATCGAGCCCGAGCCTGTAAGGTACATAAAAATAAAAACTAAACTGAAATAACCTAAATTCTATATCAAAATTCAGATCATATGCAAAGTTTTGTAATATATAATTTTGCTTTAACCATTTCGACATGGAAATTATAGTGAAGTGCTGTTACAGATCCAGTCCGTACCGCGCAGTAAACACTCTACATCTCGGTTATAAAAACCAAATAGTTACTGCTGTATAGAGAAATAATCACTGTTTGTTCTGAGATCCGTACAAAACACATAAATACACTGTGTGAGCAGAACGTAGAGTTGGTGAATGTTAAACTGATGGTACATATAGTAACCACTGGTCTGTAAAGAGTAGAATATCTTCGTTAAATATACGTAGCCAGTATACTAGAAGACTTACAATACCAACAACAGTATATGGGCTATATGAAGATGACTCTGAAATCAGAGGGTTTCTGCCACTGACTATTCCCATGTTGCATTTATAGACAGTTCTGGTGGGCGTGTGAGGAAATACGGTTTCCCGAGACGCCGCCCCAACACGACCTCGCTCCCGTTGACGACGAGGACGGTGCCAGTAACGACGTTAACCACAAATGACGCCCCTGAAGATACGCGTGAAGAAATACAGCTCCTGGAGTCTAAAGAGCATCAATCAACAGACGCAGAGGTTGGAGACGAAATTGCGACAACCAAGCTGCCGGACTTGGCTAACTCAGCGGTGGTCGCCATCCACAATTTAGCTATCGTGCCCCCCACGGCGAGGCCCATCCAGGAAGTAGTCAAAGGTACACGTAAGTTCCATCATTCAACATAATATTGAAAAGAGAACTTACTTTCTTCTTACTGCATAACTGATTTTAGGTTCTAAACTGATTTTTCATTAGAGTAAAGCCTCGTCTTCCGAATTAACAGCGACAGATAAAAAATCACGAATATTGAAATAAGAGAAGTTTAATTTAAATAGAAATTCGGTACCAAGAACTGAGAAATACGTAGTATCTGGAATAAGAATATAAAACTCATTCACAAATCATAGAAAGCAAGAAGGTTTGATGTTTGTGTGACCGTGCATCTCTGATACAATAATATAAACAACCAACTAGATGCAACAATACCAATTTATTAGTAATTTCAATCAGCTCAACATGTTTCGGGTTATAATTGCGCCCATCCTCAGGAGCACTAGACTGTGTTTACAGCTTGTGGTATAATGCAGCGAAGAAGTTGTCTGTTGGTGACAAGGCTGAGCCCTGTCACCAACAGGCAACTTCTTCGGTTCAGCCCTGTCACCAGCAGGCAACTTCTTCGGTTCAGCCTTGTCACCAACAGGCAACTTCTTCGGTTCAGCCTTGTCACCAGCAGGCAACTTCTTCGGTTCAGCCTTGTCACCAACAGGCAACTTCTTCG
>Ga0123355_10022573_pt1 | contig 10087 bp, 7 predicted proteins | sample TergutEmb28metaG_3_FD_89872 | JGI IMG/M metagenome (GOLD analysis project Ga0123355, IMG submission 89872) | Embiratermes neotenicus P1 segment gut microbial communities from Petit-Saut dam, French Guiana - Emb289 P1 | ecosystem: Host-associated > Arthropoda: Insects > Digestive system > Gut ...
ACAATCTTGCTTCTATCCGCTTCATTGTCTAAAGCCATAAACATCATAGGAATGATCAACTTACAAACCCCTCCCTTCTAAACGTTGGCGGACCACCTCGTAAAACAATATTCCACCGGCTACGGAGGCATTAAGGGATTCTATATCCGGAGCCATAGGAAGTTTTACTCGAACATCGGCTAAATCACTGACCTCATCAGAGAGCCCCCGGGCTTCATTACCGATCAAAACAGCCAAACCTTGCTGCAAATCTAAATCATAAGGCAAAACCGCCCCCTTAAGATGTGCTGCAAGTACGGTAATGCCTTGCTGTTTAAGTAAAGGGATCGTTTCTTCCAAATCCACCCCTTCAACCACAGGAATACGAAGCACCGCACCTGCGGCGGCTCTGATAGTCTTCGGATTATATATATCCCCGCTGCCTGCCGATAAAATAACACCACTTGCTCCGGCAGCCGCAGCAGTACGTATCAGGGTGCCGATATTTCCGGGATCAGCCAGCTGCTCGCCAATAATTAAGAAAGGATTTTCATCAGATGAATGGGAAAGGACATCCGAAAGTGTAAACGTGCGTTTTTCGCAGACAGCCATAATCCCCTGAGGGGTTACCGTATCTGACAGCGAAGCAAAGCGGCTGTCTGACACGATAATGGCCGGATCATACCGCTTGGGATTAGCTTTGGCATAGCTTTCGCTGCACACATAGGCATGCACCTTCCAATCCAAAGGAATTTCTGCCACCAGCTTTTCGCCCTCTATAATAAAAAGACCCTGTTGGTCACGGCCTTTTTTGGTTTTTAGGGATTTAATCTGTTTGGTAGTGATAGTAACACCTCATTTATATGCAAATGCTCACTTTTCATCTATAATACCATCGCAGCCTTATCATTGCAAAGGAGTGATTCACTTGTCTGGTTCCATATTTGGACAACAATTTTGCCTGTCAACCTGGGGAGAAAGCCATGGCCCGGCCATAGGTGCCGTAGTTGATGGCTGCCCCGCCGGTATCCCATTATCTATTGACGATATTCAAAAAGCACTGGACCGGCGAAAACCCGGTACATCTCCCTTTGCAACCCAACGGAAAGAAGCAGATCACGTTGAGATACTTTCCGGCATATTTGAAGGCCGTACTACCGGCACACCTATTTCCATGCTCATTCGCAATACAGATCAACGCTCCCGTGACTACGATCCCGACCCTTATCGCCCTGGCCATGCGGATTATACCTATGATCTGAAATATGGCTTTCGTGATTATTGCGGCGGTGGAAGGGCTTCTGCACGGGAAACTGCGACAAGGGTAGCTGGCGGTGCCGTGGCACAGAAATTTTTAGCGGAGCTTGGTGTGGCGATTAAAGCATATACCCACGCTATCGGTGATGTTGAAATTTCCAATGCGGATTTCTCCACCCAGAATGCACTGAACATGCCCGACCAAGTGGCCTACGAACAAGCGGCCAAACTGGTAGAATCCGCCATTCAGTCAGGCGATTCTTTGGGAGGAGAAATTGCCTGCCAAATCACTGGTATTCCAGCCGGCGTAGGCGAGCCTGTATTCAACAGGCTGGAAGCGGTGCTAAGCCACGGGATCATGTCTATCGGCGGGGTGAAGGGCATCGCCTTTGGCGCAGGCTTTGATGCGGCCAAAATGAAGGGCAGCGCACATAACGATGCCTTATTCTCAGAAAATGGCATCATCAAAAAGAAAACCAACCACGCTGGCGGCATGTATGGTGGCATTTCCGACGGATCACCTGTTACATTTAAAGTGGCGGTAAAGCCCACGCCTTCCATATCTCAAACCCAGCAGAGCGTCAATCGTCAAAGAGAAAACATCACACTAAACATCCGTGGCCGCCACGATCCCTTGATCGTACCAAGGGCAGTGGTCGTGGTAGAAGCCATGGCTGCTTTAGCTGTAGCTGACTTAATCCTCATCGGCCTTTCATCAAATATTGACAATATACGAAAAGCCCTGATACTATAAAAGATAGCGGCCGATTATATTCAAATGCAACACACGACATCGTGTTCCAAAAAAAGGAGGCAACACATGAAACTGAATGGACAAGTAACAGATGCAACAGACTTTTACCAAGGCCATGACCCGCATACTTTAGTACGGGAATATGGCAGCCCGCTGTATGTATATAACGAGCGCATCTTCCGAAAAAATTGCCGTGACCTGATAAAAATGTGCCCATATCATAAATTTGTCGTTAACTATTCTATCAAAGCCAACAGTAACCTCACCTTATTGTCTATCGCAAAATCCGAAGGCCTGCGGGCCGAGGCTACCAGCTCCGGAGAAATCGCAGCCTTGCTGGCCGCAGGGTTCGATCCTGCCAACATATTTTTTATCACCAACAATGTCTCCACCGAGGAGATGAAATACGCCATCGACAGGGGCATCCTTTTTAGTGCGGATTCTCTTTCCCAGTTGGATCGGTATGGCCATGCCAACCCCGGCGGTAAAGTGGCTGTGCGTTTCAATCCCGGTGTAGGCAGCGGGCATCACGAAAATGTGGTGACCGGCGGCAGCGGCACCAAATTTGGTATTAATGAAGAATACCTCCCGCAAGTCAAGGCCATTGCTGAGAAGCATAACCTGACCATCGTGGGTATCAATCAGCATATCGGCTCATATATTCTGGACATTAGCATCTACATGGAAAGCATACAACGCCTGCTGGCCATTGCCAAAAACTTCGATAGCCTGGAATTTATTGATTTGGGCGGCGGCTTTGGTATCCCTTATCACAAGCAAGAAGGAGAACAGCCACTTGATTTACCCGCTTTGGGGCAAAATCTGGCTCATTTTATGAAGCAATTTTCTGAGGCCTACGGACGGGACTTGACCTTTATGATAGAGCCCGGCCGATATGTCCCGGCAGAAAGCAGCGTTTTGCTGGGTACCGTCCACGCCATCAAAAATAATGATGTAGAAAAATATATCGGCACAGATTTGGGCTTTACCGTATTGATGCGCCCTGTCCTTTACGATGCACACCATGATATTGAGGTTTACCGGGAAGGGGCAAGTGCCTCCGCAGAAACTGAAATCGTCCGAATAGTCGGCAATGTCTGCGAAAGCGGCGATTACATAGCCAAGGATCGTGAACTGCCCGCTATCCAGGAAGGCGATGTACTGGGCGTACTAGATGCCGGCGCTTATGGCTATTCTATGTCATCCCAATACAACAGCCGCCTGCGTCCGGCAGAAATATTGATCCGTGAAAATGGCGAGATAGCAGTCATCCGTCATCGTGATACTTTCGAAGATTTGCTGAGAAATATGCCTAAAGTACTAATATAAATCAGGATTTTATTTACAAATTCCCCTCCATGGAGGGGTGCCCGAAGGGCGGGGGCGGTTCACCCCTTGATAAATCCCCTGCTACATGCTATGATCCCAAAAACTAAATCCATTTCAAAACAATTCCGATGAAAGAGAACAGCTTACAATCATTTCTCAGAGACCCGGCGGTTGGTGAAAGCCGGGAAATGACAATAAGCACAATTCCACTCTGGAGGAAGCTGGTGACGAATCAGCCCGGTGCGCCGGTTACAGCGCCAAAAAGCCGTGTAATGCCAACTGGCACGCACGGAAAGTTGGGTGGCACCACGGGAGTAATCTCTCGTCCCTTCAGGGACGGGAGTTTTTTTATTGCCAGAAACACACAACCAAACGGTCGCAAAATGCGACCAGTTGGTTGCGGAGAGATACCAACTGAAACGCAAAACGAAAAGGAGCTGAAACCATGTTAGACATCAATTTCATCAGAAGCAACCCAGGCATTGTCAAGCAAGCCGCCATGGACAAAGGCATGCCCGTAGATATCGACCGGCTGCTCGCATTAGACACAGCATTGCGGGAATCCACAGTCAAAATCAATACCCTGCGGGCCGAACGCAATCAATTATCTAAACGCATCCCCTCATGTACCGCTGCGGATGAAAAAGAAAATCTTACAGCGCAGGTTCGTTCACTTAAAACCGAACTGGCCGCACACGAAACCGCTGCCCGTGACCTCCGCACCCAATTTAACGACCTGATGCTTCGTGTCCCTTCCATCCCTGCACCAGAAGTGCCATTCGGAAAAGGCGAAGAAGATAATGTGGAGCTGCGGCAAGTAGGCCAGGTACGTCAATTTGATTTTCCGCTACGGGATCATGTCGAACTCTGCGAAATCCATGACATGCTTGACATGCCTCGTGGCACCAAAGTGGCCGGAAGCCATTCGTATTTCCTGAAAAACGATGCAGTCTTTCTGGAAATGGCCGTGTGCCGGTTTGTCATCGACTTTTTGTCATCCCGTGGATTTACCCCCATGACAGTGCCACAGCTCGTTAAAGCAAAAGCCATGCAGGGCACCGGCTACTTCCCCATAGGTTACGATCAGGCCTATAAACTGCCCGAAGATGATCTATATCTGGCCGGAACATCTGAGGTTCCCTTGGTCAGCTATCATCAGGACGAGATATTATCGCTATCCGACCTGCCCCTGAGATATACCGGCATCTCTTCATGCTACCGGCGAGAGGCCGGGACCTACGGCAAAGACACCCGTGGGCTGTATCGTGTGCATCAGTTTCAAAAGGTAGAGCAAGTGATATTCTGCGAAGCCGACCACAAAAAGGCCGAAGCACTCCACTACGAAATACTCGAAAACACAGAAGCCATCCTACAGGCGCTGGAGCTGCCTTATCGTGTATGCCTGGCCTGCACCGGCGAAATCGGCATAGGGCAAATCCGAAAGCACGAAGTGGAAACCTGGATGCCCAGCAGAAATGCCTATTGCGAAACCCATTCCTGCTCAACCATGGCAGATTTCCAAACCCGCCGCCTGGGAATCCGCTATCGTGACACCCAAGGGGATATGCAATATGCATTTACGCTAAACAACACAGGTATCGCCTCCCCTCGTATCCTTATTCCCTTACTGGAAAATCATCAGTTGGCAGATGGCAACATTTATATCCCTAAAGCATTGAGGAAATATTTAGATAGACATGAGATGTCATCTGCAAAATGACACAAAATTGTAACAATTGCGTTCACAATTTTAGTCGCATTTCTATATTGACAGAAACCGGGGGAATCAGGCACAATTATGGTTGAGCATTTTGTTTTCTTTTTTTGTAAAATTAAGGAGGAATTTTTGTGTTGAAAAAGTTATTGGTTCTTTCATTGCTTAGCCTGGCTATCATAGTATTTGCTGCCTGCTTTGGCGAATCGCCTGCCCCGGCACCTGCTGATCCAGAGCCAAACCCGGTCGCAGAGGCCGATGTAGATCCCATTGATGATACAGCTTCTGCTGATGAAGCATTGGCCGATGATGTAACTGAAGAACCTGCCTTTGTAGAAACATGGCGTGTTGGTATCATAACCGGATCATTAGAACAAAGTCCTGAGGAATACCTTGCCGCCAGAAGACTGGAAGAACGCTTTCCAAATATCGTTATCCGAACTACCTATCCCGATAACTTTGGCGCCGAGATGCAAACCACCATTGACAACGTGCAAGCACTAGCCAATGCCGGTGCAAGAGCTATTGTAATAAATGAAGCAGTTCCCGGTACCATCACCGCTATTCAAAACACACGTCAAGTATTTGACGATGATATCTTTTTCTTTGTCGGGTCAACCCACGAACCCCCAGCAGAAGTTGCACGTCACGCTGATATTGCCATGACGACGGACAGCATTTCCATGGGACATGCAATTATGCAGCAAGCAAATGCAATGGGCGCAGATACCTTTGTCCACATTTCCTTTCCACGTCAGCTTGGTATGGCCAATGTTGCCCAGCAACACGAGTTGCTTCAGCAGACAGCTCAAGCTCTTGACATCGAGTGGATTGACATAACCGCTCCAGACCCAATGACTGAAGGGGTAACCACTGCACAAACCTTTATCATGGAAAATATCCCACTTTTAGTTGCTCAACACGGGCCTAACACGGCCTTTTTCTCCACCAGCTGCGAAATGCAGGAAGCTTTAATTACCCAAATTGCAGAACATGGCGGATTATTTCCATCTCAGTGTCACCCAAATCCATTTCATGCATTCCCTGCTGCTTTTGATATTTCTATGGAAGGCAACGAAGGTGATGCATCATTTATCATTAACCAAACCCGTATTGCTATTGCCCAGGCAGGTGGTACTGGACGTTTTTCAACCTGGCACGTGTCTATGAACATGGCTTTGATTGAAATTGGTGTATTATATTCCATCGAGTATTTAGAAGAAAATATCGAACGTCACGACAGAGACGCACTGCGCCGTATCATCAACGAAGTAGCCACTACTCACAATACAACTTTCCAAGTAACCAACTGGCCACTTGACGACGATACCTTTATTGATAATTTCTATATGATACTCGCTGATTTTGTTAATTTCTAATAAATTTATTTGATTTAATTGACTATGTAAATTTATACGTGTACAATATATAAGATTATAGATATCACATTTTAAAACGCTTCAATCCCATAATGTAGTCTCGGCGGAATTTTCGCCTAAACTAAATATAATTAAAAGTTAATTTGAATGGAGAGATTTAAAATGAAAAAAGCAATTAGTATCATTTTAGTGTTGAGTATGCTGCTTGTTGTAGTAGCATGTGCTGCACCAGCCGCACCAGCACCGGCTGCAGATCCAGAGCCTGCACCAGTAGTAGAGGAAGAACCTGCCCCTGTGGTAGAAGAAGAACCTGCTCCAATTGAAGCAGACGAGCCAGAAGAGGCAGACGAAGTTGTTGAAGATGCTCCTTTCCCTGGCATCATCGCAGTGGTAACCAATACTGTTGACCAAAACGAAGAAGAATTCCGTAGTGCGGAAGCTTTGGTAAACAGATTTGGTGCCGACAGAGTTATACATAGAACTTGGCCTGTTTACTTTGCAACAGAGCCTGAAATGATGATTACGATCCTTACAGAAATCGCATCCGACCTTGATGTTGGTGCAATCGTTATCAATCAGGCAGTTGTTAACACCAACGCTGCCATTGACGCAGTACGTGAACTTCGTGGCGACGATATCTTTATCGTAGTAGCATCTGCTGCAGAAGATCCACGTGATGTTTATGCCAGAGTTGACCTGTCACTTGACGTTAACAACCCTGACATTGGTGCATTGTTTGTTGAGCAAGCAGTAGCTATGGGTGCTGAAACAATCGCTCACTACTCTTTCCCAAGACATATGGCAATCCCAATGCTTGCTACACGCCGTGACAACATGGCGGCGGCAGCAGAAGCAGCAGGTATCCGTTTTGTTGATCTTCCTTCTCCTGACCCAATGGAAGAAGGCGGCATGGCAGCCAGCCAGCTGTTTATTTCTCAAGACGTTGGCAGACAAGTGGAAGAGCTTGGCGTAAACACCGCTTTCTTCTCCACAAACTGCGGACAGCAAATCCCGCTCTTGCAGCAAGTACTTGAGTATGGTGCAATGTATATCCAACCTTGCTGCCCTTCACCATTCCATGCTTTCCCACAAGCTTTAGGGCTTGCGGCTACACAAGAAGAGGCCGTTCAACAATTTAGCATTGGAGAAATTGTTGACGCAACAAGAACAGCTATCGTTGAAGCTGATATGCAAGGCAGACTTTCTAACTGGGCATTGCCAGGTAGCATGGCTTACACAACTGTAGGTTTCATGTATGCTGTAGAATGGCTCAATGGTAACGTTTCTCAACAAACTGGTTATGTTGATGCCGCAGTACTTAACAGATTGTTTGGCGATTATTCTCAAGAAGTATTAGGCGAGCGTATGTACCCAATCCTGTCACAATTACAGATTGGCCCAGACACATTCTCAACGATGTATGTTATCTTAATGCCTTATCTTGTATACTAAGATATCAGAAATAAATTTATTCTATACCACTTAATATCCTGTGCCATTTAGTTGGTGCAAAATAGACGATTGGTTGCCGCGAAATGGGATAAACAAATGCCGTTTCGCGGCAATTATGCTACTACACCAAATGAGTAACGGAGGCAAATATGAGCCAGAACTTACTGGAATTTAAAAACGTATCAAAAACTTATTCAGACAATCAAGTACTTAAAGATATCAGCTTTGACATCAAACCTGGTGAAATACATGCACTGCTTGGAGAAAATGGTGCAGGTAAGTCCACCCTTATGAATATCCTATTTGGAATGCCTGTCATCCATACGACAGGCGGCTTTGAAGGTGCCATCGAGCTTAATGGCGAAAAGATAGATATAAAATCACCCTTTGATGCAATGGCAGCAGGGATTGGCATGGTACATCAGGAGTTTATGCTGATCCCCGGATTTACCATTGCAGAAAATATAAAACTGAACAGAGAAATTGAAAAAGACAATGTTTTAAACACGATCACTTCTCGTTTGTTTGGAAAGCGGATGAAAACGCTGGATTTCAAAGAAATGAATAAAGATGCCCGGACAGCGCTTGACAGACTTGATATGAGCATTGAAGAATTTACCTTTGTTAGAGGTTTACCTATTGGATATATGCAATTTGTTGAAATTGCCCGAGAAATAGATAAAACAGGGCTTAAGCTGCTGGTTTTGGACGAGCCGACTGCCGTCCTTACCGAATCGGAAGCAGAAAGCTTACTGCAAGCTATGCGCAACATCGCGGCGCAGGGTATTGCAATCATATTTATAAGCCACCGATTAAATGAAATTACTGCGGTTGCGGACAGGGTAACCATCCTGCGTGATGGTGAGCTGGTTATAACCAAGAATGCTAAAGACACCAATGCACTTGAAATTGCAGAGTACATGGTCGGTAGACAGGTCAGTCTGGAAAGATCATCTGCCGAGGCACGTGAGCTCAGCGATGAAATTATGCTTTCTGTCAGGGATTTGCATGTGGCTATGCCAAACGAACGTGTTAAAGGTGTAGACTTTGATGTGCGCAAAGGCGAAATATTTGGCATAGGCGGCCTCGCAGGACAGGGCAAACTTGGTATCGCAAATGGCATTATGGGAATTTACGAATCGAAGGGCACAGTCACGCTTAACGGAGAAGCAATGCCCCTCAACAATACCAGAAAAATGCTGGATGCCGGCATGGCTTTTGTCAGTGAAGACAGAAAAGGTGTCGGGCTGTTAACGGAGGAGCCCATTGACGATAATATCATGTTTACCGCCATGAACATCCATTCCGAATTTCTCAATGCTTTTAAATTGGTAGATAAAAACGCTATCCGTGAACATGCTCAGAAAATGATAAAAGAGCTGGATATCCGTTGCACATCCGAAAAGCAGCACACTGGCAGATTAAGCGGCGGTAACCAGCAAAAAGTATGTGTGGCCAGAGCACTGACACAAAAACCAACGGTTCTCTTTGTCTCCGAGCCCACAAGAGGTATCGATATCGGTGCCAAAAAGCTGATACTTGACCTTCTATTACAGCTTAGCGAGCAAGGCATGACTGTCATTATGACTTCGTCAGAACTGGCAGAACTGTGCAGTGTCTGTGACAGAGTAGCCATTGTTTGTGAGGGCGAGGTAGCGGGTATTTTGCCGCCTGACGCCCCGCCAACACAGTTTGGACTACTCATGTCCGGTATTAAAGATTTAGATGGGGAGGGGGCATAATCATGGCCGAAGTTGCTAAAGAAAATTTTAATGTATATGACACTTTTAAACGCATCCCATTCTCAACCAGAGCAGTAGGTGGTCTCTATTTGGTCGTTCTGACACTTGGAGTAATCTTTGGATTTAATGTCACTACCCTACTCTCTGCCAGCTTGCACCTTTTTGGCGTGTGGGCGATTTTTACTCTCGCAAATGTGCCTTCAATCCAAGCGGGGACAGGCCCTAATTTTGCATTGCCCATAGGCATAGTCAATGGCTTGCTTGCGATGGTACTTGTTTTGGCATCAGGCTTTACGGGTATGGGCTTTATAGTAGCTGCATCGGTATTGGCAGTCGTTTTTGGCAGCCTATCCGGATACCTTTACGGCAGATTGATGAATGCAGTTAAAGGCTCCGAAATGGCCATTGCACCGTATACAGGATTCGCAATTACTGCGGCATTTGGCCTTGTCTGGCTTGCCATCCCAATCCGGCATCCCAA
>Ga0123355_10022574_pt1 | contig 10087 bp, 3 predicted proteins | sample TergutEmb28metaG_3_FD_89872 | JGI IMG/M metagenome (GOLD analysis project Ga0123355, IMG submission 89872) | Embiratermes neotenicus P1 segment gut microbial communities from Petit-Saut dam, French Guiana - Emb289 P1 | ecosystem: Host-associated > Arthropoda: Insects > Digestive system > Gut ...
GGAGGACGATGTAATTTAGACGTTTTTTTGTGACTTTAGTCTTAGTGTGGGTTGTTTGTTTGGTGGTGGGGTGTGGGGGGGCGGGGGGGGGGTGGCGGGGGGGTGGGGGGTGGAGACAATGGGGGGAGGGGGGGGGGGGGGGGGGGGGGCCTTGTGTTCACACTGCTCTGCCTTGGCGTCTGTGTGGACGTCATAAGATGGCCGTATATCGGCTATCGGCCGCGGATGTGATGTGGTGAGGTTGGGGTGGATTGTCCTAGCGGCGAGCTGGAGCGTCCGGCAGAAAACTATAGTCACCCGTGAAGACGAATAAATGTAGGGAAATACATTAGAAATGAATAATGACTTAAACTCCCATCCTCATTGACACCTCCAGCAGGAAAAACGACGTACACTATAACGTCACAGTTGGAATATTACATCGTATAGATCTACCAAATACAACATCTTCAGCACACACGCCCTCCATATCTTTGTAAACGAGATCTCGTCCTCCACTTACACCACACTAATATTTCTACTATACCATGTTGTATTATGTAGTTTTTTCATCTGATACTGTATCCAACCTGACAATGGCCATGTAGTTGAGACATTATATGCATCTGACAATATAGTTGTGTTAAGACGGTAATACCCTTGCATATTGCTTACCTTTGATTAACCAACACAACGAGGATGATTCACCTTGAAGATGTTGCAGTAATTTTAGCGTATTTTTATAAAAGTAGATCGCAGAATTATATTTGGTATTAACGTGAATTATGGACCGTTTTAGAAGATTGGGAATTTATGAAGTAATTAAATATTACAATCTAAAAGTGTGGTACGTGCGCAAAAAATATCCCATCACATATTGTGTGGCGACTTTCTTTGAAATTTTAACGAGCTGTGTACCAGGTAAATATAAAAAAACGCAGCAAAGAACGTCGGTAATGTTCGAATACTTCCGACCCCTCTTATTGTAACGGATAGTGCATAATATACAAAAAGTAGCTTAAGGTTAATTCTGTGATATAAAGGAAGTATGATTTCACCGATTGATATTTGTACTGACAGATTATGAAATATGCTAGTGCGATATTTGAAACCATTGATCCAAGTAAATGGTACCACCTGTGCTACGAACAGTAGTATGGAAAGAATAACACGATCTCGTAATTTATATTTTTCATATAGGCCTGTGTGTACATGTTATCGCTGGAACTCATGAACTTTTGTGCCAGAGATGATCATGTGGTCAGAGATAATCAGTTCGTTTCCAGCTCTTCCAATATTTCAAGCTTTGGATAAAAATCAGAAAGCGGTGTCATTCAGGTTACAAAATGGCATATAACACATACCATTTCTCTTGTTCGAACAACGAAAACAAATCCATAAATAATTTCTGTTTGTGAAGCTTTGTGCTACTAAACATTAAATTAGAGTGTTCTATAGGAATATAAGCCTGTATTTTCAGTTGTATCTTACAAAACTTGATTACAAACTTATAAATCCAAATGAATGTCTTCCTTGACGTACGCGAATTCCCTTATATCACATGATCTTTAAAATTCTATTATCGAAAATGCGACATTTATTTAATTCTTTGTAGCAAACAAAAGCAAGGAATTCTTAGCAGAACTCATAGTCTACTGTCCGTGATACACATATCTAGTACTGAAGTTCTACTCACATCGTTGCGCTATATTTCTTGGACAACGTTTAGAATCCCTACTTATATAATAAGTGGGTATTCTAAACGGTAGATTATTTTGTGCCTCAGTGTTATCGTGTACACTAGTTTAGTGAAATAATTTAACGAGGTACACATTATGCACATATATACAAGGTACATTATATGCAGTCATACATGTTTCGGCTTATGAGCTATCAAAAATGGTAATACTAATATCATTGAAAATTTTTCAAGATCATTGTACGAACAACCAACTAACATACTGAGCCGTCCGCCTCCGGTCGGCTGCAGGTCTTGCCCTCCGGCAAGGAAGACCGGTTTACACCGCTCCTTACCGTTCCCCCCTGAGGCTATCATCTGGGCATTGGCTGGTCCACGGAGAAGTGAAAGGCAGGGGCGTTTCCCCGAGTTTTCTTTAAAGTTACGATTTTGGGTTTTGTTCATTCGAATTCAAACTTCAACTCCAGTTGGGACTCGAGCTTAGCCGTCTCCTTGGATTCGTCTGATCTACTTCCTGAATTTCTCTCTCTCTCTCTCTCTCTCTCTCTCTCTCTCTCTCTCTCTCTCTTGGACCGGGCCGGGAGCAGTAGGCTCCGTTCTTCAGTTGTTTTTCGAGAAGAGCTACGCAGGCGTTCGGGATATGTCTAGCAGGTAAAGCAAGTTTCGTCTCTAATTTCTCTAAATTGAAGTTTGGGTTTTCATATTGGCTATGCATCCCGACACCTGCCTCGAAAGGGGTGGGTGCAGGGAAGCCTCCCCGTAAGTTGTACCCTGTTGTTCAATGTTATGAGACAGAGTAATGTTTTGTTGTCAGGCAAGTTTCTGTTTGCGTTATGTTTGTATGCTATGAATGTTGAAATCAGCCGACTGTATTGCTTAGTGTTATGTGTATGTTTTGATCGGCTGATAGAATCTCGAGACGTAAGTTTACCTGGGTCAAGATTGTACTGTTTTGTACCGTCTCCTTTTGAATGACTGTATTCCCGATATTGGTGGAAAGCTTACGCTGAGCCGACTGTGTATTTTGTGTTAGAGTATTTGTGTTCGGCTTTGTGCGTGTTCCATGCTTGCATTTTGGAATGACTGTTTTCTTCATATTTGTTATTGTTTTCAATTATGTTCTTTGTGAATGCTAAAAGAGTACTACTGTTTGGTTATTTCATTGAATGTTGTGTGCTGTTCGCATTCCTTATATGCCACAAGATCCCCATTACCAGAGTTCGGCGGCTCAAACGACCGAGGACGGATTATGTACCAGTCCTCGGATTAACACCAAGTGTCGCTCCCCCTGTGGGAAAGGTACCCGAGGGCCCAATACGATGTAATTAAAGTGAATGAATTTAAATATAAAAATCCATTATATAATAGCAGAGAATAAAATAATTAGAATGTCTCTTAAGGAAAATATACGTTATTTACAACTGGCGTAAGATTGTTCATATTATTTTGTTCGTTGTTCTTATATTGGCACGTCTTATTTTTAAATTTATTAATTTCTTCTAATTATTGTCTGTGTTAGTTGTGTATGTAGTGATCTTGAGAATTTTCAAATGACGTGAGTGTTATTCCGGACGATGTACAATGAGCTAAAATATGCCGGATTATAAATAAGCAACATACGTGTATGTATAAAGTGTACCTGTTTCCTAATGAGAGTTTTTTTTTTTTTGTTGTAGATGAATTTTTTAGGATTTTACTTTAAAATTTTCTTTTAAAATGATTTTAATTTTTTTTGATTTTTTTTTGTGTTATTTTTTGATGTGTAAAGTGTACCTGTTTCCTAATGAGAGTTTTTTTTTTTTTGCTGTAGATGAAATTTCTAGGATATGACCTCAAAATTCTCTTCGACAATGCTTATAATTTGTGACTTACAAACAAATTTCATCTATTACGTTGGATAAAAAAATAATTTTTATTTTTTGTCATACGAACTAAAGTAGGTAGACTCAATAGCATTTTTTGCGCTGAATTCAATTATGTTCTCAAGTGACGTTCGTTTGAAGTTTGAAGAAAACCTGTTTATTCATTTTATTGCAGAGAGTGTATATTCTACATTACCTAAAAAATACAAGTGAATGATTTTCTGCTACATTTTGCCTGTTGAACGTCTTTCTAAGTGTCCAGCAGTAATCAGCCAGCACGCTGGGACTTTCCTTGCCTTTCGTCCATGATTGAAATGTCCTAGTGAAATGGCTCTCCGTGATTATCGCTCACTGCCCCGAGATTTCCTGGGAAGAAGCCTGCACTTTTAAAGACATGTTTCAACGCATAGCTTCGTAGGACTCTACAAGATGAGCCACCGTATCACGATAGTTTTCTACCCTAAGATTCCCCCCCCATAAAAAATTGTAGTGATATTTTTAACGGTATTCATGGGGGGTTTTCCACTTTACTTACCTGGTCTTCAAATTTTACGTCCTGTATTAACTCTCTTATTTTAAGTCACACAAACGCTCCTTTTTTGCTTCGAACAGCACTTATCCTGGGAAACTTGTGTGTCACATATATAAATCCAGTGTTTTTTTTTTTTATCCATTGCTTTCACGAAATTGTTTATGAGTCCAAGTTTGATGTTCAGAGGAAGTAAATTACCTTTTTCCAGGAGTTATTAATGAAGTATTTGCTACATTATTCTGTCCTGGAATAAGCGATTCTCGTCTAGGACACTTTATTGACGTAATGACATTTTCGTTACCAACTATCCCACTCACACAGAGAGCAACAAAACCTTGTGCAGCCAAGCAAGGCAGCAGTTACCTTTATATCCCCACAAATGTTCCAGTTATATTTTTCATACTGGATTTTTTCCGAAAGTAGTTTCGTATTTCCGCAGGACTATTTAATTTTAACGAATGGGCTAGGGGTACAGATGGGAATTTATTCCCTTTAAATAAAGAACGGCTTTTAAAAAGAACTTTTTAAGAGTCAATAAACAAAACCCCACTAAGCTGGATTGAGTTGGTGTCCAAGAGCCTCTATCACAACGCAAACGTCACTTCAAAATATCAAAACGTTTTCTTGAGAGAAAAATTCTTCGAATCCATGTTGGTGATGGAGAAAGAAATGCATTTAATTGTTTTGATGGAGAAGATTCCACCCTTTTAGTATTGAACCTAAGAGTCCAGCTTGATTTTTGACAAATTAAAATCACGGAGAAGGTTGTTAGAATCTTCTTGTGTTAATAAGTGTGGTTCAGATGAGGAACAACTTGCTTCAAACGCCGGATCGCAATGAACATTCTTGCTGTTCGTGATGTTCACCATAATCAGAATTGTCATTGCTAAAAGTCTAATTTTCTGGAAGATTTGGTACAGAAAACTCGTACCTGTGTGGGAACGGCTTCGTTGCAGATGGCAGATCTTGATATTCCACCGTGTGTTCGGATTTCAGGGTGATCGCTGTTATGCTGTTTGAACAAAACTAACAATTGGGTGGGTGGTCTTCCGATTCCCTCCAAACCATGGCAAAGGGGAACAACATTTGGCGCAAACGATTTACCCCTCGTGCGAGAAGCCCCACACACGCTACGCGAGAAATATGAGGGACCCAACATTTGTCTTGGTCACACACTTTACACCTACAATAAAGCTTGTGACATTTATTAACGAAAGAGGTAAAATTTCCCATCGGAGTTTAGAAGATCAATTCAGCACACACACACACACACACACACACACACACACACACACACACACACACACACAAGGGAAGATCTCAGGATGATTTAAGCACTTCTTTGGCATGATGAAAATATAATAGACACAATCCTTTTACAAGAAACACTGCTCTAAAAAGAACACACTACATTTGCAACTTATCACAAAGCGGTCCGGCACACGACTACCAGTGCAGTGTTCCTCTAGCAGAAATTACTATTTGTTTCACGTCCCAGCGTGTCAGTACAGGTCTGAGCTTGCACAGTCTGCCTGTTGTGATTGGACTCACATGCCTAATATCTTCGTTGTGAATAAGTTATCATGCCCACACTATGTTTGCAATATAATAAAGTGCCTCAACCATATTTAAAACATACTGGTAACGCGACAAAAACTAATTTCTCCAAATTTTAACTTTAAAAAATTCTGTCACACAAGAATTTGTGGGTTATATATAAATTAAAGTAAAATATTTGAATTCACTGCGGAAACCAACACAGATTAGTTTCATTGTATTAAAAATTGTGTTTTCCTGTGTTATTTGTAGATTTATTTATATTATGTCTTTATGCCGAATTTCACTCTCCCACCTCCTTTGGTTGATTATTTATCGCCACAAATACGAAACTTGAAATATTGCATTGCCACTGTCTTGTTATTTTACAGTCTGCATAAACATACCTAAATAAAACTTGCTTATTCCCTCAAGGGATTTTCACATGCAGCTTTTATGAATTCTAAAAGCATATGGTAGTGATATCGCTCCCACGTCGCAAGTTACAGCATCTGCGGTGTTACAATCATTGACTATAGGCACTTGCATAAGTTATTGTCTTGGGACGTTTTCTCCAGTGGCGTAATATTCGTACAAATTTCCTTAAAAATCGGTCAACTGGTTCGAAAGTTAAAATTGTGAAAACATACATACGCGCGCGCGAACGGCTCTATGATATCACAGGATTAATTTTTCGCTAAAATAATCTGGTTAATATAAATGTGATTTATAAACGACTTTGCTGGGAGCTATTAAAGTTAATATGGCTACATATTTAAACCAAATTAAAGGCAGTGGAAACAAAAGAATAAAATAAATGAGGAAATAAAATATTTCAATCTCGTATTTTGAATAAGGCAGACTGTCCAGTGAGCTCAAATATCACGTACATTGCGTATTATCTGTAAACTTGTGTCAAAGTTTCAATCTACAGACTTTTTCCCATTATACCTGCATATGTTATATTAATTCGAAATGTTAACCATTACTGTAATAAGCTAATTAATGCTGCATCGTTATGAAGTAAGCATTTCATACTTCGATTAATTTCATGAGTCGCTGGAATTGAAACTTTTGCAGAAGTGGCAGGTTATCGATGCGGTTTCTTTCATCGCTCTTGGCATTGTTCGCTTTTATGTCTATCTGGTGTACGGAACGTACGAAGGTAATACTGAAGTCCCTTGTAATCTGTATCATTAAGACATGCAAGACACTCCAGTATTTCAATATACTTGTACACAGAAGAAATAAAAATTTTCACTGCCACCCGTCATTGATCAAACAACTTGATGGAAAGGGCGTGATATGTGTTATAATGCGATGATACTTCTAAAAAACCCAACAGAATTGTACTTGAAATGTCACTACGTGTGTAAAATAAAGATGCCCCTGAGACCAATTATCGCCAGTATGCAGTAAAGCGCTCTGGAAATGTCGTATGAGAGTCAAATAAGTGAATTAATAATGATGAACCTCCTGCGTACAGGGGAGGAAGTGACCTTCTACAGTTCCTCCGACTTCTCCTAGGGCCAGTGTAATAATTTTGAATACTCTTACAGGAGGAACATTTTTGGACATGTCGGGTGATATACATTTCAAAAAAGAATACGGTACGTAGTATATGTTGGTGTTATAAGACTGTAAAGTATAACGTACGGAATAAAGTTCGTAAATAACTGCAACTGGGGGGAGGAATGACATTAACAATGGGACGAAAATAAACTTTTGGCGGGATTTAAATATGTTCTTTACTTTCTTAAAATGAAAATTGTTTTAATTAACGATTGGACTTGCATCTAAAGTTATCATTCATTACAAAATTTGGATATTCAGTAGTCCTCGCTGAGTTCCAGTTGGTGTCAACTGGAAACGAATGCACATTTATTGCTGCGTGTACTACTACTGACAACAATAGACCTATCCACGAAAACGCAAGGAAAGTAACTGACAATAATCATAAGTATTTGGAAATTTACTGCTTGGAACATTTAATATATATGTCAGGAAGTCGCCAACTTTTCAATAGCAGAAGCACAATCTGTAAAAGTTAATTACTTGAAAATTAATCATGGATTTTCAAATTTTGTAACTACACATGGAACCGCATATTGCTATTTTCCTCAGTGTTTACCACACATTAAGTATTCCGTATAAAGTTTGCAGAATTTAATGTCATAAATGTATTTCATACTGCGTGACAAATAAAACTTTCATACAGTTTTTCATTTTTGACAAATGTTTTATTTGTTCTTCACACAGAGTTGGTTTATGTAGACTCCGAAAACAAATTCAATCGAAAACTGAACATTAACTTCAGAAATGCAAATTGCAGGCACGAGCAGCTAGTATTATGCATTTGTTGCTCATAGAAAGCAAAGGTCCTGCATATTCTAAGCGACTACAAGGAAACATTTTCATTGGTAATAAACGAAAACAAAGTTAAGTTCTTGTTTGTCCAGTAGTTTCATTTCGTTTATTCTTAATAACGAACCACAAGAATATTCCAATACCCAAAATCTGAAAGTAAATGCCCAACACTCTGAATCCGCCTGTTATGCTCTCTTTGCGAATTCCTGCCTTGGGCCCTCTGCTTAGCAACCGTCGTTGCAGGTGTTTCGCTAGAGGAGGAAGGGTGCGAGGATCGTATGACAGATTGGATATCGGCTGGCCAACAGAGTACCTTACGTTGGTGGCGCGGCGCATTTTAGCCATTCAGCTTCGACCGTGAAGTCAGGTGATACCGGCTTGATTTTGAATTTTTGCAACGCCTAATTAAAGAAAGAAACGAAAAACTTTATCCACGCGAATCTTTCGGGAGAATCAAGGCAGTGGAACGGATGTGTGCGCGCTCTGGTGGAACATTAGCGACTCGACTACAGTAGACTACAGTAAAAGAGGCTATTTTCTGTAACTTCGATTTCACCTATCTTCCCTGTTGTCTCCATCCCCCTCCTCCTATATTCCCTGTGATGAAGAAAGTGATGAAGTAGGATCACTAGAAGTCGGGTAGAATTCTTCATCATGACAACAATTAAAGTTCTTGAAGCTCTCCTTCAGGTTTCCCACGTTTGTCCTTATGTTAGGATTAGATCTGAAGACGAAGCAATAAAACTGTGATACTTCCAAGAGCAAACCAAAGTACTCGGAGGAAACCCGTCTCGGTTCCACTTTGTCTGCCACAAATCTCGCATGGATTGACCTGGAACCGAATCTTGGTCTCTTTGGTGAGAAGTCGGCTACAATCTGAACTATGGCACGACGAGCAAGAACTTCAGGTAAATAACAAACAAAAGTATAGTTCCTACCTCAAAATAAACACTCTTCTTTACAGTGACAAATTTCTTATTTTGTATGGAAATAGTTTACTGTCAGAATCGTACGAAACACGCAAACACAATGTGTGAACAAAATTCAGCCTCTCTTTAATGGAGAAGCAGGTGGCAAATGTAGCAAAACCGTGATTTCATATTGACATATTTGTTTACATGATAATGACGGGCATATATTTCTTAAAACTCGTGTATAATTGACAGAATTTATTGTGATTAATATAGTATGAACTGAGCTCCTACAATGTCAGAATTTTACATAACCTATAATGTGTTGTGTTATTTACGGTCTCTTTCTGATGACAAATTGCAGGGGCGACAGTAATAAAGAACGATTAATGACAGATTATCGCAGTAATGACAATTTTGATGGGCACATTTCTTTCAGAGGTAGATCCGTTTTATTAGGAAAGTAAAAAGTACATACAGTTGAAAAACTTCATTTCGAGTGACATATTTCTTTATGTATCAAAGATGGGAAGGGCTACCTGTTCGACTTATTTATTTTATGTTTTCTAAGGGACACACATTCAACTATCTGGATCAAATCTGTGTAAAATTATTTGTTTAATGCATGATACGAACAATCTTTGACTGTTTCAGAAATATTCTTTCGTAATTTGCGTAAGGGGAATGAAAGTTGCGGAAGTTTGAACCCATCACTTCGCGAATACATTTTAACTTAAAGATTTGTGTTTTCTGCGATGGTTCTGCATAGTTTGATAGATAGGTACCAAAATTTCGGAGAAATCTGCTGCCTATGTTTTCCGCATCCTTCTTCTAAATTGAAAATGGAGGTAGCACAATCCTTCTAAACTTCGTTACTTATCTACCATCCTACACGGTATCTCATCCAAAGTGTACAGGAATGCTTTTTTCATCTCTGTGACAACAAAATATATCTCGCTGTAGTGTAGTTGGTATAGTGGCTAGGCTACGAGATGGGTGACTGTCGATTCGTTGTCGATTCCCAAGAGGACAACACATTAATCTTTGTCCAAAATTTCCTGACTGACCCTGAGACTCACACAGCACACCCCCCCCCCCCCCCCCCCCCCCCCCCCCCCCCACCCCCCCCGGCTACTCCCCCCCGACCAAAAACTCCCCGACACAGCAGACCCACACACAAACCACCACAATACACTAAATA